>Ga0314774_1001470_pt1 | contig 14950 bp, 18 predicted proteins | sample MetaGCBIA2018_FD_204515 | JGI IMG/M metagenome (GOLD analysis project Ga0314774, IMG submission 204515) | Cryopeg brine microbial communities from Beaufort Sea near Barrow, Alaska, United States - CBIA 2018 | ecosystem: Environmental > Aquatic > Marine > Coastal | place: USA: Alaska | collected... | reverse complement strand
TTGCCGAAGCAGACACGCTGGAAAAGCTGGAAGCATTGCTGCCGTGGAGTGTAGATCTGGAGCGGACTTCAAAAAAAGTGTCGCAAATCGACTGAGGGCAAGTGGGTCGATTTATTGGCGCTTACGCCCAAATGACCATTATTCGAGTTGGCGTCGATATCGCAAAATCCGTTTTTCATGTTCACGGCGTTGATCGTCATGATCAGGTTCTCTGGACGGGTAAATACTCCCGCCAGAAATGGCTGGATGCTTTATGCAAGCGAGTACCCGCAGGGGCTGAGGTTGGCATTGAAGCCTGCGCGTCCGTTCATCACTGGGCGCGAGAGCTACAGGCTCGCGGATATCATGTGAAGTTGATTGCTGCGCAGTTTGTTAAGCCGTATGTAAAAAGCAACAAAAATGATCGAGTCGATGCCGCCGCCATCTGTGAAGCAATGAGTCGCCCCCACATGAGATTTGTATCGGTTAAAACGGTGGCTCAGCAAGACATCCAGGCGATGCACCGGATTCGGGAAGAGCTGGTGGGTCAACGAACAGCCAAAGCCAACCAGATTCGAGGCCTCGTGGGTGAATATGGCATCGTTGCGCCTGTTGGCATACAGGAATTGCGCAAAGCGCTACCCTGCTGGCTGGAAGGTGCGGACAATGGGCTGACGGATGCTTTTCGTTGCCTTTTAAATGGATTAGCTGAAGATCTTCGTCACCTCGACGATCGGATCACGTCACTGGATGAAAGGATTTCTCAGAGCGTTCAACAAGACCCCATCGCAAGCAAGTTAATGACATTGCGTGGTGTGGGGCCCATGACGGCTAGCGCTTTAGCGGGGGCACTGGGGAACGGAGAAGCCTTCCGTAAAGGGCGCGACTTTGCCGCTTCATTAGGACTGACACCGAGGCAGCACAGCACCGGTGGGCGAGACCGCCTACTCGGCATTAGCAAGCGAGGCGACAGTTACCTGAGGAAACTGCTCGTTCATGGTGCTCGGTCCGTGCTCTGCCACGTAGGTGAAAAGGACGACAACTTAAGTCAGTGGATCAAAGGGTTAAGGGCTCGAAAGCATGTCAACGTTTCCATTGTCGCGTTAGCGAACAAAACGGCACGAATGGCCTGGGCTTTGGTTCGCCACGATATGGAATATGACCCAAGGCTGGCAGCCGCAGCGTTATAAACTGGAAAGAGGAGGATTAAGTTGCTCCTCGAACAGCCTTAAAGAGCAGACCACCACGATTGCAGAGCAGTTTGGTTGATGGCGAACAGGTAGAACCGATGCTGGGAAACCCCTGCCGGACGGAGAGCTTAAAGCTCGTGTAAGCGTTTGGGAACCAGCATGCGAATAGCCCATCAGGGTCCGATGCCTACGAAACGGCATCATTACAGAGACCGGATACACGTAGGCAGTCGTACCTTATCGCGATCGAACAAAGTGCTTGCAATAGAGGAGGAGTCCATACACGTCTGGCGACTCCATCTTGCACCACCTTCCCCTTGCTGTTAAGGCCGAGGAAGCTATCGGTATTGTGGGTATTAAATGTGGCTCGACAATATCCATACGCCTACCCCGATAAGCGTAAGGCCACCAAAGATTTCCGCTCTATGACCCAATACGGAACTCACAGCTCGCCCTACCATCACTCCCAGTGTCACCATAAATGTCGTCGCCAAACCAATTAGACCAGCCGCAACCCAGATATTTACGTTTATAAACGCCAGCCCCACGCCTACCGCCATGGCATCAATACTTGTACCGATTGCGGTCAAGGAAAGCTTCAGGAAGGACTGTTTGGAAGGTTTTTCTATGTCTTGTGCACTTGGTTTCAGGCCTTCATAAATCATGTGTAAGCCGAGAGCTACTAATAGGGAGAAGGCTATCCAGTGGTCCCAAGCCTCTACGTAAGATGATGCCGACTTACCGATTAGCCAACCGATAAGAGGTGTTATTGCTTCGATTGATCCGAAGATTAGTCCGATTCTTAGTGCGTCTGGAAGGCGAGGGTTTTTGAGGTTCGCTCCCTTGCCGATCGCAGCGGCAAACGCATCCGTGGACATGGAAAAGGCAAGTAAAAGGAGGGCTATTGGGTTCATGAGTTCATTCCGGTCGGGCATATTGAGTCCACGATATATCCACACGCCCGACCTCAGGCATGAATATATCGATGGTCTCGCCAACCGAAGGGTGTTCGTACCATGGCATGTGGCCAGGTATGTTGATACGAACTCTTCCGACTATCGGAAGCAGGCTACTCCCCAAAGAGAGTGCTACTCTAGCAATAGTTCTCAGCGATCACAAACTCGGTTTTAATTGTCTCCTGCTTACCCAAGTTCAGACTCCGCGATGCATCGCTGTGGCTCCACCGTTATATGCACCAAGGTGTCGCAGCGAGCCTGAATGCGTTGTCTGTATACATCGGGTGATTCCGGTTCGTGAGAAACAACCGAAACAATAGCGGCATGGATGTTCGGGCCGATACTCCAAAGATGAAGATCGCTGATTCGTGTATCGTCGTCTTCAATGGCGTTTTTGACATCTTCTTCCAGATCGCTGCACTGCTGATCGAGCAACACGCTGGAAGTCTCCTTGAGCAAAAGCCATGACCAGCGCGTGATCAATGCAGCGCCTACGAGCCCCATGAATGGGTCCAACCAGTTCCAGCCTGCATACTTACCTGCCAACAGAGCCACAATCGCTAACACCGAAGTCAAAGCATCGGCGAGAACGTGAAAATAGGCGGCCCGGCGATTATGATCGTGATGGCCGTGATGATGGTGATCATGGCCGTGTTCATGATCGTAGCCCCACCCCCTTCCGGCGTGACCCAGGCAATGTTCTGGGCCGGGTCCTTAATGTCACAGGTTTTACAGTGGACGCAGTTCTGGGCGTTGATCTGGAACTTCTTGCCGCTACCATCGTCCTTATCCAACACATCATACACACCAGCCGGGCAGTAGCGCTGCGCCGGCTCGTTGTATTTCGGCAGGTTTTCCTTGATGGGAACCTCCGGGTCGGACGGCTTCAGGTGAATGGGCTGGTCTTCCTCGTGGTTGGTGTTAGAAATAAACACCGATGACAGCTTGTCGAAGGTCAGCTTGTTGTCCGGCTTGGCATAAGTGATCTTCTTGGACTGATCCGCCGGCTTCAGGGTTGCATGGTCCGGCCTGGTGTCATGAAAGGTCATCGGCAGGCTACGGCGCAGAATGTTTTGCTCCAGGTAGGCAAGGGCACCGCCCACAAAGTTGCCGAATTTGTGCATGGCGGGGCTGAAGTTACGCTAGGCATACAGCTCCTTGTAAAGCCAGCTGTCCTTGAAGCGCTCTTCAAAGCGGGTGATTTCCTCACCGCTCTTGCCGTCCTTCAGCGCTTCGAATACCGCCTCAGCGCCCAGGATGCCGGATTTCATGGCAGTGTGGGAGCCTTTGGTCTTGGAGCTGTTCAGGGTGCCGGCGTCACAGCCCAACAGTAAACCACCGGGGAAGCTCATCTTTGGCAGGGAATTGAAGCCCCCCTTGGTGATGGCGCGGGCGCCGTAGGCGACCCGCTTGCCACCTTCCAGGTGTTTCTTGATCTCAGGGTGCAGCTTCAGACGCTGGAACTCGTCGAACGGGCTCAGGTGAAGGTTGCTGTAGGACAGATCGGTGAATAGACCTGGCCGTTTTCCAGGTGATACAGGAAAGAGCCGCCGGTGGAGCCGGATTCGTTCAGGGGCCACCCCGTGGTGTGGACAACCAGGCCTGGCTCGTGCCTCGCCGGGTCGATGTCCCACAGCTCCTTGATGCCGAGTCCGTAATGCTGGGGGTCCTTGCCTTCGTCCAGCTTGAAATCATGGATCAGGCGCTTGCCCAGGTGGCCACGGCAGCCCTCGGTAAACAGGGTGTAGTGGGCGCGCAGTTCCATACCCGGCATATAGCCGTTTTTCTCTGAGCCGTCACGGGCCACACCCATGTCGCCGGTGATGATGCCCTTGACCCCCGGCCATCCTCAATAATGGTTTCCGAGGCGGCAAAGCCGGGATAGACCTCAACACCCAGCCCTTCGGCCTGTTCGGCCAGCCAGCGGCACAGGTTGCCCAGGCTAATAATGTAGTTGCCTTGGTTGTGCATGTTTTTCGGCACAAAAGCGTTGGGAATCTTGCTGGCGCTTTCCTAGTTCTTCAGCAGAAATACGTCATCCCGGGCGACCGGCGTGTTCAGCGGCGCACCTTTCTCTTTCCAGTCCGGGAACAGCTCGTCGAGGGCCGTGGGTTCAAACACCATCCCCGCCAGGATATGAGCGCCGATCTCGGAGCCCTTCTCGACGACACAGACAGTCACCTCCTGCTCGGCCTCCTGAGCCATCTGCATAATACGACAGGCAGCCGAAAGGCCAGCGGGGCCACCGCCGACGATCAGAACATCAAATTCCATGGATTCGCGTTTCACATTGGTCTCCTCAATGGGGTTCCGGGACTGTTTCAAACACGCTCAAAGATGGCGGCGATGCCCTGACCACCACCAATGCACATGGTCACAAGGGCATAGCGTCCTTTGGTCCTGTGCAGCTCATAAATGGCTTTGGTCGCAATAATGGCGCCTGTGGCACCAACGGGATGCCCCATGGATATGCCAGACCCATTTGGGTTCACCTTGGCAGGATCCAGTCCCAGTTGCTGGATCACGGCACAGGCCTGGGCCGCAAACGCTTCGTTGGCCTCGATGACATCAATATCGTCCAGGCTCAGGCCGGTCCGGCGGAGGACTTGCTGGGTTGCGGGGACCGGGCCGATGCCCATGTAATCCGGATCCACGCCGGCATGGGCGTAACCCACCAGACGAGCCAGGGGTTTGAGACCCAGTGAAGTGACTGATTGCTCGCCGGCCAGTACAAGAGCAGCCGCACCATCATTCAGTCCGGAGGCGTTGCCTGGCGTGACCGTACCCTCGTCTTTGGCAAACGCAGGCTTCATGCCGCCGAGTTGGTCCAGGGTGACATCACCACGCACATGCTCATCCGTGTCGAAAACGCTGGTTGCCTTGCGTGTTTGAATTTCAAGGCGCGCAATCTGTTCTTTAAAGTAACCTGAAGCCAGCGCATGGGCGGCTCTTCGCTGGCTCTCCAGCGCCAGTTCATCCTGTTTTCGCGGGTAATGCCGAAGCGCTTGGCGACGTTCTCTGCCGTGACACCCATGTGGTTGCGTTTCCAGGGGTCGTGCAGAATGCCGTTCATGTAATCGGTTACTCCGGAATCACCCAGCCGGGCGCCCCAGCGCATAGCCGGCATAAGGTAAGGGCCTCGGCTCATACTTTCGGCACCGCCGCCAATGGCGATATCGGTGTCACCAAGCATGATGGCCTGTGCCGCCGAAATGACGGCTTGAAGGCCAGACCCACACAGGCGATTCACGTTAAAGGCTGGAGTCTCTTTGGGAATGCCCGCATCCATGGCGGCGACCCTGCTCAGATAGGCATCCCGCGGCTCTGTTGGGATGACATTTCCCATGACTACATGACCGATGGCCTCCGCCGGTATGCCGGAACGTGACAAGGCGGCCCCCACCACGTGGGTGGCCAGATGGCAGAGCGGCTGATCCCGGAGTGAGCCGCCGAAACTGCCGATGGCCGTGCGTGCTGCACTGACGACATAAATCTGACTGTTTGACATATCTGTATTCTCGCTGATCAATTTAGAGGAGTAGGGCGGTTAGCCCTGCTCAGTATGCCGGTAGAAGTTTTGGGTACTTGGAAAATCCACCTGATATCCTTGTGGCAGGATCATGAGGCGGGCTCCTCTTCCGGGATCTCTATAGCCAGGAATTCGTCGCCCTCCGATACCAGGTCCCTCTCGCGGAAAAAGACCTCGCTGATCAGGCCGTCGGCCGCGGCCTTGATGGCATGCTCCATTTTCATGGCTTCCATGATCACCAAGGTTTGGCCAGCGGTCACCCGGTCACCCGGCTTTACGTTGAGCGCCACTACCGTGCCGTTCATGGGCGCCGTCACTCGCCAGATCTTCCGTCTCGAAAATTTCCCAGAACCGGCGGCAGGTGAAAGTCTCGCCCTCGTGGAACAGCACCAATTGATCGTCATGGAGATGGCCATGAACGCTCAGCCGGTGGCCGTTGATCACCGCCTGCAGATGATCATCTTCCAAGCGGGCATTTAGGGTGTAGATGCTGTCGCCGTCGCTGGCTGCTGCTCCCGTTTTGTTCGCAACTTTTGTGAAGTCAATGAGTCGCGAGGACCGAAGCAGTCAACCGGCAAGGACAATCGCTGCTATTACCTATGGCGGGTCTGGTCATGCATGAATGGCGTGGCCGAGCAGTTTGAGATTTGCCTCATGAAAGGCCTCTCCCAGAGTCGGGTGAGCATGAATTATGCCGACGATATCCTCCGCTGTAGCGCCCATCTCGATGGCGGTTGTGAAGGCCGTGCTCAGTTCCGATATATGAGTGCCCACGGCCTGAACGCCGAGGATGCGATGGGTTTCAGCATCGGCGACGACCCGTGTAAAGCCACCGTCATCCCCGGCCCCCATAGACAGCGCGCGCCCATTGGCGGCAAAAGGAAAAGTGCTGGTGACCGTGTTTGGAGCATCCGGGCCGACACCGACACTGACGATTTCCGGTTCGGTAAAACACACAGCGGGAATGGCAACCGGATCGAAGCGGCGACGTTTACCGGCGATGATCTCGGCAACCATCTCGCCTTGGGCGGAGGCTTTATGTGCCAGCATGGGTTCGCCGACGAGATCGCCGATAGCCCAGACATTTTTGCTGGATGTGGCACAGCGATCGTCAACTTTTACGAAATGCCCATCCATGGCGACTGCCATCTCATCCAGACCCCAGCCATCGGTCAGCGGACGTCGACCTACCGTTACCAGAATCTTGTCCGCCGGAAGGACCGTCTTAGCCCCATCTTCCGTCTCGACAGCAAGGCCACCATCAGCCTCTCCGAGGGCCTTGGACTTCAGATGCAGCGTGACGCCGTGCTCCTGTAACCAGCGCTGAACCGGCTCAACCAGTTTGCTGTCATAGAGCGGTAAGATGCGGTTTGTCGACTCGACCACGGTCACTTTGCTACCGAATTTGGCAAAGGCAATACCCAGTTCCAGTCCGATGTAACCCGCCCCAACCACGACCAGACGCTTCGGCACCTCATCGAGCGTCAGCGCCTCGGCTGAGCTGATAATCCTTCCGCCTAACGGAAGCGATGGCAATTGCACCGGCATCGAACCGGTGGCGAGAATGACATGGTCGCTGCAAACGGTCAGATCGCCTTCCTGGGTTTTCACTTGGCAGGTCTTGGCATCCGAAAACCGGCCCCAGCCCTTTATGACTCTGACTTTTGCACGGCGTAATAGCGCGTCAACGCCGTTGTTCAGGCGGTTAACAATGGTTTCTTTCCATGCAACCGTTGCCTTCATATCCAATTGGGGCCGCGCACTGAGCGAAATGCCGAAGCGTGGGCTGTCTGCCGCAGAGACCATCCCCTCATACTCAGTTGCTGCGTGGATCATCGCCTTGGAGGGAATACAGCCACGGATGAGGCAAGTTCCGCCCAGCCGGTCTGCTTCGACTAGAACCGTATCAAGGCCCAGCTGGCCGCAGCGAATGGCTGCCACGTAACCGCCGGGACCGCCGCCCACTATTAGAACCTGGGTTCTGATTGTCTCGCTCATGGACGCTCCAGAAAAATGAGAGTGGGCTGCTCGATCAGGCGTTTGAGTCGCTGGATGAAGCTTGCGGCGTCATGACCATCGACGATGCGATGATCAAAGGCGGAAGAGACGTTCATCATGGTGCGGATGACGACTTGTCCGTTACGTACCACAGGACGCTCAACTAATTTATTGGGACCGATAATGGCCACTTCTGGCGAGTTGATGATCGGTGTTGCTGAAATACCGCCCAGCATGCCGAGACTGGTCAGCGTAATGGTTGACCCGCCCAGCTCTTCGCGGCTTGCGGTGCCTTCACGGGCGGCAGTCGTTACCCGGCCAAGCTCCCTTGCGCAACTCCAGATATTCAACGCCTCAACATGGCGAACCACCGGCACCATCAGGCCATTTGGCGTTTGCGCGGCGATGCCAATGTGCACACCCTCGTGCCGGTACAGAACCCCTGCCTGGTCATCATACTGAGAATTGATCTGGGGGAACTCGCTCTGCAGCAGCGCGATTGCACGCATGAAAAAGGGCAGAAGCGTCAACTTGGGCACGTCCTCGCGCCGTTCGTTGTTCAATGCCTTGCGCAGAGTTTCCAGCTCGGTCAAGTCAAACTCTTCGACAAAACCAAAGTGGGGTATGCGGCGTTTGGCGTCCTGCATCCGGTCGGCGATCTTCCGGCGCAGTCCGATAATCTTCTGCTCATGGATATCATGGCGTTCGACAAGGCCGCCGGGGCGTGGCGAGGCCCCGCCAGAGGCAATATATGCCTCAAGGTCTTCCGGTGTAATCCGACCGCCAGGTCCGGTTCCGCTGACAAACTGTAACGGAACACCCAGCGCATAAGCTCGCCGCCGTGTCGCAGGCGCTGCCAGCGGCTTATCATCCTGCTTGCGGGGCTTGTGTGCCGGCGCCCGCGGTTCGGGTTCCCTTGGCCCTTTTGCTGCGGCCTCGGACGGATCGGGATCCGCGGCAGTCTGCGCTGAGACAGTCTCTGAAACTGGCCTGGCCTGCGGCGGCTTGTCTTCAGCCTCGGTTGAAGCCGCATCCGCATTGCCTGGGCCCTCTACCTCCAGTTCGACAAGGACCGACCCAACCGGAGCCTGCTCGCCTACTTCGCCGTGAATGAAGCGCACAGCGCCACTGACCGGGGAAGTGATATCGACGCTGGCCTTGTCGGTCATAACATCGACAATAGTCTGGTCTTCTTCGACCAGATCGCCGGGTTTTATGTGCCATTCGACAATTTCTGCCTCGGCAACGCCCTCTCCAATATCAGGAAGACGAAATAGATAGCGACCCATGGTTATTTAATCTCCATTGTCAGGGCTCCATGACGCGGCGAAGCGCGCCGGCGAGCCGTCCCGGACCGGGAAAGTATTCCCATTCAAAAGCATGGGGATAGGGGGTGTCCCAGCCGGCAACGCGTTCGACCGGGCTTTCCAGATGATAAAAACATCGTTCCTGTACGATGGCTGAAAGCTCGCCACCGAAGCCCCCGAAACGCGAAGCCTCATGAAAGATCACGCAGCGTCCTGTCTTTTTCACGGACTCGACAATGGTGTCGACATCGAGGGGGACTATTGAGCGCAGGTCGATCAGTTCAGCATCGATACCGCTCTCTGCAATGCCAGCGAGGGCGACATGCACCATCGTGCCGTAGGCAAGCACCGTCACATCATTGCCTTCACGTACCGTTGCCGCTTTGCCTAGCGGGACCGTGTAGTGGCCCTCTGGCACTTCAGCGTCAGCATGGTCGGCCCAGGTTTTGAGTTGCCGGTCGTGGTAGCCCTCGAAGGGTCCATTGTAGATGCGCTTGGGTTCCAGGAAGATCACCGGATCATCGCATTCGATTGAGGCGATAAGCAGACCCTTGGCATCGTACGGATTTGAGGGAATAACCGTTTTAAGGCCGGTGATATGCGCAAAAATCGCTTCGGGACTCTGACTGTGGGTCTGACCGCCGAAGATGCCACCGCCATAAGGCGAGCGCACCGTGATTGGAGCCCAGAACTCACCGTTGGAGCGATAGCGCAAGCGAGCAGCTTCTGATACCAACTGATCGAACGCTGGCAGAATGTAATCAGCGAACTGAATCTCTGCCACAGGGCGCAAACCATAGGCTCCCATGCCGATCGCAGTGGCGATAATGCCCCCTTCTGAGATGGGGGCGTCGAAGCAACGAGTCAGACCGTGCTTCTGCTGAAGCTTGTCGGTTACCCGGAATACGCCGCCGAAATAACCGACGTCTTCCCCGAAGATCAGCACGTCAGGATCCTGTGTGAGCATAACGTCGAGTGCAGAATTCAGCGCCTGGATCATGTTCATGGTTGCCATGTCTATACCCCCAGCTCGCGGCGCTGCTCGATGACACGCCAGTCCGGCTCGGAAAACACCCCTTCAAACATCTCACGGACACTGGGTTTGGATTCTCCCAGCGTCCCGACGGCTTCACCTTCCTTGACCGTAGACCGGACGATTTCGGTGAGCTCCGCCGTGAGCGCCTCATGCTGGGTGTTACTCCATTCACCGATTTGAATGAGGTGGTCTTTCAGACGCTTCAGAGGGTCGCCTAACGGCCAATGTTCTGCCTCGTCCGTGGGGCGGTATTTTGAGGGATCGTCACTTGTGGAATGACCTGACGCACGGTAAGTAAAAAATTCGATTAACGTCGCACCGCGATTGGAGCGAGCGCGTTCCGCGGCCCATTGCGTGGCTGCCCATATGGCCAGGAAATCGTTGCCGTCCACCCGTAGTCCCGGAAGGCCGTAACCGACGGCCTTTGCTGCAAAGGTCGTGGTTTCGCTACCGGCGATTCCGGAATAGCTGGAGATCGCCCACTGATTATTGGTGACGCATAAAATGACCGGGGCGCGATAGACGGCCGCAAAGGTAAGGGCTTCGTGAAAGTCACCCTCGGCAGTCGTTCCTTCACCAATGTAGCCGAGTGCGATCTTGTCGTCGCCTTTGTAAGCCGATGCCATGGCCCAGCCCACAGCATGGCCGAAGCGGCTTCCGACGTTGCCGGAAAGGGAATAGAAGCCATAGTCGCGAGCAGAAAAGAGTATGGGTAGTTGCCGGCCTTTTAGCGGGTCTTTCGCGTTGGAGAAAATCTGATTCACCATGTCGATCAGAGGATAATCCCGCGCCATCAACCAGCTCATAACCCGATAAGTGGGAAAACACATATCACCTGGGGACAGCGCCAGCGATTGCGCAGCCCCGATGGCTTCCTCGCCGGTCGATTTCATATAAAAGCTTGTCTTGCCCTGGCGATGGACCCGAAGTAGGCGGTCGTCGAATATGCGGGTCAAAAGCATTGCCCGCAGACCTTGCCGCAGGATCTCGGGTGAGAGACCCGGATCCCAGGGACCGACGGCTCGACCGCTGTCGTCAAGAACGCGGATCAGCTCGTAAGGCAAGTCACGCATTTCGTCTTCAGTTGCCGTGACGTCAGGGCGGCGCACGGATCCGGCTGCAGGGACGACAACATGGTCAAAGTTAGCCCGATCCCCCGGACGCGATACCGGGGTGGGGATGTGCAGATGGAGCGGCTGAGAACTAGACATATAGAGAAACTCCGGAACCTAGAATAGGTAAAGTCTGTCACGCATCGGCGGGATATTCTTTGTTATTTTTACGAGTAATTTCGATTTTTTTAGACTAATATTTTAATTATAGTGGTTTTAGAAGAATAAATTTCCCAAAAAGAGCGAATACGTGATATGGACGAAATCGACCTGAAACTCCTTCATCTTCTGCAAGCCTTTCCCGATCTGCCTATTGCTCAGATTGCGGATAAGGTGGGCTTATCGCACACGCCTTGTTGGCGCCGACTCAAAAATTTGGAACAGGAAGGTGTCATAGAAAGGCGGGCTGTCATACTCAATCCCAAAAGCCTGGGTATCATCGTCGATGTTTTTGCGCACCTGAGAGTCGCGCAGCAGGATGAGGAAACATTGGAAGCCCTGGAAGCGCAAGTACAGGCGCATCCCGAAATTGTGGAGTGCTTCTCCATGAGTGGTGAGAGTGACTATATGCTTCGGGTGATGGCGCGCAGCATCGAAGATTACGAAGTCTTTTTGAAAAAGATACTGGTCCAGCTTCCGGGGGTGTCGAGCGTAAACTCCAGCTTTGTGCTTAAGCGAGTCAAGCTCACGACAGATCTCCCGCTGTAACATGGCCCGAAACAGGGCTTTTATTTGACCGACCGGCCGCCGTCCAGGTTCAAGCATTCCCCCGTCACATAGGGGTTTTCCATGAGATAACGTACAGCCTGATAGACGACGTCGGGGCCTGGCTCGATGCCCAGTGCTGACTTGGCGAGCGCTCCGGTCCGGTATTCCTCGGTGTCGTTTTCATTAAACATGATCAGAAAAGGTGAGATTGAGTTCACTTTAATCGACGGGGCAAAGGTTTTGGCAAACGATAAGGTCAGGTTCTCAAGCCCGGCCTTGGTCGCTGCGTAGGCAATATGGTTGGTGCTGCCGTACTGTGCCACATAATCGGTCAGATGAATGATATCGGCAGGCTGGCCCGGTACAAATAATTCTCGGCAGGCGTTGTTGATTACTGCTCCTTTGAGGCGATCCATCAAACATAAGTCAACGGGCGAATGGCCAAAGATGACCCGTCAGAATTGATCAGGATTGAGTCTGCTGGTCCGAAGGTTTCCGTCGCGCACTTGATAGAGTGTAACGGTATAACCGCTGATTCGCTGGCCGTCGATATAGAATCGGAATGGTGTGTCTGCTTTGCTGTATGAGGTCTCGGGGCCAAATAGATGGGGTATGCCGTACCAGTTTTGGCCTGAGGCGTACTTTAACTGGTAAGTTCCGAGAGGTACTTCTACCTCTACAGTAGTGCCACCGCGAACGAACACTAAAGTGGACCCCATAGTCAAGACAAAGAGACCATGAGTTTAAGCTGTGCTTTTAACTTCTTCTTTCCGAAAGTCCGTATCTTGCATCCACAACCGTTGCATCGTTTTGACGCCAGAACCCGAGGGAGGAGCCCAGTGCGTTAGCAGCGCACGCTGGGATCTGTGCGGGGGGTGCTGAGCAATCAGCATTCCTACCGCGCCCACTGAAAAAAGGTCAGGGTCACACAACCGACATTACTGCGCAGTGAGTGGTTTAGTGATTGGGGACAGGTCAGTGTAAATTCTTATGAAAATCATGTATCTTATAAATATCGACATAGGTGCTACATAATGAGTCAACGCGATCTTATTGAAGAAATATTTAAAGAAAACATGAGTTCTGAGCCCGAAGTCCGCTTCTCCAAAGTTGACTGGTTAGATTTTGCGATTAATGTTTTAAAAGAGCATGGAATAGATGAGGTAAAAATCACCCAACTAGCAAAATCAACCGGAGTTACAAGAGGAGGATTTTATTGGCATTTCAAAAACAGGTCTGAGTTGTTAGACTCTATAATCGAAGTATGGAAAAGGAAAAATACTGCCAGTATTATTCATGCAGCAAGTTATGGATCCAGCCTAGAACACTCCGTGCTTGCGGTTTTTGAAATATGGTTAGACTTTAATGCATTTGATCCAAAGCTGGACTTTTCTATTCGAGATTGGGCACGTCGTGACAAGAAAGTAAATGATTTAATCATTTCTGCAGATAGAAGGCGCCTTACGGCATTGTCTGAAATGTTTAATAGGTACGGATTTGGCTCTAATCAGTCAGAGGTAATGGCCCGCAACTTATATTACATGCAAATGGGTTATTATGCGATCAACGTTTATGAGCCCATGTCAGCAAGGCTGGACTTACTTCCAATTTATTTAGAGAGTTATACTGGTCAAAAGCTCAAGAAGGAATCTGAAGCAAAGTTTAGGAAGCTAATAATTTCCCGTAGAGAACTCTGGGGAGATGAAATACCTCCAGATTCATGATTATAATATTTTGCGAAGAATATTAGCCGTGCTTTGCGTATAAAATAAAATTCTCTTTGGCGGCGGAAACTGATTCCAATACCTGAAAATCACAGTAGATTTTTGAAGTTATGTTCTATTCAAAATTTAGAACAGTTCTCCGGAAAGCTCGCTTTTGTTCGATGGGTGAAGGACATTAATTTCTAAAACTTCTTTATAAAAATTGCTCATCGACTCTATGTTTATATCTGCCACTTTCATACATTTAAATATTAAATTAGGACTTATTTTTGATAATAGAATAATAGGTTTTCGCTACTGAGCTTATAGAAAAGGAATCTAATTACTAATAGGTTCAAAAGTAGGCGAACATTATTTATAATGTAAATATTGTTCCCAAATCGTATCGGATATCAGCTCTTATGCGCCATGATGACGGTCGTAAACTGGATCATAAAACTCTGGAAGCACTACGGGTTCGTGCCGTTCAAAGGGTTATCGATGGCGAAAGCCCGGAAATCGTGATCAAGGCCTTGGGCATGAGTCGAGCCCGGATTTACGAGTGGCTTGCAGCCCACCGCGAGGGCGGCTTTGAGGCGCTCAAGGCAAAGCAGATTTCCGGTCGTCCCAAGAAGCTGAGCGGCCAACAGATTCGGGAGCTGTATACCTGGATCACCACCTTCACGCCGGACCAGCTGAAGTTTAATTTCGCCCTGTGGACCCGAGGTCGTGTGCGTGAATTGATCCGGCAAAAGTTCAATGTTCGACTGAGCGATGTGTCGGTCGGTCGCCTGCTTCGCAACCTGGGGCTGACACCTCAAAAACCGCTGCACCGGGCATACCAGCAGAAGCCGGAGGCTGTGAAGCAGTGGAAGGAAGAGACCTACCCAGAGATTCGCAAAGAAGCGAAGAAGGTTGGCGCCACGATCTACTTTGGCGATGAGGCCAGCATTCGCTCCGACTACCACAGTGGAACCACCTGGGCTCCAGCCGGGCAGACACCGGTGATAAAAACAACCAGCAGCCGTTTCGGCATTAACCTGATCTCTGCCATTTCGCCTCGTGGCGAACTGCGCTTCAAAACGATCCAGGGAACCATGAATACCGATGCCTTCAAGTATTTTCCAATCCGTAAATGAGCCTGGGGGCGGGTGGTTCTCAGCCGGTTTTCAGTCCCTGTCCATGAATGATTTTGAAGAGTGTTTTACGAGCCTTTTGTAGTTGGTCCGCTGCCTCATTATCGCTGATCTGGTGGGCAAGTTGATCAAGTGTTTCAAAGCTGGTGCCGGGTTTCAAATAGTCTTTGGGTAAGCGCCAATAAATCAGCACCTACATTCCGGCTCACCGATTGCACACACTGACTTCCTCACCCATTCCATGAGGAATCAGCATGACCCCAACCGAACGAGCGCACGTCTGGCAGCAGCATATC
>Ga0314774_1001469_pt1 | contig 14952 bp, 13 predicted proteins | sample MetaGCBIA2018_FD_204515 | JGI IMG/M metagenome (GOLD analysis project Ga0314774, IMG submission 204515) | Cryopeg brine microbial communities from Beaufort Sea near Barrow, Alaska, United States - CBIA 2018 | ecosystem: Environmental > Aquatic > Marine > Coastal | place: USA: Alaska | collected... | reverse complement strand
CTATCTTGGTACTGCAAAGAAACAAGGAATAAACACTTATGAAGCAATCCGAGGTGCACTCGCTGGTGATGGTCATCAACTCATATTTGGTTAGGCGACTGAATAGTTACGAAGGATTATCTGGAAAAGTCCAGATAATCCTTAAGAAAAATACAGGTGAAACTATTTATAAAGGTACAAGTCATCAATGTGGTATGGAACTTGAATATTGAGGTAATGGCAAACTGCAAAAACCAGAATGGATTATGAGCTTAATCCCTCGCTTCTAATGATGACTTCATTTCATCGTTATATTCTTTTAGTAATGCTTTTATGCGTTTGGCGATTTTGGGATAAGCTTCGTCGGGTAGGTTCGCCTGTGAAACCCTTAAAACTCCTGGAGGAGCAGCAAAGCCAACACCTTCCATAATGACAACACCTTTTTCTTTTGCAAGATTCAACAAGAAATTGATCTCATTAAAATTCTTACGCATGTATGTCACCAAATCCTTACTATACAAACGCTCTGCTAAATCGTAAATATCAATAAGCGTGTAGTACTTCGCATTTTCGCGGGTGTTATCTTCTTTTATTCCCAATCCTTCAACGAGGCTATGATAACGTTGCTCCACAATCGCTTTAGTGGATTCAACATAATAATCACGGTCATGACAGACTAGATGAGTCAAGGAGAATAGTGCCATCATTGCCTGCTGTGGTGTCGATAATCCTGAAGTATGATAAAGCCCAATGGAACGGCTGTCGGCGGTTAAACGCTCAATAAAAGGAAATGAACGTGGTTCCATGGTCACAATGCCATAATCCTCATCAAGAGATTTTAATTTTTCTTCGGGCAAACGAGCAATCAAATCATCAAAGACATTATTCTCGTTCATAGCTATGCATCCAAGTCGCCAACCCGTGCACCCATAAAGTTTAGAATATGAATAAACAAGCAGGGTATTATATGGTGCAACCGAATAAAGCGAGTGAAAATCATCGACAAAAGTCCCGTAAACATCATCCGTAATAATAATCAAATCACGACGTATGTCGCAGATTTCTTTAATCCGATTTAAATGCATAGTATCCAATGCATGTGATGCCGGGTTGGATGGGTTCACCAAAAAGAATGCTTTAATGCTCTCATCTTCCAGAACATCCAGTGCCTCCATTGGAATCTCCCAGTTGTTGTCTTCACTCGCTGCCAGATTCACTTCAACCAATTCATAATTATTCAACTTAGGAATCTCTAAGTAAGGGGTGAAGATTGGAACGTTAATGGCAATCCGATCTCCCTCTTGGATCAAACCATTCTTCTCAAGAGAATCAAAGATATAACAAATGGCCGCCGTCCCACCTTCTGTAGGAAAGACCTGAGTAGAATCGGCTAAAGAAACGCCATTATAAAGGGTGTCTTGAAGATAGAGATTGATTATCTTTTCTATGTTAAACAGGCAACGGGAAGGCTTAGGATAGTTATTTCCTATTATGGCATTTGTAAATTCCTTCACCAAGGCATCCCTGTCAATATCCAATGTATTAACAGCGTAGTCTATGAAGGTCTTAATAAAAGCATCTTCCTTCCGGTTGAGATCCAAACTATCATCCAATCTTCCACCAATCCCATCAAGTGTAGTGTATCCAGCTAGATTGCCTTCATGCATGGTACGTTCAGATTCCTTTATGCCAAATTCCATAAATCGAGTAAATGCCAGCCGTGCTTGAGTATTGATCCAATTCGGATTGCCGCGTCCCGCATTCAGGTAGCTATTATTATTTTCATTGTTTCTTGCTAACTTCCGCATCTTTGAAGCAATTTCAAATGTCCCAAGTTGTTCCAACTCTTTTTCATATTCATGTGTGCTCATTTTAATCTCCTAGTTCTACGTGTATCGTAGATTGTATGGTGGAATGGTTTTTCTTTATCTTTTAGTATTTCATCTGCTATATATATTATGTTCATTACCTAAGTCTAGTTTATAGGTTCCTTTAGAATTTTACCGAATTTTACGATTCCTTGGCAACAAGAGTGCTATCGACAAAAGATGCTATCAATTCCTTGATTTCATCAACAGTTATCGCTCTATATATAATTGGTGGATCTCATCTGTTTTCCTGTTTTGAGGGTCGATACCCTTTTTTATAAGATGCGGAATAATCACTCAACAAAAATGTTGTGAGCTGAAGAGAAATTTTAGAATCATAAGCGTGATAACAATAACGCTATAATGATAAACATATAAAAAGCAGAACGCATATGAGAGTTCTGCTTGGCTAACTGAGTACGTTAGTGTTCGTACCGATTTATTATTCAATTTCCAAGTATCTATAATGCATTATGCACTTAATATTTGTATTTGTAAACCTTTGTGCTATTTATATTCACATAATTAGACCAATCCAGAACTTAAAAAAGTATCGTGAACCTTTTTATTCTTGTGACGTAGTATATAATGTAAGGTAAGTATAACCGAATGGAAGGAGGGATGTTGTGGATGAGCGGACTTTGATTATCGGGTGTCAAAATGGTCACAAAGAGAACTTTGCATTACTGATCAGAAATTATGAGCAGGCACTATACAAATACTGTTATTATCTGACAGGCAATGAACAAAGTGCCAGTGACCTTTTTCAAGACACTTGGTTAAAAGTCATGATGAAGATTCGCTTGTACAAAGACGAGTATAAGTTCAAGAATTGGCTTTTATCCATTGCATCTAACACATACAGAGACTTTTATAGAAAGAAAAAACGACAACAGCGTGTGGTAAAGGATTATTCGGATTCAGACAGGAAAAGTTCAGAGATGAATCAAGTCCATACTGGAGACAACCCTGTTGAAGACAGCGTCCTACTTGATGAAAAGAAAGAGGAGGTGCATAGAGCTCTACAGACCATCAAAGAGCATTATCGTATGGTGATTGTCCTGTATTATTTTGAAGAACTGAGCATCAATGAAATCAGTGAAGCATTGAAGATACCAAAAGGGACGGTTAAGTCCAGGTTGAATCAAGCCAAGAAATTAATGAGAAAGACGATGGAGGTGGATACATGAGTCAAATGACAGAAGAATATTTTGAAAAAATGATGAACAGGACAGCCGCAGAAGAAGTGGCAATTCCGAAAGGGTTAACTGCAAACACAATGAGTCTCCTTGAAGCGACCGAACTTAACAATGCCCATGTACTGCCATATTTGGTGGCTGGGGTCATCTTCATTAATCTGCTCATTGGTGTTCTGATGGGAACAGTGATCTATATGATGCGCCCTTTGACGGTGCTTGACTGCCTGATTATGGGTAGTATCTTTGCAAGTTTCAATGCTTTGTTCTATGGTCTTACTTACGCTTACAGGGATATAGTTAACGAATTTCTGAGTGAATTAGGAGGTATGTGATATGCATGAATCAAGTCGGATTTATAAAGGAATATTTTTTGGATTGGTAATCGTTGTAACATTGTTGGTACTTGGAGCAACGGCCCTAATTGTCTTCTCTACAGATAGGTTGACATCGCCGGATGATCAGATGGCTTTTGTAATCATGATGATAGCACTGTTGTTCAGTTATGGCATTTTAACCATCATTGGTGTTCTGGTTTTTAGGGACGCAACTAAACAAGGGATGAATCCATGGATGTGGGTGACCATTGCTGTCTTTGTGCCTAATGCCATTGGTATCATTATCTATTTGTTGGTCCGATCAAATGAGAGAAAGAAAATGAGGTGTCACAGCTGTGGCAATGAGGTTCAAAGTGACTTTGCCAAATGCCCACATTGTGGTACGGATTTAAAAATGCTATGCCCGGGGTGCAACAAACCCGTAGACAGCGTTTGGAATATCTGCCCTTATTGCAGCCATGCTTTGAAGGAATAGAAAATCTTGATTGACAGTGTTATTGTTATTTATATGTTGTATATTGACGCAGTTTTTCTATATCTAATAATTTCACGCCATTTATTTCACGTAGTAATATTTCTTCAGACTCGAATTCTCCCAGTATACTTCTTAAATATCTAGGTGTAATACCAAAGAATTCAGAAGTTTCTTTGAAGAGTATAGGCAATATGGTTTGTTCGTTTTCAATAAATATATCATAAAAGTAATTGGCAATCTGATTTTTAATTGGATATAATAATGTCTTCGCATATTTCAGTGAAGTTCGCTTCATTTTAGTTGCCATATTTTCACAGATGAACTTATAGAAATTTACATTATCGCTGAAATATTTCTCGATTAACTTAACTGGAATTGCCAAAGTGACACAAGGCAGTAGTGCTGCTACATTATAATAATAGTCATCGTTTGAGAAGTATTCAAGGTCACCAATAACATCCTTTGTTACAACAAAATCAAGTAATGCGATTTTTCCTTCCTCAGAAGTTGGAGAAACTCTGCATTTTCCCTTTACTAAGATATGTAGATATTTAACGGGAGTTGATTCTTCGACAATGAGCTGCTCTGCTTCAAAGTAATGTAATTGTAAAATATCAATGCAGCTTTCAGGCAAAACATGTCCTAAGTTATATTGATGGATATATTCTTTTAATTTATTTGTTTCATCTAAACTATTCATTTTGAACTCCTTGGTGTATTGTATATCAAGATTAAATACTGTTTATTGAGGTTATGTCTTTATTATACACTAAAATGAGAAATGAACAGTAAACTATAGATGTATTTGAAATAAGGGGGATTTATTTCCTCGCGTGAAAATTAAAAGCTGATATAATGAAAGTAGATAAACAAATACTATGCTATGAAAGAGGTAATCGTATGGAAGCCAAGATTAAAGACATTATTGACATCGTAACAAGTAAATCAATGACAACTCAACAGAAACTAGTAGGCTTAGGCAATGTAGCCGAAAGACTGATTTCACCTATAGATCTATTAGGATATACAGAAGAGGAAATGTCTTATGTGAATAACCAGATGATTTGTGACTTGAATGAAGGTTATGCTCTTTATCGTCCAAGATATATTGTACCTAACTACAATGTTTTTATTGAAAAGGGATGTGAGTTTCTTGAACTGGATCCTCCAAAAGATTTAGATGATTGTCTTGATGGGCTGTTGATTCTTTATAGTCATGTACCATCCGTTACTTCGTTTCCTGTTTTCATTGGACATCTAGATAGATTAATGGAACCATTTATGACCGATGAAGCCTCAGATTACATTAAAATAAAACGATTCCTAAATCATATTGATAAGAGTATTACTGATTCATTTTGTCATGCAGACATCGGTCCTTATGAAACGACTGCAGGCAAATTGATTTTGAAAGCTGTTGTTGAACTTGAAAATCCAACACCTAATATGACAATCTTATACGATAAAGAAAAGACATCGAGAGCGTTTGCTGAGATGGCTGCAACTGCATGTCTTAAAGTGTCTAAGCCGTCTTTCTCTAATGACGCTTATTATAATGAGGATGTTGGTTCTCACGCAATATGTAGTTGTTATAATGCATTGCCAATGGCTGGTGGAGCATTCACACTAATGCGCCTAAGACTTGGAACAATTGCAAGAGCAGCAGGTAGTCTTGATTCGTTACTAAATGAACTGTTACCAAAGGTATCACAATTGACGTTATCAATGATGGATAAAAGAAACACATTTATTGTAGAAGAGTCAAACTTCTTTGAATCTAGTTTTCTACAGACAGAGGGGTTTATTAATAAAGATAACTTTACTGCAATGTTTGCCATCGTTGGATTAGCAGATGCTGTAAATGCAATACTTAAGTCTGAAAAATTAGATGAAACATTTGGAACTTCTGAAAGAGGAGATGAAATCGGTCATCTCATCATGGGAACTATTCAAGATATTGTAGCAAATCATAAAGGAAAATACGTAAGTAGAACAAATGATAGATATCTCTTACATGCTCAAGTTGGTGCAAGTTTACATGAAGAAGATGATAATAATACCCCTGCTCACAGAGTAAGGGTTGGAGAAGAGCCGACTTTAGTTGAACATTTGAAACAGTCAGCACCGTTCCATCAATATTTTCCGTCAGGAACAGGAGATTTGTTTGCATTTGACCAAACATGGGTTGAACATCCGGATGCACTACTTGATATAATTGATGGCGCTTTTGCAAGTGGTTACCGTTATATTACAACCTATATGAAAAATACAAATTTAATACGTGTTACGGGTTATCTTGTTAAAAAGAGTGAAGTTGAGAAACTAAGAGGGAATCAAGCTGTTCTTAGAGATACAACTGCATTCGGCATGGGGACTAACGATACCAGTAGGGTCTTTGATCGTAAGTTGAGAAAGTAGGTAGTATATGAAAATGCCGGTACATAGAATTATTCCTTTTTCAAATGTAGAGGGGTTAGGAAATAGAACTTCAATATTTGTACAAGGTTGTAACGCAAATTGTCTGTACTGTCACAATTCAGAAACAATACCAATGGCTAGTGACGATTCACAGCAATATAGCGTGGATGAACTCGTTGAAGTCATTAAAGGAAATAAACCCTTCATACGCGGAATAACAGTATCAGGTGGTGAAGCGACAATATATCACAAATTCCTGACAGAGCTATTTAAGAAGGTCCATGAACTTGGCCTTACATGTTATGTTGATACGAATGGATTTTTTGATAGAGATGTGTTGAACGATTTGATTGAAGTAACGGATAAATTTCTTTTTGATATCAAAGGAATTGGCATGTCCCTTGAAACTTTATGTTTTTCGGATTTTTTACAGGATGGAAAGAATATTGTAAATAGTCACCTGCAGAGGTTTAGTGTTGATAATGAACACTTTTGGAATTTAGATGAACTGATTAAACTTAACAAAGTCGAAGAAATACGACTGGTATATATTAAAGGTCAATTTGATGAGAAACACATCATAAGAGAAATTGCTAATAAATTAAAAAGCCATCCTGAAATCGCCTTAAAGCTAATCAGGGTTCATGGAAGAGGACTTCCAAAAGAACGTGCTTTTAAGCTCAAGGGATTTATACCAATCAAGTCAGAATTGGATGATCTCGCTGCATTTGCTAAGTCAGAAGGACTCGTTAATATAGTAATGATATACTGATATGAAACAATAAAGAAGCCTAGTTCAAGTTGAACTGGGCTTCTTTGCTAAGCAGAAGTCTTGGTAGTTCAAACGGTCCCGTTCACACTTTGTTCATGATAGGCAAAAATGACGATAGTTTTAACTAGTATATGATGATAATATGACTATATAAACAAAATTTAATGACATTTACATTTATATGACGACTTAAAATTCGCATGAATAGTGGATGGTTTTCTTTATCGACTAAATTGACTAGCATTTTTGCTAAGACATATGTTTAACAGCTAATGTATATGAATAAGAAATGTTAATGTTAATTAAGTATGAGAAAAGGAGTGCGTTTGATGAAGAAAGGTGCATTTGTAAGAGTATTAAAAACGATAACTGCAATAATGGTATGTCTAATAATGACTATCTCGGTAAGTTCTGTTGTCTTAGCTTCGGATATTGAAGTGACAATTGGTTCGGATCAAATCTATGAAGGTCAAGAAGTTGTAGTACCTGTCTGTATATCTAATGCAGGAGACATTAGATACTTCGATTTGGAAATAGTAATTGGTGATGGCCAAAGTACAGCACTAAGTGTTGAAGATGGTATGTGTGATGTTGAAAGCTATATAGGTTACAATGGTGAGTATAGGGTGACATGGCGAGGAACAGGGCCACTGTCAGAGGATGGTGTTTTGTTTTTTATTAGGATTTCTGACATTTCGGTATTAATTAAAGATTTTGAAATTGATATTATTGGTACATTTATGAATACAATAGGTGAGGAAGTAGTGGTGCCAATAAATTCGGGACAAGTTTATGTGGATATTACGTGGCCAGCATATATAACGATTGTTTCAGGTGGTATGGATATTGAAATGATTGCAGAACAAGAGAATGAACTACTGATAAATCTATTACTTGATCCACATATTTATCCACCGCATATCCTAGATGGTAACTTGCAAGCAGAAGATGTTAAGATTTATTATGATGATGATGTAATGGAGTATATTGGAAAAGGCCCTGAAGACAGTAGACTTACATTTGCTGGTGAATCTGAAGGGTTGGGAATTGTTAGAATTATGGTTATCCAACAAGAGGATTTATCTGCTAACACCGATTTATTCAATACAATTTTTTATCCTATTGATCAGAACAAAATATATTATACTTTAATAGATTTTGATTGCTTATTAGGGCTAGCTCCTTCAGGAACAACAGTTGAATCTTTATCACGTAGAACCTTAGTTACAGTAATGAATAGAGATCAATCTCTACTAAACATAAAGATAACAGAGGCGCAAGAAAAATATGACAATGCTGTAGTAGGTTCAGACCCTGGTGAATACCCATCAAATTCGAAAGTCGATTTTGGAGAAGTTATCAGAAAAGCAGATCTTCTTACTCATCATATATATGCAACTCAAGCTGATACAGATGCGAAAGTAGCTGAACTTGAAGAGGCTATATCAACATTTGATGCAACACGTATTAAAGAGATAGAACAAGAAGACTTGAACAATGATGGAATAGTCAATGTCGGTGATCTTGCAATTGTTGCTTACTATTACAATGCAACTAGTTCTGATAGTGACTGGGATGCGGCTAGTATTGCAGATATTAATGGTGATGGTGTTGTTGATGTGCTTGATTTGGCAAGTGTTGCAACTAAAGCAATGGAGTAAATCATATGTATAACAACTAATGTATATGAATAAGAAATGAAAAGGTTAATTTAGTAGGAGAGAAGGAGTGCGTTTGATGAAGAAAGTTGCGCTAGTAAGAGTATTAAAAACGATAACTGTAATAATGCTATGTCTAACAATGACTATCTCGGTAAGTACTGAACTCTTAGCTTTTGATATTGAAGAGACAGAAAAAGAAGACTTGAACAATGGTGGAACAGTAAATGTCGGTGATGTTGCAATTGTTGCTTACTATTACAATGCAACTAGTTCTGATAGTAACTGGGATGCGGCTAATATTGCAGATGTTAATGGCGACGGTGTTGTTGATGTGCTTGATTTGGCAAGTGTTGCAACTAAAGCAATGGAGTGAATGATATGATTTAACATGAAATGATAAACAGTAAAAGTGGGGGATAGCTCCTTCCTTTTACTTATATGAGGAGGAGGCATAATGAAAAAAATCAAGTTTGGAATAATCGTGCTGATATTTATGTCCATTGCATTGAATGTGTTGATCTTTGCTGAGGAAAATATTGTAATAAAAACTAATATAGAAAATGTTACAGCAACACAAACTGACCAGTTTGAGATTTCAATTCTAGCTGAGAATATTGAAGATTTATATGCTTTTGAAATTAGTGTTGAGTATGATTCGTCAAAGATTACTTATCTTAGAACAGATTTTGATGACCTTTCTGGTGTGCATTATGAAAATGTGATAAAAGAAGAGAACTTTTTATATTGTGTGTATACAAAAATAGGAAATGAAATAACACAAAGTGGTGATATTGTTTTATGTACATTGACGTTTCGTGGAGATGAAGTTAATAAATCAGATATTAACATAAAGCAACTAAAATTAGTTAAAAAAAATAGTAATGGGCAGTTGACTAAAGAAGAATATAGTATAAATAGTGTTGTAAATGTAGAAATTCTTAAAGGTACGGATGAATTCATAACTGAAGAATCAACTAATCAATTAATTGTTGATATAACAAGTTTTGAAGATGAATTGATTCCAGAGTCGAATATATTGACTTTAGAGAATGTTAAAGAGCTAGCACCAATACTAATTGAGGGAGTTATCGCTTCCATCAAAGGTGAGGGAGAATCAGCAGACCAATTAGAAGAAGTTGTTAATGAATCTTTAACACAGATATATTTAGCGGCACAAATAATGGAAAACGATGACGATATTGTAGAACTTAACGATGTCCTAGTTCAGATTGTTGACGAAATTGCTAATAACTTAGATGAAGATATAAATGTTAAGTTCTCAGCGAGTGCACTAGATTCGGTTCGCAAAATTCTAATAATGTCTGAGAGCATTATGAGTTTTGTTGAAACTAGTGAAGCTGTTAATAGCATGGTCGTGTCAATGATTGATGCATGTGAGCCAATATTATTGAAAGTTGATTACCTTGGGGGTAGAACACGAAAATTAACCCAACAAATGAATTGTTTTATTCAACAAGGAATTAATATTTTAGTGAGTAGCGAGATATTAAGTGAAAATGTTATTTGGTCTGAACAATTAATAGAGAGCATTGAAAAAACGAGTGGTTTGTCAGAAGACTATATTTCATTACTTAACGACAAAGGCATAGATATAAAGTTTGTCAAGAAATTAAGGGTTAAAGTATCAGAAACAGAATCCAATGATTATAAGGTTGTTAAAATTCCTTATGAAACAATTAATAGTTCTTTGGCATATGGATTTCATGAAATCCAATTAGTTACTGAATTTGGGCTTATAATAGTCCCTGTTGAATCAGTGGCCAATATGAATGAGACGGAAATATTACAATTGGAATGGAAAACAACTAATAAATCAAGTGACCCAATGGGTGATTTGAATTTTGATCAATCTAAATTCCTAGAACTTGGAATAGGTCTATACGAGATAAAAGCTTCATTTATTAATTCTGGTGATAAGTTAACTACGCTATCGCTAGTAGATAATATTCAGATTGAGTTGAATGTATTACCAGATTCCTATAGTGACTGGAATCAACTCAGAATTGGTTACTTACCTGAAGAAGGAGGAGAAAAGTATATAATCGGAGAGTATGATGAAGATACAGGTACAATATCTTTTAGCATAAACGAGTTTGGAAAGTTTGGGTTAGAAGAGAGTGTTAAGACTTTTGATGATGTTCCTAAAAATTATTGGGGTAGCATGTACATTGAATCATTAGCTTCCAAAGGTATTATAAGTGGTAAAACCGAGAATATATATGAACCTAATAGTTATGTTACGAGAGCAGAATTTGCTAAACTTATTTCATTAGCTGCTGGAGTTTCTGATAATCACGATATAGAGACATATAGTGATGTGACAAATGACAAGTGGTACTATCACTATATCATTTCTGCAAGTCAAGCAGGATTTCTTAATGGTTATCCTGATGGTACTTTTAGACCTGGCGAAAAAATCACTAGAGAACAAATTGCAGTCATTATTGCAAGGTGTCTTAAAGAGGAAACGCCAACTGAGTTGTTAAGATTTTTAAATTATAGTGATAAGAATGATATATCAACATATGCATTAGATGGAATGGCATTAGTTATTAAAGATTGTATTATAGAAGGGAAGAATGAGTTTTTGTTGGATCCAAAAGGGTATGCTACAAGAGGAGAAGTTGCAGCAATTATTTATCGCTATTTAGATTATTAATCATGAAATTTATCAAATAGACTTGATAAGTAACCTATGTCTTTGTCATAACATTTATGGATACTATATAAGAATCAACTGAAAAGACGTCTTTGTGGGCGTCTTTTTAGTTGATTCACATAACAAAGATTTGGTGAGCAGTGAAAAAGAAATTAAGGATGTGATTATTGAAAAAAATATGGTAAAATTTCAGTATACCTGGTCAATAAATTAGTAATCAGGAAATAAGCGAATAATTTTTATAATGATGTAAGAATAAGAGCATGAATGAAAGTATATTAATAATATATATACGGAACGTAGTCTTTTTATTACAAGGGGGAAATCATGAGCAAAGGTATTGATATTTACAGAACACAAACAAGTACACGTGCATTTGGGAGTCCATCAAGATATTATCAAGGTAAAGGAGAAATAGATAACATTGGTAAATATATTGCTGACTTAGGTAGCAATGCTTCAATTATTATTGATGGTTATTTGTTTGATGAGATGAAATTAAAAATTCAAGCAATTCTTCCAAAGGAACTTGAGGTAGGATTTTTTAGCTTTGGTGGAGAATGCTCGGATAAAGAAATTGATAGTTTTGTTAAGTATGCAGATGAAATGAATGCTGAGGTTATTATTGGTTTAGGCGGGGGAAAAACATTGGATGTAGCTAAAGCTGCCTCACATAAGATAAACGCTAAATTAATTATTTGTCCAAGTGCTGCATCTACAGACGCGCCGACAAGTGCGCTTTCAGTTGTTTATACAGAAGAAGGCGTTCATAGCCATTGTTACTACTTTAAGACGAATCCTGATATTGTTTTAGTTGATAGTAATATTATTAAAAATGCTCCGGTAAGATTACTGGTATCCGGTATGGGCGATGCAATTGCTACTTACTTTGAAACGATGTCAAATGAGCACAGTGATTCTGCTAACTACATAGGATCAGGATATCGTAGAACGAGGCTTTCTCTTGCTGTGGCAGAGCTTTGTTATAATATTATTACTGAAAAAGGAATACATGCAAAAATAGAAGCAGAAAATCATATTTGCACTGATATACTAGAAGATGTGATTGAAGCAAATATTCTGTTAAGTGGTTTAGGATTTGAGAATGCAGGCTGTTCGATTGCACATGCTATTGCATCCGGTCTATCTGTTTTAAGAGATGGCGATGGATATCTTCATGGTGAAAAGGTTGCCTATGGTGTACTGGTTCAACATGTTTTAGAAGGATATAGTGAAGAGAAACTTATAAAGCTCATTGAATTTTATTTAGAGATTGGTTTACCGACTACCCTTTCAGATATGAATATAGTGGCAAATCTAGAAAATGTAGAAGCGATAGCAAAGAAAAGTATCGTTGATTTTGGTCCGATTTCAAAGTTTGTAACAATTGATTATTTGTGTGCATGTATTTTATCGGCTGATAAATTTGCTGAAAAGATGAAAGATGCGTATCGGTAGTGGAGTAACTGCTTGTTATGTTATACTTGTTAAGTGAAGTATCATATTTAGAGCAATCAAAAAAGTGCAGCTTAAAACATTCAATATACTGTGCGCCGACAACAAAGTGTGAATGCTTAGTTGTATTATAAATAGAAGAAGATTCCAGATAGCAAAAAGTAAATGAGAAGAAAGTGGATAATACTATGGAGAAAAAGTATCAAAAAAGGGTGGAAAGATACACGCAACTTTCCAACTCTTTAAATAAACCAATTAGTCGTCTAGGTTATATTAAGTTATCAATAATCATTATTACAATCATACACTCAGCAGTTGCCTTTGATACTGGTAAATACTGGCAAGTGTTAGTCGTGTTTATTGCGATGCTGACGGCATATATATATTTTGAAACGAAGCATAAGAAAATTATCGCGTTTAAAGAAGATGTAGAGATACTTGTTAAGATTAATCAAGATGGAGTAAAAAGGTTTAATAGAGAATGGAGAAAGTTCATTGATAAGGGAACTGAGTTTGTTGAATCAGATCATCCATACGGATTTGACTTGGATATCATTGGCAGGGATTCGCTATTCCAATGGACAAACATGTGTATGACTCCGTGGGGAAGGAATAAGTTAAGCGAAACATTACTTGCTCCGGAGAATAATATATCAGATATAGTCAATAGGCAAGAAGCAATAAGTGAATTAGCAGGGAAGGTTAACTTTAGACATCGACTTAAATTAGAGGCTGGAAAGATAGGAGCCGGTGAAAGAGAGTTTAGTAATCTGGTTAAGTGGGCCAAGGGTGAACATTCGTTATACCAGAAAAAATGGTTTTCAATCACGGTGAAAGCATTACCTGTTGTAACACTCGCAGCTGCAATATCAGGTCTTCTTTTGAATGTGATTCCCAGTGGTGTGTTTATATATCTTCTACTGATTCAAGTGGTATTATTAGTCATCGGTAGAAAAGAACGTGGTCAATATTTGGAATCTGTACATAAGGCGAAACGAAGTTTGGAAAAGCTTAATAGTGTTTTTTTAAGGATGGAAAAACATAAGTTTCATTCGAATCTTTTATTGAAAACCCAATCTAAACTTTTGATTAATCAAAAAGAATTACCGTCGAAGCAGATAAAGGCATTATCTAGAATCGCTTCGAGTATTTCTAATCGTAGAAGTTCTGTTTATCTTTTGCTCAATGTTTTTTTGTTATGGGATTATCAGTGTTGTCTTTCCTTGGAAAAATGGAAAATAACATCAGGGAAGCATCTTGAAGATTGGTTTGACGTTGTTGGAGAGTTTGAATGTTTATCGAGTATTGCACTTATCAAACACGACCACCCGGATTGGACTATGCCTACCTTTGAGCCTCATGAATCCAATGTGAATATAAAAGCTGATCAAGTAGCACATCCTCTGATGGGAGCGGACTGTGTAGCGAATAGTATAGAATTCACCAAGGATAGTCCAATTGCACTTATAACAGGGTCTAACATGTCAGGGAAAAGTACATTTCTTCGAACTGTAGGAATAAATTTAGTTCTCGCCTATAGCGGAGCACCTGTGTATGCTAAGGCTTTTTCGTGCCAAAGTATGAAATTATATACCTGTATGCGTGTATCGGATGACCTGCAGAAGAATATTTCTAGTTTCTATGGTGAATTGCTGCGCATCAAAATGATTTCAGAGGAAGTAAAAAGGAATAATAAAGTCTTCTTCTTGCTGGATGAAATATTCAAAGGAACAAATTCAGCGGATCGGCATTTGGCAGCAAAAGCGGTTATTCATAACATGGATAAAAGCGGGGCCACCGGAATGGTTTCAACCCATGATCTAGAGTTAGATGTAATAGAAGAAGAAAGTAAAGGAAGAGTGACGAATCATCACTTTGAAGAAACATACAAAGACGATCAAATCTTATTTGACTATCAACTTAAAGAGGGTGTTTCAAAAACAAGAAATGCAATATTTCTTATTAAAGCGGCCGGTATTGAGATATAAACAGTTGTTTGTATTGGTTTGTGTGATATACTCTTGAATATGATTATAGTCGTATAAATCTACTTGCTTTTTATAAACGCAAAATTTGTTTGAGATCTTTAACGATTAAGGTGGAATTTGTT
>Ga0314774_1001468_pt1 | contig 14954 bp, 13 predicted proteins | sample MetaGCBIA2018_FD_204515 | JGI IMG/M metagenome (GOLD analysis project Ga0314774, IMG submission 204515) | Cryopeg brine microbial communities from Beaufort Sea near Barrow, Alaska, United States - CBIA 2018 | ecosystem: Environmental > Aquatic > Marine > Coastal | place: USA: Alaska | collected... | reverse complement strand
CAAAAAATTGATACTCCCTTTAAATTATTCCCGCAGAAAAGGTCCGCAGATCAACGCATGATTTAACCTGATAGATTTAGAAAAAAATGAAATTTTTCCAAAGCCGGCCTTTCTCAAATATTCAGGTTTTTTTAAACTTTTTTCTGTTGGAATAACCCGAAGGCTCTATTCCATATTTTTCACATTACTTTAAGGCTCCCCGCATTATTTTTAGCTAAAGCTTAAGAGATTATCTCAGCGATATTTTTTAATTTTTAAACAAAAATGAAAAATACCGCGATAAGATTGTTATTGGCTACGACCTTTGTATTAGTTGTGCTAACTATTATGGCCCAATTGAATTTTCTATTCAGTTTGATATTTTTTCTCACTGTATTTGGTCAGGTACTTTTGATATATACCGTCTACAAAGTACTCACGGATAAATACACCACTGACAAGACTTTTGACGATTGGTATGAAGACCACCCTATGTCGGACAACGATTAGATCTGTTTTTTACTGATGGTATGTTTTTGCTCATGTCCTTCAGGATTTCCTCTTCCCATATCTAAACTTAATAGGGAAATAATATTTCATGCAAGAAACCTGTGGCTTTAATTATAGAATAGACTTTTAAAAAATTTGGTTTCTCCTACCTCATTAATTCGAATTACTTTTAAACAACCAATAATTGATGAAAATCAGTTAATTTTCTCTTTAGATTGTTTAGTTTTGATCTGGAATCAAAATTTAAAAAATGCAACTAAATCAATATATAGACCATACCATTTTAAAGGCCACGGCTTCTCCAAAGGATATTGTACAACTCTGTGAAGAAGCAATTCAATTTAAATTTTATGCCGTTTGTGTAAATGGCTGTTACATTAAGCTGGCGAAAACCGAATTAAGAAACAGCGAAGTAAAAATCGCAGCTGTGATCGGATTTCCGCTGGGAGCTATGAGTACGGAATCAAAAATTGCAGAGGCAGTTCAATGTGTTGCCGACGGGGCCGATGAAATTGATATGGTCATCAATATTGGATTGCTCAAGGCCGGGCAAGCCGATTTTGTGGAAGATGAAATTGCGGCCATTAAAAAAGCCATTGGAAAGCAGGTGCTCAAAGTTATTATTGAAACCTGTTATCTCACAAATGAAGAAAAAAAAATGGCCTGTCGCGCTGCTTTAAATGCTGATGCAGATTTTGTAAAAACCTCTACTGGTTTCGGAACGGGCGGCGCCACAATTGAAGATGTAAAACTCATGAAAGCTGAAGTTGGCGATAAACTTAAAATAAAAGCTTCAGGAGGGATCCGGGATCTTAAAATTGCCCTGGAATATATAGAATTAGGGGTAAGTAGATTGGGAACTTCTTCCGGAATAGAATTGGTAACTTCAAAACAATTATAAATGAGCACACATATACAAGCCAAAAAAGGGGAAATTGCCGAATCTATTTTATTGCCGGGGGATCCTTTAAGGGCCAAATGGATCGCGGAAACTTTTCTTGAGGATGCTGTGTGTTATAATAAGGTACGTGGAATGCTTGGATTTACCGGCACCTATAAAGGCAAACGGGTTTCTGTTCAAGGCACGGGAATGGGGATTCCTTCCACATTAATTTATTGTCATGAGCTTATTACAAATTACGGGGTCAAAAACCTGATAAGGGTGGGCTCTGCCGGTTCTTATCAAAAGAATGTGAACCTGCGGGACATTGTTATCGCCATGTCTGCTTCTTCCACCTCCGGCATCAATAATTCCAGGTTTGTAAATTCCGACTTTGCCCCCACCGCAAATTTTGAGCTTTTTATGAAAGCCGCTTTATATGCCAAAGAAAATTCTATTCCCATGAAGGCGGGCAATGTACTGTCATCTGATGAATTTTATGAAGATGATCCCGAAGCCTTTAAAAAATGGGCGGAATTCGGGGTGCTTTGCGTGGAAATGGAAGCGGCAGGATTGTACACCATCGCGGCAAAACACAATGTAAACGCACTGGCAATTCTCACGATTTCAGATTCTTTGGTAACCGGCGAACATTTATCTTCCGGGGATAGGGAAAAATCCTTTAAAGATATGGTCGCTATCGCCCTGGGATCGTTTTAAAAGAAGTTTCCTGTTTGTGGTTTGTGCTTTGGCAATTGAACATGCCTGAATAAGTTAGACCATATTAAAGAAGGGTTAAAAGATTTTATAATATTTTTCCCGAAGATATAAATCCAATTGACCCCAATTCTCACTTCTTATTTCGTACTTCTAACTTCATACTTTTAACTTTTTCACCACTTTCACACTTTGAATTTGGAGCTTGGAATTTCGAATTTGTGGTTTATGGCTTGTGGTTGACAGGATTTTCTTTCACCTACCCACTTTCCATGCTATACTTTTTTCTCTAGACGTGTATTTCATCGATTAAAAATACTTTTCATCGAATAGATGAAGGATTTTCCTACCTTTAGGAAACGGTAAAACAAAACCGGTTTAAAAAAGATGAAACGCCTGCTACTCATATTTAGCTTTATCATCCTTTCCTTCTCTTTTGATGGAATGGCGCAGGCAACAGCTAATTTTACAGCTTCGGTCACCATCATCCAACCCATAGGGATTACCAATACTGCCAATATGAATTTTGCCAATCTGGACGCAAGATCAGGAGGTGCGGTTGTTCTTGGCCCGGACAGTACCCAGATAAGTCAAGGCCGTGTTGAACTGACTGGTGCAAACACCGTTTCTGCCGCTACTTTTGAGCTTACCGGGCAAGCGGGTTACACCTACTCTATTACACTACCTACTTCATATCAAGTCCTTACAAATGGTATAGATGATATTATTATCAGGGATTTTACCAGCAGTTTGAAAGACGAAGGAGCTTTGGCCGATGGTTCCCAAACCTTAAGGGTAGGAGCAAGTCTTGACATAAATCCAAACCAACCCCCTGGAAATTACACCAGCCCGGGCGGCTTCAATATTACCGTTAATTACAATTAAACCTCGTTTTACTTCCCTAATTATAAGAAATTCCCTTATCCAAAATAGGCTCAACAACCTTTCTAAACGATCTTATTGATGCATTTTAGGTCCAAACGTGCACTTTAACGAGTATTTAGAGAGTTCATCGAAAAAATTAGTGGGCAAAGCTAATTGCGTGCATATTTGTCCTGTTCAATAGAGACAAACACAATAACCCTAGATACCTACTTAATTATGAAAAAAATTACTTTTATCTTATTCGCTTTAATAACGGGAACGAGTTTCGCCCAAAGTGCTGACGCTTCCGCTACAGCTAGTACAACTATTGTTTCTCCAATTGCAATTGTTGTAGGTGATAACTTAGAATTTGGACAATTGGCTTCTCCAGCTGCTATTACAGCTATTACTGTTGGTGCTACAGGTAGAACTGCTGTTACAGGTATTACTTTACCAGGAGGAACAGCCGCTCAACCGGCAACATTTGTTGTTACTGCGGGTACCTTTAACTTTGGTATTGTATACGAAGCGACATCTCTTATACTTTCTACTGGTACTAATGGTGCGGATATGGCTCTTGTAATTGGATCCGAAACCGGAGCTACCGCTTCAGGAGATCAGACTATAACTGTTGGAGGAGTATTAACAGTAGGTGCTAATCAACCAGCTGGAGCCTATGCTGGGACGGCTAAAGTAACTGTTGCTTACCAATAGATAAATAGATCTTATTATATTTATATAAATAGCGCCGCCATAATGGCGGCGCTATTTATATTTAATCTTCTTTCAAACTAAACAGACTAATTTTACTTGTATGAATAAAATTATTACGGGCATATTTTTATTACTGTCTTATTCCGGATTTTCTCAAGCTTCCGCATCTGTTTCCTTTCAGACTTCTGCAGATGTTGTTGATCCCATCAAAATCAATAAAGTAGCAGATTTAAATTTTGGGAGTGTAATTGGCGGTAACAATCCGGGCAATTTAATTTTATCGGCCGACGGTACCAGAACAGCGAACGGGGTTGAAATTTCTGAATCTTCCCCCGGAGAAGTAAATCCTGCCGAAGCAACAATAGGACATGGAAATAACGCTTATTCCATCACCTTGCCCTCTTCATTTTCCCTTTTCAATTCTAATGATCCATCTAAAGCAATGATCATAGACCAATTTACTTATACTCAAACAAGTAATGGTGGAAATGGGACTGATATAATTAAAATTGGTGCCACCTTAAATCTGGAGGCCAATCAATCTCCTGGAAGCTATTCCAATCCATCAGGGTTTAATGCTACGGTTTCCTACAACTAAAGGTTAAATTTAGGATATTAATTTATCTGTAATAGTTTTCCTATATTTGGCTGCCAAGTATCTGGTTCAATATTAAATAACTTCATTAAAATGGTATATAATTTCCTAAAAATCAGCCTTCTTATAATCATTACCAATATATTGGTAATTACCCCTTCCTTGGCCCAGGGAAATCTGATGGTATTGCCTAAAAGATTGGTTTTTGATGGTTCCCAGAGATCGCAGGAAATTACCCTGGCCAACACCGGTTCAGATTCTGCAACCTATGCTATTTCCATGGTTCAATACAGAATGACTGAAAACGGAGGTTTTGAGGAGATCACTGTTCCGGAAGAAGGTCAAAATTTTGCATCAGATTTTTTAAGATTCTTTCCAAGAAAGGTTTCTCTTGCTGCCAATGAAGCACAAACAGTTCGTGTTCAAATAACAAAGGCAAGTACTATGGAACCTGGAGAATATAGGTCTCATATATACTTTAGGGCAGTTGAAAAACAAACAGCGTTGGGAGAAGATAGTGCTGATGATGATACCGGGATATCCATTAAAATAAAAGCTATTTTTGGACTTAGTATTCCTGTGATTGTACGTGTGGGTGATGATACTTCTACCTTGAGCCTATCGAATTTGTCCCTTTCCAAAGCAGAAAACAATGATACATTATTGGAGATGAACATTAATAGGGAAGGTAATATGTCTTCTTATGGAACTATCTCGGTAGATCACATTTCACCAACAGGAAAATCCACAGAGATTGCAATAGTAAGGGGACTCGCGCTATATACGCCAAATAACTTAAGAATATTCAAATTACCAATTAACACACAGGAGATCGATATTACCAAGGGAGCCTTAGAAGTAACCTACACTTCAGAGGAAAACAAGCTTTTAGCTACAGAAACCTTAAAACTAGATTGAAAATAATATGGTACAGCCCCCTTCAAATTTTTCTTTGAAATTCATTATATGTACCATCCTGTTATCGTTGCAGTCATTATATAGTACGGCACAAATAGGGAACGTTGTAGTAACAGTGCCACCGGCAGGATATTTTTGTACGGGAGATGATTTTGTTATCACCTTCGATATTAAAAATTCAGGAAAGACGACTGATTTTACGGCAAATTCTCAATATACGCTTGAAATAGGAACTCTTTCCGGAAATACATTTACTCCTATAATAGGTAAGACTATTAACAGTTTAAAATATATAGGTCCAATTCCAGGTAAAGGAATCATTACAACTATAGAATTTCCATTGCAATCAGATCCTGCTAATGCTCCTATTACTATGCCCACAATAGCTTCAAATCCAGCTTATGTTATAGCTGTTTCGTCCATAAATCCAGTTGATAATAGTAGTAATAAACGTTATTCTGCTCCCTTTGAAGTTGTGGAAACCCCGGTTACTATTGCCGCTAATGATGGTCCCTATTGTGTTACTGCTGACATAAATTTAACGTCGAATTTAAATGTACCTTTAAACACAACTGATGTAGTAACTTATGCTTGGACAGGTCCCAACAGTTATACTTCCACTCTTGCCAATCCAGTGATTGCAAATTCACTTACAACAATGAGTGGGACTTATTCTTTAACAACCACAAATACATCAACTAGTGGTTCTACTTGTAGTTTTGTTAGTAGCACGATCGTAGTTGTAAGCAATGATATTACCTGGACGGGCGCTACAAGTACCGATTGGAATGTTGCAACCAATTGGGGTTGTAATTATATCCCCATACCAACCTCTAATGTGATTATACCCAATACTGGACCTTCAATATATCCGGTTTTAAGTACAGGAAGTGGAATATGCAATAATGTTACAGTCGAACCTGGTGCCTCATTGGAAATTTCCAATAATACCTTACAAGTAAATGGTTCAATTACAAGTACTAATGGTATTAACCTCCAAGCTGGAACAATTAATTTTACCGGATCTGCTGCTCAAACTATACCAGCAAATAGTTTTTTAAACAATACGATAAAGGACCTTACAATATCCAACGCTTCAGGAGTTTCTAATTCAGGCTCCCTTAATATTACCGGAATTTTAAAGGCTACAACCGGGGTTTTTAACACAACTGGAAGCGCGCTTACTTTAGTATCTGATGCTGCCCAAACCGCCTTGATAGATGCTTCCGGAACCGGGATAATCACGGGAAATGTAACAATGCAACGTTATATAAATCCAGCCTTTGGATATAAACTTTTTAGCGCTCCGGTCCAAGGAGTTACCGTAGGTGATTTTATACCAGTTGTAGATCTTGCCGCAACTTTTGAAACTTTTTATACTTACGATGAAAATAGGGAGATAAGTATTGGGGTTGGTGCAACCGGTTATATCCCTTATGTAGATCCTCTTGGGATATTAGAAGTTTTTAAGGGTTATGCCGTAAATTTTGGTGGTGGCAATTCAGCTAAATTAGTAGAAGTAACCGGGACAGTTACAAGTGGACCACAATCCATTAACTTGTCAAATAATAACGGGACTTATACCAAAGGCTTTAATCTTGTTGGCAACCCTTATCCTTCTCCAATAGATTGGACAGCGGGTGGATGGACCAAAACCAAAGTAGATAACGCACTTTACTTCTTTACCACAAGTGGTACAGATCAATATACCGGAGTATATACTTCTGCCGTAAATGGTGCTGGAGGCCCCTCAGTCATACCTTCTATGCAAGGGTTCTTTGTACATGTAACAGATGGAGCTTATCCGGTATCTGCCGTTCTAAGCTTAACGGATGCTGTACGGGTGAATAATTTCAGTAATGAATTTGTAAAATCTCCTGAGGAACAAAAGAAAACTATTACATTATCGGCAAAGTTTGATGATTCTAATTTGAAAGACGATTTGTTGTTTTATTTTGATCGATCGGCTTCAAAAGGGTTTGATTCTCGTTTGGATGCATTAAAATTAATGAATACAGATCCCAGTGTTCCAAACCTGTATTGCCTTACCAATACCAAACAGGCAATTTCCATTAATGCAATTCCTGATATTATTGGAGGTACTGAAACCGTGATCCCGCTGGGAATTTCAACTGCCGTAAATAATTGGGTCACTATATCCTTAAATCATCTCCCCTATGATTTGGCGTCTAATTATATCTATTTAATAGATATGGACGAAAACAAAGTTATAGATTTGCAACAAAAATTAAAGTATCGCTTTTTCGGTAACGCAGGAAAAAATGAATCCAGGTTTGAATTGCGTATATCGAACACTCCTATTTCTATAGATGAAGTAATTTTTGATGAACTGTTTAGTCTTGATAATTCAAATGGAACTATCAAGGTTAAAATGAATTTAAATCGTGGGGAAGTAGGAGATATAAAAGTTGCCAGCCTAACCGGTCAGATATTGGACACTCATTTTGTCGCCAATAAAGATGTAGTAGAGATAACAGGTATCAAGAGCACCGGTTTATATATTATTAGTTTTTACACTACCAATGGCGTCTTTTCTAAAAAAGTTATTATAAAAAATTAAGAACAATGCTCAATAATTGCACTTATAAAAAAATATCTTCAACAATAATCAAGGGAATCTTTCTTGTGGGAGTTTTATTGATTCCTAACCTCCTCTTGGCCCAGGAAAGCCCTCCCACTCCAGTAAACGTGACTGTGGATGCCGTGAAATTTTTGAATTTCGGGTCTTTTACTTTCACAAATGCTGGGACCGGGGGAACAGTAAGTGTGGATTCCAATGGATCTAGAACAAGTTCTGGGGACATAATACTTCTAAACTTTGGAGCAACATCTTCCTCTGCCTCATTTGATGTTACAGCGAATCCAGGAACAATACTTAACATTACGCACCCAAACAACATTCCGCTTACAGAAAGTTCCGGAGGGACAATATATTTGAATATAGACAGCTATTACCCGGGTAAAACATTTTTGGCCACTGCTGCTCCCCCAATGACCACTCCTATTTCTATTGGTGGTACGCTTAGTATAGGGGATATTTCACAGAACCCTGCAGGAAATTATACTGGAAGTGTTAACATAACTTTAATTCAGCAATAATAATTCACTTTTCTATTAATGCTATTGGATTTACCCCTTACCCTTAGGTTGATTTTAAGATTTAAAAAATTAGGCGCCTTACTTTTCCTGCTTATAATTTCAAGCCTGAATAACCAAATTTGGGCACAAGAGGACCAGTATTTTGATGAATTAGGTGTGGTTTTTAATATTCCAAAACTTGGATCTGCCAATCTTCCTATTGCTATAAAAGGAGATGAAGCCTTTGTGGGAACATTGGATCTATTCAATTTTCTGGGTATCAAGATCGAAAAATCTGATTCGGGGTTTGTTGGGTACCTATTAAACCCTGCTTATACTTTTATTATAGATCCTGTAAAATCTGAGATCATATTTAAGGATGTTACCTATCCGGTAGCGAAGCGGGACTTTATCGTTACCCCAACTATCACCTACTTAAATTCCGATTACTTTGGTGATATATTTGGGTTAACATTGAATTTTAATTTCCGAAACCTTGTTATCAACCTAAAAACAGATTTGGAGTTACCAAAAATCAAGCAACTCAGGCTTCAAAAGATGAGGGATAATTTGAATGATATAAGTGACGAGGTAGAAGCAGATACTATTTTAAATAGAACCTACCCTTTCTTTAGGGCCGGTATGGTGGATTGGGGGATTTTATCTTCACAAACATCAAAGGGAATAAATGATAACCGGGCAACCTTGGGCATTGGGACCATGATCGCCGGGGGAGAAACAAATATTTTATTAAACTATTCTACCAGATCGCCATTTATCTCCAGAAATCAATTCTATCAATGGAAGATGACAAATAATGAAAGCAAGCTTTTTAAACAAATTACTGCCGGTAAAATATTTACCGGGGCAACAGCATCTATACAGGCACCCGTTTTAGGTGTACAATTCAGTAATGCTCCAGTTATCAACCGAAGATCTTTTGGTACTTATACCTTATCTGATACCACCGACCCTCTATGGACCGTAGAACTTTATGTGAATAATGCATTGATAGATTTTACCGAAGCAGATGCCTCCGGATTCTACTCTTTTGAAGTGCCATTGATGTATGGTAGCACATTGATCGATCTTAGGTTTTATGGTCCCTTTGGTGGAGAAAGAAGGGAGATAAGATCTATTAATATTCCCTTCAATTTTATACCAAAAAATGAATTTGAGTACTCATTAAGTGCAGGAATTGTAGAGAATGAGGATAAAGACAAATTTGGAAGGTTCAACTTGAATTATGGTTTAAATAGCTTTATAACTCTTGGAGCTGGGGCAGAGTACTTATCTGGAGTAGAATCAGGGGAAATAATGCCTTTTATTAACTCATCCATAAAGATTTCCCCAAGCCTATTGTTCACGGGAGAATATATTTACGGGCTAAAGACCGATGGTTTATTAAGTTATAAATCACCTTCAAATTTTAATTTAGAGTTGGAATATAGCAATTATAATAAAGATCAAACTGCTCTTAATTCTAACTATTTGGAAGAGCGCAAAATAGCAATTTCATTACCCCTTCGGAACAGATTCTTTTCGGCCTATTCTAGATTTAGTTTAAATCAGATTATTTTACCTACTTCAGAATTTACATCGGCTCAAATCCTGTTTTCAGGAGTGTTATTTGGAATAGGGACAAATTTTACAACTTTTGGTTTATTTAATGATAGGAATATAGATCCTGTAATCTATAGCACCTTATCACAAACCTATCAATTACCCTGGAAAACCACATTTCTTCCTCAAATTCAATATAACTACTCAGACCAGGAATTCATAAATATGTCCCTAAGACTTGAACGTTCAATTTTTAAAAAAGGATTTTTAAACTTAGCTTTCGAAAATAATTTCCAACGAAAGGCTGCTACTTTTGAAATTGGGTTTAGATATCTTTTCGATTTTACCGCCACCTCTTTTACCGGAAGGTTTGGAAACCAGAATACCAGCATTTCAGAATCTGCAAGGGGAAGCTTTCAAATTGATGATGTTTCCAGTTATATAACCAAAACCAATAGAAATAGTGTCGGTAGGGGCGCACTTACAATTATCCCGTTTTTAGATCTCAATAACAATGGGAAGCAAGATAAAGAAGAGCCTGGAGTGAGCGGTCTTAAATTCAAGAACTCCATAGGAAATGTGCAATATAATAAGGATAAGACCATTCTTAGAATTATGGATTTGGCTCCTTATCAAAAAATTGTACTACAAGCAGAACCTGGTAGTATAGATAATATTGCATGGCAATTTGATAATCCAATAATGGAAATTGAAACAATGCCAAATCAATTTAGAACTATTTATATTCCTATAAGAGTAGTTGGAGAAGTAGCCGGGTCGGTTTATTTTAAAAATGCGAATGGCACCACTAAAGGCTTAGGAAGAATACTAATAAATATCTTGGACGAACAGGGAAAATTATCAAAGCAAGTGCTAACCGAAGGTGATGGATATTTTACTTATCTAGGATTGAAAGCTGGGAAGTATACTGCCGTAATAGATCCGGCACAATTAGAAAATATAGGCTATACATCAACTCCAGGAGAAATTGAGTTTTCTATCGAAAAATCTGAGTTTGGGGATATTATAGATGATCTGGAATTTATTGTGGAAGAAAAGAAAGCTAATTAATACTCGATACTCACGATTTCCAACTCCTGCACCTTACCTGCCATAAATACCTCCGTTTTTTCATTTAGTTTCTTCCCGGTAAGGGCCTTTGCCAAAGGCGCGACAAAGGCAATCTTGTTTTCTTTAATATTGGCTTCATCCACGCCAACTATTTGAAACCCTTTTATTGATCCCTTTTGTTCTCCAGATAAAAATTTAAAGGAAACCAACGCTCCAAATCTAACTTCATTTTGAGATTGATCCTGAGGTTTCAATATTCTGGCAGATGAAATTCGGTCATTCAACAAATTGATTTTTCCATTTAAAATTGCCAAGGCATGTCTACGTTCTTTCCCCTCATCTAAAGTGAGATTGGATATTTCTTTTTCCAGGGTAGATTTTTCCTTAATTAGCTTGTCATAACCCTGTGGGGTCACATAATTGATGGCTCCGGGCGGCAATGCGGCCCTAGGTGGAATAAATGGTGGCTCTTCCTGATCTTCTTCTTTTACAAATCCCCGGCTCATAATTGTTGTTTGATTTAAATTTCCGATAATTTTATCCAATTATTCAATTATTTAGAATTATTTATCAGAATTTTGTCAGAAAATAAAACACTAATTCCAAAAAAGGAAAAAGAAAAAAATCTACAAAAAATTCGATAGCATAATAAAAGGTTAAAATGTTCAATTAATTGATGGTTTAATTGAGATCTTGTAAATTAGGAACCGGAATATTTTAGTCTTAAAATTAAAAATTTTGCTAATTTTACAGATGATCCTGCCCAAATAAAATGGCTAATAGCACAAAACCTGATTAAACAACTTAACCATGGCATTCAATTTTTTAAAAGGCTTTTCTAGGTCAAATATGCTGAATGAGACTTATGAATATTGTATGGATTTTTTGGAAAACAGCCGGTGTAAATCCTTACCATTTCACAGTATAGAACATACCAGGGATGTTTTTCAATATGTAAAAACAATTGCCGATTATGAGGGGATTTATGGATCTGACCTGGAACCTATTTTAATAGCAGCGCTTTTTCACGATACCGGTATGGCAGAAATCTATGTGGATCATGAGGATCAAAGTGTAGTTTATGCTTTGGAATATTTAAAAAAGCAGAATTACCCGGAGGATAAAACCAAGATCGTGATTGCTTGTATTTTGTCCACAAAAATGCCACAAAACCCCAAAACCATTGCTGAAAAAATTATTTGCGATGCAGATCTGTATCATTTGGGAATTGAAAACTATATTTTCAGAAATGAACGTTTACGGGCGGAATGGAAACAATTTTTTAATATTGAATATCCTGAAGAGGAATGGTACTCGTTGAACGTCGAATTTCTTGAAAAACAAATATTTCATACCTCGTATGGCAAAACAGTGCTTGAAAACAGAAAAGATTTGAATTGTAAAATGCTGAAAGAAAGACATGACAACTACAAATTCGAATAATAATTTTAAGATTTTATAGGGAGGGAATTTCATTCCTTAATGCGGTTCATTTTTATAATATCTAGTGTCTCCCCCATTTTTTAATTTACCAGCTATTTTTTTATAAGATTCGTACCTAATTCGTTGGTTTTGAGACAAAACAGATGAAACTCCAAGAGACGGTTTTTCAAAAAGGGAAATAATTATATGGATAATTTTATATCCGCCAAAAAAGACAGTTAATACTTATGAATTCCATTTTAGTAATTGGTTATGTTTGGCCGGAACCTAATTCCTCGGCAGCTGGAACGCGGATGATTCAGTTATTGGATTTTTTTCAGGCTGAAGGTTATTCGGTAACCTTTGCGACAACGGCATCGGAAACTATACATATAGAAGATTTAAAAATACTGGGGGTCAAAACGCAAAAGATCGAATTGAACAATTCAAGTTTTGATGATTTTATTCAAAACCTTCAGCCGGAAATAGTGGTTTTTGACAGGTTTATGATGGAAGAGCAATATGGCTGGAGGGTGAGTAATATTTGTCCCGATGCGCTTAAAATTTTGGATACGGAAGATCTTCATTTTCTGAGGAATTTTAGGGAAAACGCCTTCAAAGACAAGAATCCCGATCTTATTTTACTCAAAGGATCCGAATTGGCAAAGCGGGAAATTGCCAGTATTTACAGATGTGATCTCAGTCTTATTATTTCAGAATCGGAAATGGAGGTGCTTAAAGAACAGTTTAATATTCCCCAAAATTTGTTGCTTTACCTCCCATTTCTTCTAAACCCCATTACCACTGATACGGTCATGCTGCTACCGGGTTTTGAGGACAGGCGACATTTTATCAGTATCGGAAATTTCAGGCATCCGCCTAATGTAGATGCTGTTTTTTATTTAAAACAGGAAATTTGGCCTTTCATTCAAAAACAATTACCAAAGGCACAAATGCATATTTACGGTGCCTATTCTACAGCAAGGATCACCCAGTTACATTCGCCAAAAGAAAATTTTTTAATTAAAGGTTGGGCAAAAAGTGCCCCGGAAGCTGTAAAAAACGCAAAAATCAGCTTGGCCCCGTTGCGGTTTGGGGCAGGTCTAAAAGGAAAATTGATAGAAGCTATGCAATGTGGAACCCCAACGGTAACCACCAATATTGGGGCTGAAGGGATGCACGGGAATTTGTGCTGGAACGGTTCTATTAAAAATACACCGGAAGACATTGCGAATGCCGCGGTAAGCCTGTATACTTCTGAAATAAAATGGAAACTGGCCCAAAAAAATGGGTTTAACATTATCAACTCCCGATATTCAAAATCTGATTTTCATAAGATCATGCGTTCCAGGATCAAATTTTTGAAAGAGGAATTGAAAGTGCACCGCCAAAATAATTTTATAGGTGCCATGCTAATGCATCACCGGGCAAAAAGCACATATTTTTTATCGAAATATATCGAAATAAAAAATGAACTTTTGCAATTAAAAAATCCAGAATAATACTCTTGTTTTATAGGGGTCAAAACAGGACATCCTGAATACGGTGAAGGATACCGCGGAATGATAGAATTGAGATGTGAGTATTGAGATTTGAGATATAGTTTCGGGATTAATATTGGTTGGTTTTTCAAAAAAAAAACACCCCTGCCCTATCATTCTGAAAGATAGTGAAGAATCTTGCGTACTCATTGGAGGAAAACTCTCTTGGTATGTCATTCTGAACTTAGTGAAGAATCTCGCGTACTCATTGGAGGAAAACTCTCTTGGTATGTCATTCTGAACGTAGTGAAGAATCTCGCGTGACAAATGGACGAATCATAATTATGGCCCTTTTACCCAATCGTAATTCTCATCCCTCGCAGTGGGGATTCTTCCTTGCCCAAAAACTCGTTCAGAATGTCAAAAAAAAAAGAAGTAGCTCGTTCAGAATGACAAAAACCCCTATTTAACAAACCACCGCAGGTTCTGAAACCCGTGAAAACAATTTTTCATGCAAAGCCTTTAGGGTTGCAATTTTGTTTTCGGTGGCCACTAAAAGTGAAACATTATTGATACTTCCACCATAGGAAATCATACGTACCGGGATATCGTTCAGGACCTCAAACAATCGTGGAGTGTTTTTATCATCTATTAAACCCTCTCCCACCACGCAAATTATGCTGTGTTCCATTTCCACTGTTATTTCGCCGTAAGCTTTCAAATTTTCTAAAATCGCATCCAGGTTTTTAGTGTCATCAATGGTGAGGGAAATTGCAATTTCGGAAGTTGTGATCATATCGATCGCGGTTTCATGAGTATCGAAAACTTCAAACAATTTTTTCAGGAACCCATGAGCCATCAACATTCTGTTCGATTTGATTTTTATGGCCGTAATACCATCTTTTGCCGAAATAGCTTTTAATCCCCTGCTGGTGACTTCAGACGATATCTTGGTTCCCGGGGCCTCTGGGGTAAATGTGTTTTTAAGGTAAATGGGAATATTTTTGTCAATTACCGGGGAAACGGTTTGAGGGTGCAATATTTTTGCGCCAAAATAAGCCAATTCCGCAGCTTCCTCAAATGTTAAATGAGAAAGCCGATGGGTATCCTCTACATATCTTGGATCGTTGTTGTGGAAACC
>Ga0314774_1001467_pt1 | contig 14955 bp, 17 predicted proteins | sample MetaGCBIA2018_FD_204515 | JGI IMG/M metagenome (GOLD analysis project Ga0314774, IMG submission 204515) | Cryopeg brine microbial communities from Beaufort Sea near Barrow, Alaska, United States - CBIA 2018 | ecosystem: Environmental > Aquatic > Marine > Coastal | place: USA: Alaska | collected... | reverse complement strand
CTGTGAGGTAGTTCCACTTTCCAAATTGAGATTACCCAATAATTCTGAATTGCCATTCTGCAAACTACTTATATTTACGGTTGTTTTTTGAAAACCTTCGATAGATTTCCCATTGACATTCACTTCAGAAATTGTAATAAAAGCTGCCTGCACATTTGAATTGTCTATTGGCGCATCGGTAATAGATACCTTTGTGTTATAGCTTTCCGAATTTTCCGGTGTTTCCTGATCATCTTCGGAACAGGAATAAACAAGGCTTAAACATACTACAGCTAATCCTGCGTTGAAAAAATTTTTAAACTTCATAAAATTGAATTTGTCGTCATTAATTTTAGACGAACGATTAATATTACTATTAAATTATAGGTCTAAAAACGATATGGAAAGATGGGTATTGCCCAAAGTTTTATCCTTTAGGATAGTTTAACGGGATTTGAATCAATTTAAGAAGATTTTAGGGTTTTCTAATTGATGGCTTGGGTAGTGGGTTTTGAATTTTTGAATCTTGCCAGATTCAAAAATTCATACAAAAAAAATGGATGAAGTAGGTCCATCCATTTCTTAAGTTATCTCCATCTCGGGGCGATGAAAATAAAGCTAAATTCAACTTGTTTCTTAGGGCAAAAAAAGATTAAATCAATTCGCTTTATCAAATATAATATAATAATCGGATTTTTCAAATAAATTATGTATTTAAACTGAATATTTATGCATTTCATCGAGTTTCTATTTAATCATTCTTTCAAAATTCCTACAAATATTGATTCTTTTGGAATGTTTGATAGTTAGAAACTTTTCAATAACTTTAAGCCCTAACGAAATTTTATCATTGAAAAAGGAGGATGCATTATTATTAAGAAAACTGCGTGATCCAAAAATGCGGCATGAGGCATTTAAGGAACTCCTTTCATGTTATAAAGAGCGTTTGTACTGGCACATCCGCAATTTGACGAAGAATCATGATGACACCGATGATATTCTTCAAAATACATTTATAAAAGTTTATAAAAATATTGATAAATTTAATGGGGATAGTTTGCTCTATTCCTGGATGTATCGAATTGCAACCAATGAAGCTCTAACGTTTTTAACACAGAAAGCAAAAAGATTGCATCTCACTTCAGAAGAGCTTCAAAACAAGTTGATTGAAAATATTGAAAGTGATGTTTATTTTGAAGGGGATCAAATTCAGCTTAAGTTGCAAAAGGCCATCGCCACCCTTCCTCAAAAACAACAACAGGTTTTTAATATGAAGTATTTTCAGGAATTAAAATACCGTGAAATATCTGAAATTTTAGGCACCAGTGAAGGCGCGCTTAAAGCTTCGTATCATATCGCGGCGAAAAAAATAAAAGATTATTTAAAAGAGGATTAAACCTTTGTGCTAAAAAAGAGTCAAACAACCAAATGAAAAAGAATAAGTTAGCAAAGCATTTTAAACCTGGCTTCAAAGTCCCAAATCATTATTTTGAGGATTTCGAAGCTAAAATGATGCTTGCTATTTCCAATGAACAGTCTACGTTGGAACAATCCAAGGGGAAATCAGGATTTACAATCCCGGAAAATTATTTTGACAATTTGGAAGATCAGGTTCTGGCAAAAGTTAAGCGTCCTGAACCAAGGGGAATGGTGATTTCATTATTCAGGAAAAAGAAGTTCTATGCCGCTGCAGGTATTGCTGCCGTGTTCATAGGAATTATTTCAACATTGCTTTTAAAACCAAATTCAGTAAATTCATTGGATTCAGAGAAAATTTCAGTTTTGGAAGAATATATTGACGAGGAAAGCATCGATTTAAATTTTAACGAAATCGCTACTTTTATATATGAGGAAGGATATGTTTTGGATGATTTAAACACCACCGCTCTCAGTGATGAGGATGTTTTTGATTATATTATTGAGAATGTTGAAGATCCGGCTTTAATTTTATATTAAATATTATGAAGAAGATACTTATACTTTTTTCGATGTTCTTATTTGTTTTAGCACTACAAGCCCAGGAAAACAAAGATAGACAGCAACACTGGGAACGCATAAAAGCCATGAAGGTGGCCTATATCACTCAGGAATTAAATATGGACGCTAAATTAGCTGAAAAATTCTGGCCTGTTTACAACCAATATGAACGCGCCAAAATGGATCTCCATAAAAGAGAGCGTTTCCAATCAGAAAAAATTGAAAATATTACTGAAGACGAAGCCGAAAAAATGCTGACGGAATTTCTGAATATAGAAAAGGAAGAATACACCGTTAAAAAAGAGCTTTACGCCAATTTAAAAGAAATTATGTCGGCAAGGGAAATTATTAAACTTCACAAACTGGAATCCGATTTCAATAAAAAACTGATGAGAGAATACCATGCCAGAAAAGCGGGAGAACGGGATAAGAAATAAGATTTGATATAGGACATTTGTGCATTCGTTAATTAAGCTTTCCAATAAACCTTTTTAAGCCACGAATGCACGAATAATTTTATCAAATTTATACTGGAGTTAATCCTTCTGAAGCGCGAAAATCAGAAGAATATTAGTGCCCCTTCCTACCGTCAAATACAGCTTAATTCTAACTTGCAGTTCAATATTTAAAACAAAAAACTTCTAATTTCTGACCTCGGTCTTCCGCCTCCCTTCTATTCAAACTTAAAATAACATTAGTGCATTAGTGGCTAATAATTTCAATTCAAAATTCTAGATTTAGAACAAAAAACTTCTAACCTCTAACTTCTAAATTCTAACTTCAATTAAACTTCAATTTAGCGATCCGGTTCGTTCCTGCTGCATAAGCCGTAGAATCGTTTAAAAACCGGATGGTATGAAACTCTTCGTCTGAAAGGTTTTTCCAGGTTTTCCCTGCATCCTGGGAATATGAGATCCCCTTGAATCCTACCGCTACAATTTCCCGGGAATCCCCATTGGGAACATAACGCACACTGCTTTTATAACCGGGATCTTTGCCATCACCAACCAATTTCCAGGTTTTTCCGCCATCAACCGTAATTGCCTTATTTGCAATATTTACTTCAGGTTTGGTGTAATCTCCGCCAATAATAATCCCGTTGTTTTCATCGTAAAAGTCCATGCTGTAACCGCCAGTAGTTTCAGTTCCCTGAATTAAAGGCGTATCAAATACCTGCCAGTTCTTCCCTTTGTCCGGAGAGTAAAAAACCCTGGTTTTCATCCCGCCAGAAAGGATCCAGGTCTTATCCCCTATTACCGAAATATTGGAATTACTGGCCGCAAATGCAGCTTCCCCCTCAGCCACTTCGGGCAGAGCATCACAACTCAGTTTTTTCCAACTTTGTCCGCTGTCTCTTGTAATTATGATAGAAAGGCAATTTCCGGTTGGATCACCCATCGCAATTCCTTCTTTATCGTTCCAAAAAGTCATCGAATCATAAAACACCTTTTCGTTTTCTTCTTTATAAACCAGTTCCATATTTCCGGAATTGCCGGTTTTGTATAAAAGCGCAGGGTTACCGACACTGAGCATAAAAAAATCGGTGGAAGTACCGGCCACAGCCCTGAATTCAGGGAAGATGGAATCATATTTTTGAACATTGGTCTTCATAATTCCCGATCCGGAATCATAAAGTCCGTAAACTCCATTGTTCGCAGCAAAAGCCAAATTATTTCCCATAATTTCAATCGCGCGAACGCTGACGGAATCCTCCATAAGGCTTTGAATTTCAACCTGGCTAAAATAAACGCCTTCCGGTTTCTTCTCTTTTGAACCACATCCAAAGAGCAATAATATTGGTAAATAGAGTAAAGTTTTCATCCTAAAGATTTGAAACAAATATAAAATAATCCGCGCCAAATTTGAGTACCTTTGCACCTTTAAAATTATACTATGCGCTTATACCGAAATTTAGTCTTTGCTGTGATCGATGCTCTCTCTGAAATATTCAATGAAGATCAATATGCCGACAAAGTCATTGCAAGAACACTGAAACGCGACAAGCGTTGGGGTGCCCGCGACCGCGGTTTTATTGCTGAAACTACATACGAAATTGTAAGATGGAAACGTCTTTACTCTGAAATAGCCGATGTAAAGGCTCCTTATTCCCGTGAGAATTTATTCCGCGTGTTTGCCGTTTGGGCCATTTTACGTGGAATTACCCTGCCGGATTGGAAACAAATTGAACCAACTCCAACCAGAAGGATCAAGGGGAAATTTGATGAACTTAGCAAAATAAGAAAATACCGTGAATCTGTTCCCGACTGGATGGATGAATTGGGCGTTAAGGAATTGGGCGAAAAAACCTGGGAAAAGGAGATCCACGCTTTAAATGAACAGGCTCCCGTAGTTTTAAGGGCTAATACCTTAAAGATCACAAAAGATAAATTGCGCAGTATCCTAAACGATGAAAAGATAGCTACCGAGCCTTTAAAAGGCTTTCCGGATGCTTTACAATTGGTGGAAAGGACCAACGTTTTTAGAACTGAAGCTTTTGGCAAAGGCTACTTTGAAGTTCAGGATGCCTCTTCCCAACTGGTGGCAAAATATTTGGAAGTTAAACCGGGAATGCGGGTGGTAGACACTTGTGCAGGAGCCGGAGGAAAAACCTTGCATATCGCTGCCTTAATGGAAAACAAAGGCCAGATAATCGCTACAGATATTTACGAAAATAAATTAAAGGAATTAAAACGCCGGGCCAAACGTGCCGGTGCTCATAACATCGATCCGCGTGCAATAGATTCTACCAAAGTGGTTAAGAAACTTTACGGATCTGCAGATCGCGTTCTTATTGATTCACCCTGCAGCGGACTTGGAGTTTTAAGTAGGAATCCCGATGCAAAATGGAAATTGCAACCGGAATTTATAGAAAAAATTAAAAAAACCCAGGCTGAAATTTTAGATCTGTATTCCCGGATCGTAAAACCCGGCGGAAGAATGGTCTATTCCACCTGCTCTATCCTGCCTTCAGAAAATCAGGAACAAATCGAGAAATTCCTCGCCAGGGAAGAAGGAAAAAACTTCAAACTTATCCGTGACCAAAAGATCCTTTCATCTGAAAGCGGATTCGACGGATTCTATATGGCCCTTCTGGAAAATAAAAAATAGAGATCGTAATATTTTAGAACAACGTGGATTATTTAATGGCCTATTAAGAATTGCTATTTTACTTCGTTTCTTTTAACCGCTAAGTTCTCGAAGTGAAAAAACTCTAAGAGAGCGAAGAAAAAGATTGATCAGGAATCAGGATATAAGAAAAAAGAGAAAATAGTATAGAGACAATCTAAAATTCCAATTTTCAAATCCAAACTTTGCGGCTTTTGCGAAAAATCTTTGCGGCCTTTGCGGCTAAAGAAAGAATTCCTTCTACAATCTTCTAAAAAACTTTAGAGATCACAGAAACTTTTAAAGATGCATTTTGATATATTAATGAAGAGGTTAGATGTGAGACGTTAGGCTTGAGATAAAAGTCAAATTAAATGAATTTGTCGAAATTTTCTGATTTTTGAAATATTAATGTTTTAAAGACACAGTTCTTTGTTGAGATTTCGTATTTATTTCAAATCTTTTTCTAATTTATCTGGATTCTGTCTTGTGTCAAAAACCGTAATAATCTCAATTTCGTTTTTGTCAAAATTTATTCTGTAATAGAAAGTTGTCTGTTTAGTTACGACACATTTAAAAAGTCCTTCAAATTCAGTTGATTGAGAACAACTTTCGGGTTGCTCAGAAATCTGATCAATTTTGTTCGTTAGTTTTTTTAAAAAGTCATTTCTAACTTTTAAATTCCAATTTTCTATTAAAAAATCATTCAGTTTGAGAAGCTTGGTTTCAGCTAATTTTGATAAAAAAACTTTCATTAAGAAATCTTTTTCAAAAAGTCATCATAAGCAACTCTTTTACCTTTATCCAATTGTTTAATTCCTTTTTTGATTTCTTTTTGTTCAGATAAGCTTAATTCATTCCAAAAATCAACTTTCTCTTTCTTGATAAATTCAGCGATTTTTTCAATGAATTTATCATTCTCAATGTCAAGAATTATTTTAACCAGCTCTATCTTAGAATTTTGAGTACTCATATCGTTTAATTCTTTAAGTCAAAATTACGTAAAAATTGAATATAGTTGAAGTTTGATTAAAATGGATTTACTGATTGTCAAATTATATTTATATTTCCATATCCAGACTTGATTAGCGAAAGTAGTAAAAGACTTTGCTGAATGAAACCGGTTCACATCGGGGAACGATTTGTTATTGTGGTGACTTTTTTTCTAGATCTGAAGTTTTAAATTCAATTTTGCTCCCAAAGCATTGAAAATCCGCAAAACGGTTTCAAAAGTGACATTTCCAGTACTATTTTCAAGTCTTGATATTTGAGCTTTTTTAACACCGACCAGTTCGCCCAATTGCTCTTGTGTCAGTTTTCTTTTTTTTCGGGCGGTTTTAATCATATCTCCAATAAGTTCGAGTTTTAGCTCAAATTCATATTCGTCTCTTTCTTTTGTCCCTTTTTGTCCAATTAAAAGGTCTTCTGCATCGTCTAAACTATAATTTTTCATTTCTTTTTACTTTTTAGATAATCCATTCTAATCTTATCCACTTTTTCAATTTCCTTTTTGTCCACTTTTCTTGTTTTCTTAATTATTTTGTGTGTTGCGAAAACAAGTGTTTCTTTTTTGCCCTTCTTGTCCCAAAAAGCCAAAAGTCTGTATTGTATCCCTGAATATAAGGTTCTGAATTCCCAAATTTCATATGTTAGTTTTTTAAAGAATTTCGATTCAGAATGTTGTTCGGACCTTCTTATGTTTTGAAAAATCTTATTTCTGGTTTTTTGGTTATAATTATCAAATACAATTCAAAGATATAAAGAAGTTTCGTTAAATGTAAATATTTTTTTTTTCGTTTTAAATGTTTGGCATAGGTTAAGCTAAAAATAGAAATTCTTTTTTTACCGTTTTGTATGCAGCTTCTTATTCAATTTCTTCCCATTATAAATCAATTCTAATGAGGTTATAGCTGTCCACCCGAAAACAATTCCAAATACCAATCGATGAGTTATTGGCATAGACCACAGTCCAAGTACAAAACCTATCATTGAAATAGTGAGTACCACAGCGGTGAAATTTGCCCGATATCTAACCTTCTTTTTTAATTGTCGATTATAGCCAAGTCTTGACAGTCCAAATAGCCAAAATGCTAATCCAAGACATATCGCGACTATATGAGCTTTAGAAACAGGTGTGTTAGACATTTGCATATCTATCGGTATTGCCGTGAAAGCAAATCCTAATCCGAAGAATGATAATAGAGTTGATAATAATTTGTCATTCAGTAATTTTCCATAAGTTAGACCAAATACAAAAAGTAGGAATCCTACTGTTACAAATCCGATGAGGTTAAACCATATCGCATTAGGTTCCCCTTTTGCCCCAAGTTTACTAATAAAGTCATCAATGAAACTAAATTCAGTGTTGGAATAACCAAAGATCAGCAAGGCGATAATTAAAATCAGAACTGATAATAGCCCAATAATTCCAACCTTTTTTTCTTTTATTCTCATTTGATTATTTAAGTTTTCAAATGTTCGTTAAGTTACATCGTTTACAAAAGTTAAGGATTGGTCTTTACACTAAACAAGTTTCTTAGTCTTCCAGCTCATTCAAATATTTAGCTAATACAAACCCCATACTAAAGCAGCCCTGCAATAAATAACCGCCAGTGGGTGCATACCAGTCTAACATCTCTCCTATAGCATAAGAATCAGGTATTTTTTTATATTGAAAATTCTCATCTATCTCATCTAAAGCAATACCACCTAAAGTTGAAATCGCTTTATCCAATGCTTCCGGGGATTTAATAATAATGGGGACCGATTTGATAGTTTCTGCAAGTACATCAATTTTTAAAAATGTGTCTTTATCAGTATAATGCTTTAACAGTCCAATAGAGGTGCGGTCAAGATTTAAAACCTTTTTTAAAATATCAGTCACCTTAGATAGTTTGGATCCCTTGATTTTAGACCTTATTTGATCAACTGTCATTGTCGGCTTTAAGTCCAAATGGATTAGGGTACTTTTTTCGGTAAGCAGTTTTTCCTGTATTTTATGACTTAAGGCATAAATAGCATTCCCCTCAAGACCAAATTTAGAAATGACCAATTCTCCTTTAGAAAAATGACCATTGTAAGTCAATGCAATATTCTTTAAAGGTTTCCCTTCATGGGTCGTTATAAAGTCCTTGTTCCAATCTACTTCAAAAGCACAATTGGCTGCTCTAAATGGCAGTACGCTCACCCCACGTTCTTCAAAATTTTTACTCCATTTCCCATCAGAACCTGTCACTTTCCAACTTGCTCCGCCCAAAGCAAAGACAACAATATCAGACTCAATATCCTCGATTTTATCAAAGCATAAATGACCATCCCCATTCCAACCCAACCATGTGGTGTCCAGCTGAAATTTTATTTTCTTGGAAGATATGTATTCTACGATTTTATTGAGTACCTCAATTGGCTTAAGTTCCAAACCAGGAAATACTCGATTACTTGATCCAATGAAGGTAGCAATCCCATGATGATTAAGCCAATTTATAAAATCCTTATTCGAGAATTGACGAATGACAGGAGCCATAAATTCACTTGGAAAATATTGACTTATGAGCTCTTCTAAGGAAGAATTATGGGTCAGATTCAATCCTCCTTTACCAGCTACTAAAAATTTCCGACCTACTGACTTTTTCTTTTCAATCAGTATTACGTTATATTTCTCAGTGTTTATCTGTGCCGATAGCATAAGTGCGGCAGGGCCTCCTCCTATAATTGTTAAGTTCTTCATCTAAAAAAATATGCAGTTATTTAAGCAAGGGAGTTGGGTGTTGGCAAAAGTATCTTATTCAAGTTCTATCAGTTTTATTTCATTACTTTGAAGTCGTCTAAAAGTCCCAATTACAAAATCTTGATTCTGTAGTTTTGTATCAAGTTCTTCACAAAGACTATTACAATCAATTTCAATTTGATCCAAAAGTTTATAGCCGGAAGTTTTAGTGATGAAACTTTGTCCGTTTATTTTTAAATCTATATCAAAAGGAGTTTCTATATCCACTTCCCGGGTTGATTTTATTTCTTGTAGAGTGTATTTTAATGAACTTCCATCGGCTGGAGGATTGTCAACTTGTTCCACAACAACTTTAATATCATAAGTATATCCTGGTTGATAATCAAATCCTTCAATGGTGTTATAAAATTTAAACCAATTATCAGAACCAATATTATTACCTTCCTGTACCATTAAAGTTAAATATAGACCTTCTCCTATCCCTGTATTTTTATAATGGTTAATTCGCATATCAATAGTTTGAGATTGAACATTATCATCTTTTGAACAGGAGAATAAAATTCCAATAATCATTAAAATTCCAATTATGTTTTTCATAATTCACTGTTTAAATAATAAATATTTAATACTTTAAAAGAATGCATGCCTGTTACTTATTCGCTCTTCTCCCATATCAATGGGAAAGCCGGAAACAGGATTATTTTTTTCTCAATTGAGTTCAGTTAAAATGGATTCACATTTAGTTTTCCCCTCTCCATTTTGTGACTTTCAGAATCTTTTCAAAGATATTGGTGTTTTCATAAATTCCTGCAAACTCTTCAGATCCTGGGCCAAAAGCAAATACAGGGATCAAAGTAGCAGAATGCCCGTTAGTAGAAAAGGTCATACCAATTTCACTATAATCACTATACTCTCTACCATCCTCTGTTTTCTTCTTTTTTGCAGCCAATGTAAAGCCACCCGTTTCATGATCAGAAGTTACTATTACCAATGTATTACCATCTTTCTCAGCATAATCCAATGCTTTTCCTACAGCATCATCAAAATCAAGTAGTTCCGATACCAGGTAGGCTGCATTGTTATCATGGCCGGCCCAATCTATTTGAGAGCCTTCTGCCATCATAAAAAAGCCCGAATTATCTTTACTTAAAAATTGAATGCCCAGTTCTGTTGCTTTTGAAAGAAAGTTCCCTCTGCCTTCAGAAGCTGGTGGCATACCGTCATTGGCTAACAGAAACCCTGCCTTTTGGCTGGATTGAATTTTCGAAAAATCATTTAGAGCGACAGTATCTAGAACGAATTTCTTTTCATTTAATGTTTTCAATAAATTTTGTTCATCTTTACGATTGTTAAAAAATTTTAGTCCTCCACCAGCGAAAAAATCTATTTCCGACTCTACTAATTGTGAAGCTATTTTCTCTGCTGAACCTCTATTAATTACGTGAGAATAGAAACTGGCTGGTGTAGCATGGGTAATAGAAGAAGTGGCAATCAGTCCGGTTTTAATGTTTTTTGATGAAACTATCTCTACCAAATTTTTTACATCTGTTGAATCATCATCCACTCCAATTGCACCATTGTACGTTTTAACTCCACATGCAATAGCTGTAGCTCCAGCGGCAGAATCTGTAACATCCTGCCTGGAAGATGAAGTTTTTATCAGGCCAATATTATTAAATCGCGCGTAGTTTGGTGAAGACTCCTTGTAGTAGAAAGCAGAAGAAATTTGCGACAATCCCGTACCGTCACTAATTAAAAGGATAACGTTTTTAGGGGCCACCTCTTTGTTGGTAGTGATTTTAGACTTACATGCAAACAATGTAAACGCGATACAAACTAAAATAATTCTTCTAAATTTCATGTGATTTTCAATGTATTAAAAGCTGTTTCCAACAGCTTTGTAGTTTAATTAATTCGTTAGTCAAAGTGATTGTTCAAAATTAAATCCAAAGGTACTCAAGTCTCTGCCAGAATTGAACTTGATATGAAGTAAAATCTTCATTTAAGCGCAGAACCCGCTTTTTTTGACAAACACCTGTTATGTGTTCGCTCATCCTCCCGTGTCAATCCAAAAGCCAGAAATAGGATTGTTTTTTTCTCAATTGAGGTTTATCAAAATGGATTTACTGATCGTTCAAATTATAATGATATTTGAATATCCGGACTTGATTGGCACAAGTAGTAAAATACTTTGCTGAATGGAACCGGTTCAGTTAACCCTGAAGCATCAGTGAACGCTTGGTTTTGTGGTGTCGTTTTTTTTCTAGATTTGAAGTTTTAAATTCAATTTTGCTCCCAAAGCATTGAAAATCCGCAAAACGGTTTCAAAAGTGACATTTCCGGTACTATTTTCAAGTCTTGATATTTGAGCTTTTTTAACACCTACCAGTTCGCCCAATTGCTCTTGTGTCAGTTTTCTTTTTTTCGGGCGGTTTTAATCATATCTCCAATAAGTTCGAGTTTTAGCTCAAATTCATATTCGTCTCTTTCTTTTGTGCCTTTTTGCCCAATTAAAAGGTCCTCTGCTTCGGCTATACTATAATTTTTCATTTCTTTTTATTTTTTTAGATAATCCATGCTAATCTTATCCGCTATATAAGAATAGTTGCGGTTTGTGGGCAAGTATTTCCCACAGGAAAATCAGACGTAAAAAAACAGCAACGAACTTTGGTGAAGCCTAAAAACAGCAATTATTATATGGTGTTGCCAATAGTGTTTTCTTCCGTTATTGATATTTATAGACTTTTCCACTATCTTGAATTTCAATTTTCTCAATATCGCTCAATGGAATTTCTCTTCTCAAATTTTGCATCAATCTTGACCTAGCTCCTTTTAAAGTATCATTCTCAACAATTACCGTGTCAAATAAGAGTATGTTTTTCTTTCCGTTTTTTCGGGTAATTCTCATTTCCAATTTAGGTGAATTCTCTAATTTGACCTTATCACCCTTTTTATCAACAACAACAATTGATTTTAAGCTATTCGCTTCGTACTTAATATTCTTATATGTGTAAAGAGCAGGATTATTTATTTCCACTTCTCGTAATTTTTCGGAGCCTGGAACTGTCATTTGCTCTCGAAAACTGTCTACAGGGATAGTATAAGTTTTGCAAGAAAATAATAAAAATAAAATTCCCATAAGAGTAATTAATTTCGTTTTCATTTCGTTTTTTTTACTTATTGCCAACATAATTATAAATAACATGTCGTTTATATCGCATTTTTGACAAACTCCTGTTATGTTTTCGGTCTTTGGGAAATAAGAAATAGAGATCAACCATAACTTTTAATGCTGTATCATCTATTTTCAATATTGCTTTGTCTTTTCATCAAACATTTGATTTGTATTTGTCGTGGTGTCTACTACACTTACCTCTAAAGTTTATCAAATGAATCGTAGTATCCCGATATGAGATATTATTTCAAATACAGTGTGTAGGCTTTGCTTTTATTTTTTATAATGCTTTATTTCATCTTCTGCTATAAAGTATAAATTATTATTTGCTCTAGAACAAGCCACATAAAGTTTGTTTTTAGTAACTGGTTTTAACTCTGATAACTTATCTTTTGAAAAGTTTGTCATTGTAGTTTTATTCAATACAACGCAAACATCATGATAATGATTTTCTCCTTTGCAATCACCCCAATTTCGTGAATAACAATCATATTTGTAGTTTTCACGGTAAAATAACTTGATTATGTTGTTGTCTTTGATTAATTTTTCAATTTCATTTTTATCATCTACATAGGTAACTTTACTATCAGTATTTTTACGTGACTGGATATCAATTCCAATTTGGCTTGTAATGAAATCACAAACGCTTTTCGTACATCTGTAGCTTTTGTTTAAATACTCAGTGTTTGGTTCAACTTTGAATTTTTTAAATGCATCTTTATATTTATCGTAGTCGTTATGTAAAGTTGCATTTGTTTTTCCATCTCTACTAGTATCAAATGTATGTTGATAGAAATCTCCAACAAGCATAATATCAATTTCTGCTTGACAAATACTTTTCAATAAATTAAAATCGTGACCAGCAAAATCTTGAATCTCATCAATAAAGATATGTTGGTAATATTTGACAAGACGCTCATTTATTTCTCCAAGGACTTCACATTGTTCTAATAATTTTGCAATTCTGTTATGATAGAGTAATCTACTCTTGGTCATATATCTAAGAAGGTTATCGAGAGAAAACCTATTTGTAAAAGGGGGAGTAAAATCCCAATAAATTCCCCTAGGCTTAAAAGTATAAGCTAAAAATGGTCTAAAACAAATTGAATAAAGAAAATTATAATATGAGTATAAATCAATATTTTCTGGGAGATAGCCAAATTTTTTAATTATTGAATTTTTTAGATTTCTTGTGTTATTGATTGTATATGTAATCAATAGAAACCTGTCGTCAAGATTTAATTTATCGACAATTAAAGTTGTCTTTCCTGAGCCAGCGACTGCAAGTATTAAGCTTTTATCCATTCAATAGCTCTTTTTATATAATCTGGAACAACTAGATTGTCAGCTTTTTTATCTAATAACTCAAAGGCAACATCGGCTTTATTTCCAAGCATATATTCTTGAACAGTTAAAGTTTTACGCCCAGCTAAAAATAATTCGTTACAGATTATTTCATTATTTTTATAAAACGAAATTTCAAAGGTTGATATAGCATTATCAGAATCATAAAATATTCCAATATTATCGGCAACATACCCCGAATATCTCTCGATACAATTTGCTTGAAAATTTCCATCATTATCACGGATTACCGCGGTTTTAATGCCTAATAGCTTAGCTATATCCAAATATCGTTTAAAGCTTGTTCCTCCAACAGATATTATATGAACATCAGAATCTTCAAGCTTTTCACCTGTTATTTTTTTATATAACGCTTCTAGTAGGATGAATTCAGCATCTCCCTCAACAAGTAAAACTTTGTTAGACAAAATATACTCTAGAATATTATTGTCAGGAGCTTTCATAAAAAACTTAGCAGTATCCCCTGGTATTTCACTTAGAGAAATAGGTTTTAAGCTATTGCTATTTAACATTAAAGCTTTTCTTAAATCGAGTCTTGTACTTATTAAATTACTATGAGTTGCAATGAATAATTGTTTATTTTCTGATTCATTAATCCTTTGGATTAATTTTTTCATATTTATATGACTTAAATGATTTTCAGGCTCCTCTATGAGGATAATGTCAAGTTTATTTTCATTTTTTTGGAGTGCAAAGTCAGTTTTTATGAAACACTGCCTTCCTTTTCCTTTATTTTCAATTTCTATATTCCCTTCTTTTATTGTCAAGTCCGATTCAAGATTTGCTTTTGAATTGGTTCTAACAGAAAAAGAGTAATCTGTAATACGGTCGTTTAAATCATTCAATATAGTAGCACGAAAATTTTCTTTATGCTTTCTATATTCGTTTTGGTGCTTATTTTTTTCCGCATCTTTTATACTGTTATGGTAAAGAGTTTTAATGTATGATTTAGTAGCATATTCATTGTTTATTTGAGTATTGTCTAGTAAAAGATGCTGCATAAATCTTCTGTAACCTGTGAAGCTTTCCCCTGAAAATGTTTTAAAGTTTATAGAGTAGTACTCAAAAGGGAAATTATTATCATCTTGACTTAAAATTTCTTTAATCTCCTTGCTTAAATCTTCTCTTGGTTCACACGTAAGCAATATTCCGTGGGCTGAAACATTTTCTGAATTATATTTACCGTCTAAATCTTTATTAAATTGATCATTTAAATATAACTCGACATATAAAGCTGGTAAGTTTTCATATTTTTTATCACTAGCTAAAAAGGCATCAATTATATCAGTATTAAAAAGGTGGTCAAGACCATAGTTTTCAACCTTACTTCTGCTTCCACTAAGTACCATATCAATAGCAGATAAGATTGTACTTTTCCCAGCCTCATTATCCCCAATCAATAGATTGAGTGATTTGTCAAATTCAACAGAAAATTCTTTGAATCGTCCAAAATTCTTTATTTTAATTTTCTCTACTATTTTCATATATTAAAGTAGGTTTCTTTTCATTGGGTAAAATATGTTTAGAGGTGTCCAATTAACTACTTATTGAAATTTGTTTATAAGTCAGTGGTTTGGATTCAATCATCCTGTTAATTAGATTGTCAAATATTGTTTCCTTGCTGTTT
>Ga0314774_1001465_pt1 | contig 14968 bp, 19 predicted proteins | sample MetaGCBIA2018_FD_204515 | JGI IMG/M metagenome (GOLD analysis project Ga0314774, IMG submission 204515) | Cryopeg brine microbial communities from Beaufort Sea near Barrow, Alaska, United States - CBIA 2018 | ecosystem: Environmental > Aquatic > Marine > Coastal | place: USA: Alaska | collected... | reverse complement strand
CGGAATGATCTTTCTTTTTCAGGGAGGCATCTTCTTTGAAAATCACATCCAGACTCCAGTGGAGGTTGTTTTCTACTGCCCAGTGCCCTCTGACTGACTGACTGATTATCTGTGCGTCCGGTTTCAGGGACGTGATATAATAGCGTGTTTCGACGCTCTCTTTCCCGCTTTGTTTGTTGATCCGTCGTGAACTCACACGTGCTATGCTTTTTAAATCCTGCCAGTCATCGCGGTCATCCAAGAATCTGAGCTGATCAACTACCTCACATTTTCTAAGCTCTATCCTGCCATGTCCTAGGTCTCTACTTTGATACTCGTCTTTAATTGGAGCGATTGAAAACACTTTTTCTATTTGCTCTTTAAGTCCCTTTTGATTCCCTTTTACCATCAGTACATAGTCGGCCTGCTTATCCCGAATGGCGTGGGCTATGTTTTTTTGGCATCCCATAGCATCTAGGGTAACGACACATCCCTTCAACGCCAGAAGCTCAAGAAGTTGTGGAATGGCTGTGATCTCATTGCTCTTGGAGTCTACAGCCACTTGCCCCAGACACAGTCCGTTAGCAGAGGCAAAAGCGGAGACCACATGGAAAGCTGATTTACCCGCTGTTTTATCAGCAGAGCGACAAATTGTCTTCCCATCAACAGCAATCACTTCCCCTGAAGTGAGCTGGGCAATAGAATCTACCCAAGAGACGAAACACCTGTTGAAGACTTCTGGATCAAGTGCGGAGAAAACTCTGTCCAGCACATCATGAGAGGGCGTTCCGTGCTGATAGGGATACCATTTTCTTAACCAGTCCAGCTTGGAACGGCCAAAAAGGCTAATTGACGTCCAACTATCTGCGCCACTGATGACTGCGGATATACTGAGAAACAAAATTTCTTCTAGTGGATAAAGATGGTTGCCTTTGACGGTGAGACGGGGATCTTTCAAATCTTTAAAAAAATGAGGGAAAGCCGGGTGGGTTTTTGGGGCACTGTAGCAAGTGGGCATTTTTTTTACCCTCTCATAAATATACCTAAATTAACTCAATAACGAACCGTTTTTAAAAGCGATTTCCCTGGCCTCTTATCCAAACGTTTGGATAATGGTTCAGAAAGCGCCATACGCAACATCAAAGTAAAACAAAAGGTATCCGGACAGTTCAAGTCAGTAGAAGGAGCGGACCGCTTTTGTGTAATCAGATCCGTGGTGGATACCCTGATCAAACGTTCCCAGAATATCTTGGAAAATCTTAATTACATTGCCCAATTACAACCTGAGTAGTTACAATAATTTTAATTCTTTGATATATTCCACGACTTCCTTTACTGTCTGACGTGCAGTGCGGCCAACTCCTATCAGGGTAGCCGAGGCAAATCCCGTCCAACCCCCATATCCTACCAGCCAGAGCCCCGGAACTTCTTTACAGCGGGTGTTTTCAGTAGAAACCCTGCCCTTTGAATCAGTAGAAACCAAGCCTGAGAGGTGATCTGTGGCAAAACCGAATCCTGTACACCAGATAATACCATCAATCTCCTCTCTTTCCCTGTTTTCCCAAACCACAGCATTATCTTCAATCGCCGAAATTCGCCCCTGGGATTTGAATACATTCCTTTTTCTGGCTTCCTGGACAGCTGGGGTCATCACGATATTTCCCAGATGGTATTGGGATGCGTCAAAAGATTTGCCCTGCTTTTCAGCTTCGTATTTGGCTGTTGCCAGGTCAAACAAAACCCGGCCATCCACATCATCCGACAAAAACTCCGGTTGCTTATGCGTTGACCATACAGTCTGGGCCACTTTGCTGACCTCAGCAAGCAGTTGGGCTCCGGTATTTCCCTCACCTACGATCAGCACTTTTTTTTCCTCAAAGATTTCGGCGTTCTTATACTCCACAGAATGGATCTGGATTCCCTGAAAACTTTCCCTTCCCGGTACTTCAGGAATAAAAGGCTTTTGCCAGGTTCCCGTGGCAGAGATCACAGCTTTTGCTTTTAGCTGTTCTCCGTCCGCAGTATGGATATGAAAAACCCCATCCTGAAGCTCCACTTTTGTAACACATACCTTCCGCTTAATCGGGAAATCATAGCGTTTTTCATATTCACAGAGGTAAGCAATAGCTTCATCCCGTGACGGATATGCTCTTGCAGATACCGGCATCATAAAGCCCGGAAGAGAGCTGAACTTGGATGGTGAAAAGAGCGTGAGGGACTCCCAGGTCTGTGGCCAGCTGCCACCGCAGTCTACCTGATCATCCACTATAAGATAATCCAGCTCTGATCTGCGGAGAAAGTAGCCACATGCAAGGGCGCTTTGTCCTCCCCCGATGATTACCAGATCAACTTCCTTTTGCATCAATCCACAAGTTTTGGAGTTCCATAATACTTGTCCCTCAACCAAAAGGAAACCCTCACCAAAATTATCAGCGCAGGCACTTCTACCAATGGCCCGATCACTCCGGTAAATGCCTGTCCCGAGTCCAGTCCAAAAACGGCGATGGCAACTGCTATTGCCAGTTCAAAATTGTTGCCTGCGGCAGTAAAGGAGATGGCGGCATTTTTGTCATAAGTGGCTCCCATGGCTTTGCTGAAGAAAAATCCTATGATAAACATAAGGGTAAAATAGATCAGAAGCGGAATGGCAATACGGACCACATCCATCGGAATCTCTACGATTAGGTCTCCTTTGAGGGAGAACATCACCACAATGGTAAATAGCAAGGCGATTAGCGTAATGGGAGAAATTGCCGGAATAAACACATTCTTATACCAATCTTCCCCTTTGGCACTGACCAGGATCAACCTGCTGAGGATTCCTGCCAGAAAAGGAATTCCGAGATAAATCGCCACACTTTCGGCAATGGTACCGATGGAAATATCGACTATTGCACCTTCAAATCCGAAATAAGGAGGAAGCACGGTTATAAACAGCCAGGCATAGAAACTGTACATAAATACCTGAAAAATACTGTTCAGCGCCACTAAACCGGCTCCGTATTCGCTGCTGCCTTCTGCCAGATCGTTCCATACCAGCACCATAGCGATACATCGGGCCAATCCGATCAGGATCAGACCCACCATGTATTCAGGGTAATCCTGCAGGAAAATCAGTGCCAGGGCAAACATCAGTACCGGTCCTATGATCCAGTTCAGAATCAGAGAAATGCTGAGAATCCTCACATTTTTAAACACTTTTGGCAACAGTTTATAATCTACCTTCGCCAGCGGAGGGTACATCATCAGGATCAGTCCTATAGCTATAGGAATATTCGTACTTCCCGAGCTAAAGGAATTGATAAAATCAGAGCTGGAGGGGAACAGATATCCTATCCCTACACCTATTGCCATGGCAATAAAAATCCACCAGGTGAGGTTCTTATCCAGAAAACCCAGCTTTCTGTCATTTTTCAGGGATTTATTATTCATTGCTTTTTAATGTTTAATTATCTTTAAAATCAATCATTTCGCTGTTTAACAGCCAAAGATTATTTGCCAAAATAACCATCGAGCAGACCTTCTATCGGGTGGCCTGTGGCTCCGTTGGGATAGCTGATACCCATCAGGCTTGACAGTGTGGGTGCAATATCCCGGACATGGGTCAACCGATGACTTATTCCTGCCTGTATTCCGCCGCCGTACCAGATCAAGGGCACATGCGTGTCATAAGGAAAAGGGCTTCCATGGGTCGTGCCGCCGGAGGCATTATAGTTATCAAGCCAGCCAGGGGATTTCACAAAGAATATGTCCCCACTTCTTTTGGGATCTTTCCCATTATAGGCTCTTTCACAGATATCCTGGTCTGTTAGACAGATGCGCTGATTGGGCAATACGACTCCGGTAATACCGTCCTGCCCCAGAAGTACATCTGCAATAAAGTCCTCTACCCTGTTTCTATCCAAGTCTTCGGCTTCTAACTTTTCCATGTTGAGATAGATCTGGTCATTCGTAATTTTTTCTATCAGATCCTGCCCAAATTTAAGCTTGGACTCTACCCTTAATACGCTGTCCAGTTTTCCGGTCTCTAGGTACTCTGCATTAGTGCCGGAGAGACCTGTGATGTCGCTGACACCATGATCTGAGGTGATGAAGAGTATAAAATTACCTTTCCCTATTTTTTCTTCCAGAAAACTGATAAAGTCAGCAAAGTCCCTGTCCAATCTTACATACGTATCTTCTACTTCCAGTGAATTGGGGCCGAAAAGGTGTCCTATATAATCGGGGGAGGATAGGCTTACACTCAGGTAATCCGTAGCAGGGTCCGCTCCAAGATCCTCATTCACTATGACCGATTTTGCAAGATCAAACGTAATGGTATTTCCGAATGGGGTCTGACGGATTAGACCAAGGCCATTCGTTGCCTTTAGTTCCGGGAGTTTATGCGGAAAAACAGGTGATTCCTCCCCTTTGAGTTTTCCTTCAAATTGCATATTGTCCAAGTCAGCTGCCAGGTATCCGGATTGCGGCAGAAGAGTCTTTCAAGGCTTTGATAGATACTTGTCCACCAGCTTTTGCCCGTTAAAGAAATTCATGTAGGATGGGAGCTTGTCCATATAATAACTGCTGGTAATGAAGTCCCCTGTGGAACCGTCAAACCAATAGGCCGCATCAGCCATAAAGCCTACCGGTAAAATACCCCCCCTGTCTTTAAGCGCAATCCCAAAGACTTTGCTTTGGGGACTGACTACCTTTAGCTGATCGCTAAATATGTTGCTTTTCAGATTTTTGGGAGAATAGTACCCCGCTTCTGAATCGGAACCTATGGTGGATACTCCGGAATCATCCACGCAGTACACCATTTTCTTTGTGGATCTGTCATGCCAGTTGTTACCGGCAATCCCATAGATGTTTGGACTGGTACCTGTGCCGATGGTGGCATGCCCTACTCCAGTATAGGTAGGAATATGGGCATAATGGGTATTTGCTAAGGAATACCCGTTTCCAAGTAATTTTCTAAACCCGTCTTCCTGGTAATGTTCCCAGAACCAACCGATATAATCGTAGCGCATCTGGTCCACTGTGATCCCGATGATAAGCTTTGGCTTAGCGTCGTATTGGGCAAACGCATTGCTTCCGATCAAAGCAAACAGAAAAAGGAGTGGCAATTTTTTGTTCTTTATCATGTTGTCAGTGAATTCTTAATAAAAATAGTGAGCTGGATTTATAGACTCTTGAGATGTGGATAGGTTTGTTCGCCATGCTCAACCTACTAGTTAGCAGACTCTGTTTTTAACTATCAAAGCCGGTTTATAGATTGATCCGGCTGAATACATAGAACATCTCAGAAGCAATCTGTAGGGATCTTTCATCATAGCGGTTTGCTTCTTCGGGTGTGCCATCAAACTTTTTGGGATCCTCATACCGGACAGGGATACGGTTTTCTGTTCCAGAAATAAATGGGCAGTTTTCATCCGCATGCGAGCACGTCATGACAGCTGCAAACCGCTGGGCCTTGTTGATCGGATCGTCGAAAAGTTTGGAAAAGGCAGAAATCGGATCAGCATCATCGGAATGAAAGATGTAATAGACCGGATTCTCACTTCCTTTTTTAGTCACCCGGAATCCACCCCGCTTGATGGATTCCACTGCCTTTTGGTTAAATTCAGTCACTTTTACTCCCCCGGAATAACAGTTTGCCGGAATGGAGAAATAGTCCGCAGCCGTCTGCGCCCAAATCTGTGAAAACTGGCTTCTTCGGGAATTATGCGTGCAGATAAAGTTTAAGTTAACCTCTTCTCCAGAATCCAGTTTGGACTGGATATAAGCTATCAGCACCTGGAGTGATTCCTTCCGCTCTTCAGGTATAGGTAGTGACCTGGCTTTCTCAACAGTGGCTGCAAGCCCCGGTAATAAATCTACATTTGTAGGGCTCATGTTTTATTTTCAGGTTAGATTAACAACATCCTGACCCTGGTGCACAGCTATTCGCGGGCATTTGCGCTAGGTTCAACTTTTGTTTTTCCTGTGGGATCCCGCAATTTTCCTTGGCCAGGCAGTCAGTTTGTTTGATAGTCAGCATAAAGTTAGTTCCGTCAAATTCCAACCCGAATTTGCCGATGGTTTCGGCCTGGTATTCCACTTCCACTTCCAGATCTTCCAGTCCCAACACTTTTTCGGAAAGTTCTATAATGCTGTTTAGTTTTTCGGGATGCAGACGGTGGTTGTAATCATCCGCATTCCAGAGTTGGAAATTGGCCACGTTTTCGGTTCTCACCGTTCCCCCGCAATCAATAAAATGTTTGGAAATTTTCCCGACTTCGGTGACATGAAAATGGGTTGGGACCAATGTGCCGTCCGGCAGCTGAAATGCAATGTTTTCCAATTGATTGAGTGCTTGCTTTACTTCTGATAATTTCATTTGTCTTATAATTTTAATTTTCAAGTCCATATAGCCTCTGCCGAACTGGTTTCGGGAGAATCTCGCATAGATGATTATCATCCTAGTGTGTGACGACCATATATATACTCGACTTCATAACCTTGATTGTTTATTGCGATAATACGATAGATTGATATAATTTTTTTTACTTCCAATTTAGCAACAGGAGCTATCCGGTGCCTGAAACTGATCAAACACTTCATTGAAAAGCTGCTGTATTTGCACCCATCTCACAGGGTTGATGCAATAGCTCACCGAGACCCCTTCTATGGTTCCCTGTATAATTCCTACCTGCTTGAGCTCTCTCAGATGCTGACTGATAGTTGCCTGTGCAAGCCCAAGTTCCTGAACCAAGTCTCCGTTGATACAGGTATTTGATTTAAGTAAATACTGGATAATCGCTATCCTCGCCGGATGGGCAAATACTTTGGCCACCTGTGCCAGCTCATTCTGCTCTAAAGTAAATAGATCTGTTTTGGTAACTCCCATTGTTTTATATTTCATTGCAATATTACAATGATTAAGATTTAAAAAAAAAGAATTGGGTGTTTTTTTGAATACTTTTACTAGTGAGTCCACTCCGAAAAGTATTTGGTACAAATAACGACATTAAAACAATAAAAAAGAACATGAAATCTTTCACGCTAAAGAGTGATTTTAATGACTGTAAATTACTATATTACAAGTAGTTAACTAATCAGAAATGTTTAAAAAGACCTCAAATAAAACCCAGTTAGGGATGTTCAGCAGTCCGAATTCTTTTCTTACAGATAGGTCAGAGCGATGCTACTTTCAGAACGACTCCTGGCATAATTTATTAGGCTTCAGGTCACTTTGAGGGTGGAGGAGTCTTTATTTGAGCCTTTGTATTCCAGGCAGACACGCAGTCCCAATTCCTCTATCAGGGTGATGGTGGCCATGATGATCCTGAAGGAAGCTAACCGATGGAGCGATTCCCAGCTTTTTGAGCAGTGTAGATTTAATCTCTTGGTGCGTAGCGCCTTAGTCCTGGTAAACATGGACGATCTGTTGCCATCAGAGTCTACCTATTCTTGTTGGGCAAGCGTATAGTGGATCATGAACGAGAGGGGAATCCCAATTTATTGGAAGAGACATTCGCCCTTGTCACCACAGGTCAGGCAAAAGAGTTTCTGGTGAGCGGGAGAAGTATCCGTATGGACAGCAAACTCTTGGGAAGAAGCATTGCGTGGTTGAGTCGGTATGAACTGGTTCATGAAACCCTTCGGTTGTTCTGTTACAACACAGACAGTAAACTTCTGGAACGCACGTTATCCCCAGCCGAGCTGGAGCTGGTCAAGAGTCTGCTGTCAGAAAAGGGTAATAAAGTTGTTTACCGCTTGCAGGGGTGAGGAAGTCAAGATCAGGCTATGTTGACTTGGGTATGTTGGCTTACAGGCTTCTGGAGTTGTTTGAAAAATCAGCTGAAGAATCTTACGCCACAGTTTCGAGGCTTTTTGAAGAGCAGTTTGAGGTAAGCGACCAAAAAACAGTCCTCCCCAAACCCAAAGAATCTATAGCCGCAGACTCCATTCAGTCTCCCCATGATCCGGACTGTCATTACAGCAACAAAGACGGCAATCAGGTGAAAGGCTACCGCGTAACCGTGACAGAAAGCTGTGACAAACAGGGGCTGAACCTGATCAGTAATGTGGAGGTGAAAAAAGCAGATGCAGCCGATAATGGATTCCTTGAAAAAAGGTGTTGTCCAGGCAGTAAATGGATTGATAGTGATAATAGGTTTATCGACTTCCAAAGCTAACTCTTCTATTGAAAACCACTTTTGTAACTACTCAACTGGTTGTAATTTAGCAATCAGAGTCAAGTTTTCCAAGATGTTTTCTGATCCTTTGATAAGGGTGTCCACGACAGACCTGATTACACAGAAGTCATCGGCCTCTTTTTCCGATTTGAACTGTCCAGATATTTTCTGTTTGACTTTTACATTTCTGATGGCTCTTTCCGATGCCTTGTTGTCGGGCGGTACTTTATGGTGATATAAAAAAGTCAGGATTGATTGTCTGTATTTCACCAGTCTTTTCTGCATGGACACAGCTTGAATGTGGGTTTTGTCCAAGGATATCTCCAGCATCCGATCCAGTCTTTGTTCCGAAACGGAAATTGCTTCGAGCTGTTTCCGGATCCAGTGAATCTTGGCTATCACAAAAAGTTCCAGTGTCTGCTCATTTACATCCCTGGGAGCCGCAAGGCGCACCCTTCCATCCGGAGGGTATACTTGCGAGATGTAGATTTGCTATATCATTTCTCACCAACTCCACCTGCATATCTGCAATGATCAGTTTACTTGTACTCACGTTGTTTTTTGACTATATCTAAGATCTGATCTACCTTTTCTTTTCCCGATACATACCGCTTGATGATATTCTTCACCTCACGCTCTTTGATCACACCTCCGATCCAGTCCACTTTCTTACCATAGATGATGTCGTGATCCATGACCATGGCCAACTCTTCATTTCCCTCCAGATTGTCATACAATGCTTGCTTGGCAGGTGTATTGATTTTTGCGGGATAGCTTGATTTGATCAAATCCGGATTAATATTCGCTGCCAGTTTAGCCATTCTTTTCAAGAACTCTTCATAGCGGATAGCTGCACTTTTCCGCTGCTGGATCAATTCGTGGAGTAGCACGCTCATCTTCTCATAATAGGCAGGATTAACGGGCATTTCCTGAATGATCACCTTCCGCATATTCGCTTCCAATGTTTCTACAACAGCGGTTTCACTTTTTCGGATAGCTTTAGGAAGTTGATTGGCAGCTTCCTGAATTCCTTTCTCTACGATCAGCTGCAGTAAGGTAACATCTCCAAAGTCAGAGATCACCAGACTGGGCTCTGCACTCAGGTACATGTCCAAGAGCTGCCGCATATCAGGCTCAAAGCGCTTCAAATCTATGTTGTAGTCTCCGCTGGCATGCTTAATAGAATCCCTAAGTTTCGTATAGTCAATTACCTGTCGTTGGATACTATCTGCTTCTGTCTGGGTATATCCTCCAGCATTTCCGGAGCAGCATTGTTGTAAGCCCGGATAAGGGAGACCACCGCTTTGTAAAAAGTAAGCCGCTTCTCTTCCGTTTCCTTCAGCGCATTTTCATCTTCCGTATTTCTGCAGAAAAACCGAATCCACTGCTCGATCTCTCTAGGGGGCACTACGCCAATACATAATTTATCGAGAGTTTCCAGCGCATCATCCAGTCTTTCCTTGGACTTCTGCAGGCGATCCGTCAACAAGCCTTTCACATCCTCCGCCTCAAAATCATCAAATGCATCTGAGGTATAATCTGCTATTGCCCTATCCAGACTCTTGAACAAATCCTTGTAATCGACGATGTAACCAATTTCCTTATCCTCTTTCTCTGTCCGATTTACCCGACATATTGCCTGAAACAGACCGTGGTCACGCATTTCCTTGCCAATGTACAAATAAGTGCATGCAGGGGCACGAAGCCTATCAGTAGCTTATCGACCACTATCAACAACTGCATATTTGCAGGCTCCTCGATGAATTGTTTTTTTACCCCGCTTTTTGAATTTTTCCCTATCCTCCTTGCCGAGCATGGAAACCTATGTTTCAAATTGCTCCAGTCTCTCCGTCACCCGTGGACTCTCCTTTGATACTGGATACTGTGGGTTCAAAAGAAGTAATGATGGCACATTTCTTAAAATCAAAATCCTGAAAAATCTTGTAATACCTGCATGCTTCATAAATACTCCCCGTCACCAGAATGGCATTCCCATGTCCATCCCGCAATCTGGGTTTCATCTTGAAGTTCTTCACGATATCCATGGCTATCTTTTACAACCTATCCTTGGTACTGAGTATCTTCTGCATACTTCCCCACATCACCTTCAGCTCCGCATTAGGCAGATCTTTCATTCCCTTGGTGACCATCTCAAACCATTCATCCACGCCTTTCTGATCAACATCCCTGGCTTCGTACAGCAGATCCAAGACAACCCCATCCGCGACTGCTTCATCAAATTTGTAGGTATGGATGTAGCTGCCAAAAATCTCTATGCCCTTTTTCTTATCCTTTTTCAATAAGGGAGTTCCGGTAAATCCGATGAACAACGCATCAGGAAGCAACTCTTTCATCGCATCATGCAAATCACCACTCTGGGTCGGGTGACACTCATTTATGAAAATGAATAAATTGCCTTTCGGGACAAAGTCATCCGAGGTGGTTAGGCTTGCAATCAAGTCTTCCATTCCTTCCTCTTTCTCTCCTCTTCCAAAATTATGAATCAGGGAACAGATGAGCCAAGGTTCTGCCTCATTCAATTTTTCAATCAAATCCTTGCCGCTTTTGGTGCGGTAGATCTGCTCATCCACCCCTTTAAATACCGTTTTAATCTGTTGATCCAATTCTGTACGATCTGTGATGATCAGCAGGCGGGCATCGTTCTGATGTTCCCGGATCCACTTCGCCAGCCAAACCATAGTCAAGCTTTTGCCGGATCCTCGAGTGTGCCAGATGATTCATCCTTCTCTACGGTCAATGTACTTGCGAGCTTCCTGTACCCCAAAAAACTGATTTGGGCGACAGAGCTTCTTGGTACCCGCATCAAATACTACAAAGTCATGGATTAATTCCAGAAACCTTCCCTTTTCGCAGAACTGAAGCAAGTGCTGGTCAAGCAGATTCTTATCAGGATCATAGGTATAGTTCTCCTCTTTCCACTTTAGGTAATACTTCTCCGCAGTCTTGGTCGTGCCGTAATACAATCCCTGGGAATCATTTCCCGCCATGATCAACTAAATCGTATCAAAAAACGGCCTGATAAAACGATGGTGCTGGTTGTCCAGATTTTGGCGGATCCCTTCCGATACTCCCACGGATGCACTTTTCAATTCCAATTCCCCCAAGGCAATCCCGTTGACGTAAATTACTATATCAGGGCGCTTGGCATTGGTTCCCCTGACACTGAGTTCCTCTGCTATCGCAAAGTCATTGGTTTCAGGAGTTGCCCAATCAATCAGCCAAACCGTCTGCACAGGGCTACCCACTTCCTCCGCTACTTTCACACCATAGCGTAACTTACTGTATCCTTGCTTATTGATGGGATAAAGATCATCTGTAGGACTTACATTGATCGCTTTACGGAATTCGAAAAGTGCTTTATTGATCACCTGTCCGGAATAAAGTCCCTGCCTGTCCAACCAGGATCTGAGATCCTGCTCCCCGATAGGTGAATTCTCTTCTTCTTCCAGACTGCCTAAGTCCCGATAGCCCAGCGTCATGGCAAACAGTTGCATGACCCTATTTTGGGTGATCCGCTCTTTTCTCATCTGAATTCAAAAAATAGGTGATTATTCAATTTCTATTTGTTTATAGTAAATATGCTCGTGATTTTTTTCGAATGGTAATCCCTATACCTTTTCTCAAAATTTCACAGAATTGCCTTAGACTTCAAATTAATCAATTAAGTGAGATTATAGACAATTTTGCCCAGGTATCCGGCCTATAGTGATTGAAAAAAGGAAATCAAATCCGGTATAGTACAATAGGGATTTCTCTCCGTGACGGTATTTTCCTTTTGCCTTCCATTAATCCGAATGGCACGCTCAATGGCTAACGGCAGATTATCTTTCAATTCAGCAAAGTGGTTCAGTTTGGTTTTATGGTATTGAGGCCATACTCTTCGAAGATGACTGAGCGCATCTTCCCCCCGCTGGAATGCCCTTCCACAATCTTCAAAATGAAGGATAAACCAATGCTCTAAACAAAGCGCGGTAAAAGAAAACTTGAACTCCTCCGTATCTATCAACCGGAACGCATCTCTCAACTGGGGCCAGTTGTCATGGTCAAAAAATATCCAGATATCATCGTATGGATTCTTTTCCTTTCTGGCTTTTTTCTTTTTTGCGATAGCCTCCCTTACCAGGTCTAAAGGATTCTGCTGATCTCCCTGCGTTACCTCCACAGCTATACTTCTCTGTAGGTTTCTACCCAACTCTGCCCGAAGTGAGGTAGCATACAGTTTCTCTGTCACTCCCTCACATAAAATCAAAATCCGCTTATTCGGTTTCCTCAAGGACATCTTCCTGCATTTTAATCAAAAAATCTACGTCATTGATGATAGGTGTCGCACCCAATTTCCCTGAAGCATACCATTTATCCAAGGGATTTTCTGTCCGAATCCCCTTAATATCAGAACAAGCGTATAATTCTGTAGCTCCAAATTCATCCTTCTCCGTAAACCAAATCTGATCCCGTCTAAAAGCACCATTTGCAAGTTGGGTGATATCATGCGTTGCAAAGATCAATTGCGCATTCTTTGGATTCGCCAGGGGATTATGGAAAAGACTGATCAGGTAACTGGTAATGGAAGGATGCAGGTTTTTCTCAAACTCATCCACAACCAACACTCTCCCTGTTTCTAAGGAATCCAAAACAATCCCACCGATCACCAAAAGGCTTTTTGTTCCTGTTGATTCATCTTCTACATCAAAAAGCTCCTGTCCTACCAGCTTCCCTCCATCATACAAGGGATGGGAAGTCTTGATATCGTATTTATAGTCCTCTTGTATTTTCCTCTTGATTTCATCGGGAACATTGTCAGGAAATTTAAAACTTTGTGAATCCACTTCCTTGGAGGAAACTGACAAAATCCCAGTGTCCAACGCACAGAGCAATGCATTCAGCTTCCTGGTAAATCCTGAATCCTGTTGTTCTGCCAAGCGTCTTGCATAAAGTCTTTTTAGATTGGATTCATGATCCTCACTTAAAAATGGGAAAATCATCATACCCTGATCAAAAAAATGATAGGGAATCAATAAGGATTCAACATTGTTTTCTGATGCTTTTGAAATAAACAGCTGATTGGGTAAAAGAAGTTTTTCGATTGCTTTTTTAGCACCTCTATAGCCTTCCCCAAACTTGATCTCTTTACCGGAACTACGCTGATACAGGACAGACTGCACACCATTAGGGTAAAAATACATTTCTTCCTTAATCACCTTCTTTTCAAGAAAGGCTAGAATAAATTCATACTTAATTCTGTCTTCACCATAAAAAATCACCTGTAGCTCCACCGCCTGGTCTCGGAACCTCTTGTCTAATAGATGCGGTTCATAGGGTGGGAAAGTTTGGTCAGGTTTAAACCCTGCCGAATGAACCACTAAATATTCCAAGGCTTTGATTGCCTGGAGCACAGTACTTTTCCCTGATGCATTTGGCCCGTAAAGAACTGCAGTCTTTAACAGCTGGGTTTTAGAAGGGGCTTGAAAATAGTTTGAAGGCAATCCTTTTAAACCCGTCTTCTCAAAACTGATATCAACCCGATCCTTGATAGACCGGAAATTCTGAACTGAAAAATGAACGATCATGGCTTTACGATTTGAATACAATGCTACATGAAAAATGTTTATTTACACAATTTTAGAGTACAGATTTACGTTTTTTATGCAAATTTAGTTTAAAATACAGGGGTTTTATATATCCCATGTATTTCTCCAACTCTGATAAATGAAATTCCGAAGCGGGGTTTTATCCAGAGGGTTGTCGGATTTATAGGTTCCCATTTGAAATCTGGCACTCGCAGATGGAGTAAGTACCCGCTTTACCGCAATCCCGTTTTGCAGACCATAATTTTCTATTTCGATCCACCTCGTATTGATCACTTCGATTGTAGCCTGGGTAGTAAAGTATACCTGTTTGATGGTCGGAAAACGGGGAAGAATTCCCAAGATGCCTAAAAAAGTAATTTACGAAAAGTCCCTACAAATGAAGGCATCGCTGTAGTATTTAAACGCTTCCCGGTGATCAGAATTCTGGCTATCTGCATCCTCTATGCTGTAAATCAAATCTGTCACGGCAATCCTGCGTTGGTTGCAAAACAGTTTCCACTCACTGGCATGGATCCCTTTCTGTCTTAAATTCAGCTCTGGATCAAACATTCTGGGCAATACATCCCAGAAGTAGTTATTCCTGACTCTGCCATAGAACCATTCCGCATAATTTCCTTCAGGCCATGCGGGATTAAAGGTGTCCACAATCAACGTTTCCGGTAGGAAATCAAGCTTTTCCAGCTTAAGGTATTCTTGGAATTTGTGTGGGCAGGGCATTAATCCTTTTTACAATTTGAAAATTTAAGATGAAAGGTTCCAGAAGTAGTTTCAGCAACTTGTTTCAGATTTTCCTTAGAAATCATAATGTTGATAATCTCCTCTTTTTTCTCATTTTGATGAAATATTTTTTTCCTAGGATTAATGATTGCCTTCATCAATAATGTTGCATATACGGTAAGATTGATGTTTCGCTCCAAATCCAAACTCTTAACCCAACTTGCAGATTTTTCACCAAGAAACCGTTAAAAATCATACTATTTCATATTTCTTCAACTATTTTATAATATATTTTAAATATATATATCTGATAAACAGTATGTTGTATTTTTTAGTAAACTCAAAACTGATTTGTTGTCCCCGAAAATGTTTTCAAGTTAGATTTATCTTTGTGTCTTTGTGAAATGTTTATAAAAACGATCGTGAAGACTGATAAGTCAACTAAAAAAGTGTATGAATACTTGCGCTTGTGCGAGGGGTATCGTCTTGGTGATAAAATAC
>Ga0314774_1001464_pt1 | contig 14969 bp, 15 predicted proteins | sample MetaGCBIA2018_FD_204515 | JGI IMG/M metagenome (GOLD analysis project Ga0314774, IMG submission 204515) | Cryopeg brine microbial communities from Beaufort Sea near Barrow, Alaska, United States - CBIA 2018 | ecosystem: Environmental > Aquatic > Marine > Coastal | place: USA: Alaska | collected... | reverse complement strand
AATTTCCTGCGTAAGCGCCGCTAAATCGACACTCTTGCCTTCAATCAAGTTGAGCCACTTTTTTTGAAGCCTGATCCAGCTCCGCATTCCACGGCAGCAGCAGTTCCAACTTCTCCAGCGTGTTTGCGCCAGCACATGTTGGATATAAGCTGAGGGTTCCAGGCCGTTGGCCTTGGCGGTCTCGACCAGAGAGTAACAGTAAGCGCCAGACGCAATCGGAAGTGAAGTCGTTGCCATGCCTGGGCCCGAGCGTATGTGATTTCGCCACCTTTATTTTTCGCACGACGGGCTATAACAGCATCCGGACGCTTGCGGCCAGGCTTAGCTACTACCAGGCAGTCTCTGGCGGTTTACTGGCGGACATGCCGTTGGAGTTGAAGCTGCGAGGCAAAAGCACAACACAGAGCCATCGCACGCCAATCTACTACGTGGATCTGGTGATCAAAGATGGGGTGTCTTTGCAGCAGGCTGTTGCTCAGGCACGGGAAAAAGCCAGGCAGGTGAAAGAGGAGGGCGTTGATCAGGCTGCGTTGGATGCCGCAGCTGCGAAGGGATTTGGTAACGCGTTGTTAGAGTACGATGAGGATGAAATGACTCAGGTGATTGAGGAGTTCTATCCTGCTACGGCAGGCGAGAGTCCGCCGGATAATTCCTCTATCGTGTCAAAACTGAGGAAAGACCTGAGTTCCACTAGGTCGGCTTCTGGATAGAATTTGACGGGTGGTCCTACGCGGGCCACTCGTCTGGGCCGGTGTGCGTTTATTTTTTTTGTAGGGGTTGGTACGGGGGCAAATCAGATAAGGTTGATCATTCTTAGGCGCAAGCGGGTCAACAAAGAATTCAGAAGATTACTTGGTAAGGAATCAAGTGGTAGTCTAAGCTGCTGATATATATTGTCCAGTTCTACGCATGCCTATACGTGATATTTGGGATTATATAAGCCCCCGTTATCATGGAATGGCAGAATTCGGTTTAGTTCAATACCTAAGCGTTTACAGGTCATGCTGCGCACGGCCATTGAATGCTTAGGTATTGTGACCAACTCAAAATCGGAGGATAAATGGGCTGGAAAGATAAGATCTCGGGTGCTTTCGGCGTAGCTGATGCAAAGTTTGCCAGTCATGCAATTGAAGCGGAGAGAGCAGCTGAACTACTTGAAGCTGCGAGTAAGGAGGAAGTTGGATTTGCAGATTACCTTTCAGGTATTGAGGACTGGCTGAAATCCAAAGGTTGCCGCCAGAAGCATATTGATCAAGAAATGGTGAAAGTAAAGGATGTCTCTTCGTACCTGAAACACGACTAAAATTCTGGTTCAATCCACAACGAGTTGGTATCAACGCAGCTACACTCTTCCCAGTTGAGTGGATACGAATCGATGAAGTCTGAAAATGTTGAAAATTACACCCGCTATCATTGGTTCTGACAAGCCACTGTGACATTGCGGGGCTGAAAAGCTGAGTTTAATTTCGTAACTAGTTGAAATTAACAGTAATTCCTAAGTGTAAGAAAAAGTACATCCCGCCCACGTAGTGGAAGTTTATAAATAGCGCTCTGTGACATGAGGAGGGTGGCGCATGGTAGTAAATGCGCTAAAGCTGCTCGGACCTTGTCTGAGCACAGATCTGACAGATTACTTGGTCAAGAATTTCGGCCTAACGCCTACAGCGGCCCGTCAACGAGTGAGCAGAGCGCCTGCAGAGGTCAAACGCCTTGGACACCTACCGTTCCAACGAAAGGTTCGGTTCCTTTACCTTCAATCTGACTATGCCTCTCCGCGGTATTGGAAAAACCTCTACAAAGCGATTTATGCCACCAAAGGAGCCTACGCTCGGGCGCTGGGTGCAGTAGATGCCAGGGAGATAGTTCCGCTTGAGCACTTCAGGATTGCCTGCGGCGCGCCGATTGCACAGAAAAAGCACATTTCAGCGGATACTGTCCTGGTGCGTCTGGTCTCGGCAAACGTGCTTGCTACTTTAACGCTGCCTGGACTCGGCCAGTGCGTGATGGCCAAGCCCACATTTGAGGCACTAAATTCCGGTGAGGAGAGTTTGGTGGCCACAACTCGATCCAGGCTTATTGCCGAAGGCATACTTCTCGACAGCATCAAGGAATGGTTGAGGCGGCTGGCCTTCGGTAGTTACAACAGCATTAAAATGCGCACCGGTACGGAGGTTTCGGCACCCAAGGTAGGTACCTTCATATGGGACCTGACCGCGCCGAGTTATATCGCGGGCCTGGTAACTTGGGGAAAAAACAAAGTGAAGCCGGGCTTAGTGGTTTGCGATGTTTTGTTAAACGAAAACGTTCGTGCTCGGCATGTGGAGCCATTCCTTTACAAGGTCAAATCACTGCAAGCCCTTAAGAACGTTGGGCGCGTGATGTATATCTTCGTTGCGCAAAGCTATGAGATCGAGGCTTTAAAGGCGCTTCGTTCAGCCGGAGTCGTGCCGGCTACGCCTGAATCGTTATTCGGCAAGGACATTTCGGAGGCTTTCCGTGATCTCATCGGGACCCTTACGAGTGCAGCCAGAGGTTCAATAGACCCTATCAAATTCGACGAGCTTTTCAACAGACTCGGCAAACTCGAAGGTGCAGCGGGGAATATGCGCGGTGCTTTTTTTGAGTTGTTAGTCGCGGAGATCATACGTAAAACGTCGCCCGCGCAAATAGAGCTAAACAAGATCTGCACAGGAGAAGATGGTACGGCAGAAGTAGACGTGTGGGCGCTGAAAGAGGGAATCACTGCCCAACTGATTGAGTGTAAGGGTATGGCACCTGGCACCCTAGTCGACGACGAAGAAGTCGGCCTGTGGCTCACGAACCGGATAACTAGGGTGAGACAGTACTTGTCAAAGCAAGGTTGGAAAGGGCCAAAGCCGAGATTTGAGCTATGGACGAGCGGAACTCTGTCAAGTGCTGCTTTAGAACGGATAGAAAAGACACGTATCGCCAATGCTGCCAAATACGAACTTGTTGTCGTTGGTCCTGCCGAGCTGAGGGACGCAGTCGAGGCTGTTAATGATTCGCCCCTCAAAAAGGTGCTCGAACAGCACTTTCTCCCCACGCTATAAATTCAGATAACGAACGAGGTGCAGAGTTCAATATCGAACTGAAATAATACAGAGCGCCTGGAAACCGCAACCGACGACTTCACATCGAGGCAGTCTATTCATATTTTTATAGCCATGCTGTGCCTCGCTTTTTTACATGCGCTACACACCAGCCTTGGGATTTTAATAGGTCGACTTCCGGGTCTGTGAATTCATCCATTCGAGTGGCAATACAGAGAATTTTGGAAGGCCTGGTCATCGCTACATAATGCAGTTTAAGGCGGAGAGCTTCTCTGGGTTTTCCTGTGTTACTTCCCTTTTTCTTACCCAATAGCCAGGGTTTGAGCGCCTTAAAGTGAGAGCCATTGTAAAATGTGTCGAGCACCAGTGTAGCGGTATGTGTTTCGCCTTTGACAGAGTGTATTGACCCGACCTTGATCTTGAGCCCGTTGGTTTGGAAGCAAATCGTATTATTATTAGGACTTGAAGATGAAGGTTGATCGACAGCTTCAGTAGCGTAGGGCCAGTTCATGTAATCAGTAGTTGCTTTTCCTAGCTGTGCTGTTTCACAGACTGCACAAATTATTTTCTCAACTCTTGGTCTATAGACAAAATTCCAACTGTGCTCGTTTGGTTCATCACCTTCGAGGCATAACTCGTGGACCAGTTCTTTGTAATCCCAAAGCTCCTGTTCTAAAGGATAGAGCACTTTTAAAAGGTCGCGGTGGGAGTGGAGTGGTCAAGCACTTTGTGACAACCCAGTTAAGCTGCTTTTCTCAGTTCAACAGCGGCTGCTTCGTAACCCATCGGGCTGAGATAACCCAGCGTAGAGTGCAGTCGTCGACTGTTATGCCCGAAACCTTCCTTCGGCTACGGGCGTCAACGTAACAGTCAGTTCATCAAGGCGGTCAATTCCACGAGAATCGGCGGGAAGCAGCCCCAGAGATCCCGATAATCGAGTGCCTTGCGCAGCCCTTGGCTGCGCAAAACTCTGTCTTCTCAGGCACTTCTGCTGCGTTCTAAGAGCATCGATATATCTGAAGATTTTACGTTTTTGACTCGCTCAAAGCCCCATAACGGCGATCCCGATAATCGAGCGCCTTGCGCAGCCCTTGGCTGCGCACTAGCTCGACGAACTCTGTCTTCTCAGGCGCTTCTGCCGCGTTCAGGGTCGCGGCGATATCGAGATTCACATTCACTGCGTTGCGTAGCCCCATCGCTTCGTAGGCTCGCGTCAGCGCGGTCTTGGTCAGACGCAGCGTTATCATCGGTGTTAGAGCAATCTTGGACGCCAATGTCTGTACTGTTTCTTCAAGTGCCTCGGGCGCCACGACCCGGTTGACAAGCCCGATACGCTCGGCTTCCTCAGCGCCGATGGTATCGCCGGTAAGTAAGAGTTCCATGGTCTTTTTCTGCCCCAGCACGAATGGCATCAGCAGCGTGACCGGACCAGAACCGAAGCGGATCTCTGGCTCGCCGAATTTGGCCTGGTCGCTGGCCACAATCATGTCACAGGCCATGGCTAACTCGCACGCACCAGCCAGACACCAGCCATCCACCGCTGCGATGGTTGGTTTCAACGAAGACCAAACTGCCATCGAGAGCCCAACATTGTTGGTCAACGCGGCGTGCCAATCCTCGGGACGCGACAGGCCCACTTCAACCTCTTGAGCGATGTCATAACCGACCGAGAAATTCCCTTTTGCGCCGCAAAGCACGATCACGCGAACTGAGTCATCGTGTTCGAAGGCAGCAAGCTGTTCACGCGCAGCAGCGACCAGCTCGGCCGAAAGAGCATTGATTTTTTTAGGACGGTTCAGGGTAATCCATCCGATCCCATCCTTAACATTTGCTTCGAGAATGTTTGCAGTTTCAGTGTTGGTATTAGTAATGCTCATTTTTTTCTCCAATTGCAGTAGCGAAAGACTCCGCTTGAGGCACGGTCTGGTGACCGCTGAAATTTAGCTCGCCGGCGGCAAGCATACGTTTGAGTGTCGCCTTGTCAGGTTTGCCTAGCGAGGTGCGTGGCAGAGCCTCCATACGTCCCCAGCTATCGGGGATCCACCATCTCGGCACGAGATCCGCGAGCGCGGCGCGCATAGCTTCGAAATCGCAGGCCGCACCGTGCTCTGGCACGATCACAGCGAACGGGCGTTCCTGCCAGCGCGCGTCTGGGCGAGCAATCACGACGGCGTCGTGAACCTGCGGCAGGGTGCGTAGCGCATCCTCGAGTACCGGAGCCGGGATCCATTCACCGCCTGATTTGATCGCATCCTTGAGCCGGTCTGTCAGAGTCATTCGGCCTAGGGAATCGATGTAGCCAATGTCGCCGGTCTTCAGCCAATCGCCATCGAACGCAGCATCGCTGTCCTCGCCGAAATAACTCGCGGTCACGCAGGCGCCGCGAATTTGCACCTCTCCGGTGGTATTGCTGTCATTGGGCACCACGGTCCCTTCCTCATCTACCACCCGCATTTCCAACCCACAGAGCGGATAGCCGACCGCCCGCTGCTGACCCAACGGGAGGTTGCGGTCGGCCTCGCTCACATGGCCGATCACCGACATCGAAGAGGTTTCCGTCATCCCCCAGGCCTGAATCAGCCCGACCCCTAGCCCCATCATTTTATCGATTAGTTGCTGCGGTACCACCGAGCCGCCGGTCGCCAACCGTGTCAGGCAGCGGAAACGACCAGCACCTAGCCGCTCGCGATGGGCGGTCAGGTCGATCCAGATCGTTGGAATTCCGGCAGCGATGGTCACACCACAGTCCTCGATCAGCCCATTCAGCACCTCCGGTCGCAGTGCGGAACCCGGCAGCACCAAGCCGGAGCCGGCCATCACCGCTGCATAGGGAAGCCCCCAGCCGTGCACGTGGTAGAGAGGCACCGCCAACAGCACAACATCCGAGCGCGACAGCCCCAGGGAATTGGTCAGGCACAGATTCAGTGCCTGAAGCCAAATCGAACGATGCGAATAGACCACCGTCTTCGGTCGTCCAGTCGTACCGCCGGTATGGCAGATTGCGGCCGCCGCGGTCTCCTCAGGATTCTCTAGAGTGGCGGCATCAGGCAGCGGCACCTCCCCCAGTAGGCTTTCGTAACTGACAGTCTCGACCGGAAGCCCATCGAAGGGTTCTATCGGACCTTCACCGCTCACAACTACTAGGCTTAAGCTACTGTCCTTCAGTAGCGGCGCAAGCCGGGCGAAACGCGCAACCTGATCTCGTTCGACAATCAGTGCCCTGTCGCCGATCTTGCGCACCATCATTGCCAGGTCATCATCGGCCATGCGGATGTTGAGTGCATGCAGGATAGCGCCATGCGCCGGGATGCCGAGATAAGCCTCCCAATGTTCGACCCCGGTCGAGCAGAAGGTGGCGACAACATCGCCTGGCGCGATACCGCGCTGGCGCAACGCGGCGCCAAGTCGCAGTGCACGTTCCGCTACGCTGCGCTGACTCGTCTCGAAACGCTGACCCTCCCGCAAAAATGTCACTGGAGCGTTTGCGCCGTTTGCGATGGCATAGCGCAGCAGGCTCGCCACGCCGAGGGCGCCGGTCTGCATTGTGCTTTCAATCTTCACAGTCGCATCCCCCTGCTGGTTGACGTCCGTCGGCGGCGATTGGACGTGACTTCGCCCCTCATACTTTCTACTATTGTTCATGTCTGTATTCTCCCTCTTGAACCGCAGGCTCTGCAGCAGACACGCTCTGCCTTACACACGAGGGCAGACAGAGCCGCCGATTCAGGCCAACTGCTTGACCCGTCCTTGCACTGGAATGCCGTTTTGCACGGTCATCGCGTTGGGGCTGAACTCGAAGGCCGCCTGCGCGATTTCGTCAAGCGTTGCCTCGTCGGCATCGCAATCGACCTCGATTTCGTAATCGATCCCACGCATTTTCACCTGAGCGTCTTCGGCCACGTTCATGAAACCTGCTAAGTCAAGACTGCCGGTCATGTTAAGTTTCAGCGAACGTAACTTCACTCCCTTGACGCTGGCATTGACCACGAAGCCGACCATGATGCACGCGCCAACGCCGGACATCAGATACTCCTGCGGGGTAGGCCCGGTGCTGGCACCCAGCAGCTGCGGCGGCTCATCCACGGTCCAAGAAAAATCGCGCGCGACCTTCTCAGAGCCGATCTGCATCCCTGTGGTATGGGCATGCATCTGCACACCCTCCTGCCAAGTCATAGCAAGCCCATAGCTGGTAATTCCTTCTTCACGATTGGCCGTGATAGCTTTCCGCGCCGCGTCCAAACCTTCAAGATCGATCCCATTCATTTTGTTTTTCCTCTTGCTGAATCCGCCAGGTGATTCCGGCGGTAGATTAAATATTTTTCACCCATCGATTTTTCATCCAGGACGCTCCTAGACCTCGTCGAGGCTGGTTTTCTGTGTGATATCGGCAATCGCCTTGCGCAGGCTGGAAAGACACTTCTTCGAGAAGGTCATAGCTCACGCTGCTCCTGATTAGCCGCCTCGCGCACCTTCGCCAGGCGCTCAATACCGCCAGTCACAAAGGGGATCAACGAATTGACATAGCCCTGCATGTCATCGACCAAATCATCGTTGTTGGAGAGGCTTTTGGACCGCAAATCACTAGTTGTCGCTCCATAGATCGTAACTACCAGGTACTGAAAAGCGCGCAGAGAATCGGCTTCGGTCAGAACAGGGAGTGCCTGCTGGAGGGCAGCGATAAAGCGCTTTGCAGACCTGTTATATGCCTCTGAAAGAATAGGGCTAATTTTTTCATCCCAGACATTGCGGCCAATGAATTGCGCATAAGCACGCCAACCGGAATGATCTCCCATCAGACGCTGGAAGTAGGGATCAATATACGCGCGCACCAACGGTTCAACCGCGACATTTTGGGGGCCAACAAGCTTTTCGTAACCGTCCAGAAGCTGAAGACGTTCCTCAGTTAGCACGCCGGCACGCCGTAAAATAACTTCTCGGATTAATGCATCTTTCTGGCCGAAGTGATAAACGATCTGCCCCACGCTGGACTGTGTCATCTCGGCAATTTCGCGCAGCGTGACAGTTTCGTAGTGGCGCGTGGCGAACAGTTGCTCGGCGGCATCCAGAAGCCGGCCGGGCGTTGCTACGTTGTAACCGCTTTTGGATGACTTGCTACTTTTCATATATTTTTTCATATCATTAGGGCCAATTTCTATATGCAGTATTTATATTCGAATAAAATTTAGTATTTAGCTATCTTTTTTTAAAAAATATATATAAGTTGATTATGTGATTGTTGTACAAATAACGATAATAAAGCACAATTTTACCTGAGGGAATAAGAATGAAACTCTTGGATTGGATCGATCAAACAAACCTTTTGATCGGACGTCTTGTCAGCTTCTTGCTCTGGGTAGGCGCCGCCGTCCTCGTCTGGGAAGTCATCTCGCGTTACGTGTTCGACGCCCCGACAATTTGGGCGCATGGCTACACCCAACGCATTTTCGGGGCATATTTCATCATGCTCGGCGCCTTCACACTTGTGAAAGGCGGACACGTGCGGGTGGATTTGTTCCTCGGTCAAAAGGGCAGTCGTCACCGCGCTTTACTTGATGTAGTGAACTACGCCTTTCTTCTGGTCTGGGGGCTCGCGATGACTAGCGAGAGTTGGAGGTTCTTTCAGGAGGCACTGCGATGGAATCAGCTTGACGACAGCGTGCTGGCGCATCCGCTCTGGCCGGTGAAGCTTTGCATCGTCATCGGCGCCGGGCTGATCTCGGCTCAAGCCCTGGCCGAGATCATCCGCGCTCTTCTCGCGCTTGTCGCCCCGAGGTTCGCTCAGGCGCCCTATAAACTGAGAAGCAGCACACTATGAGCCCAGAACTTCTGACCTACGGCATGTTCGGCACGTTGTTGCTGACAATCTTGCTCGGCGTCTCGCTGTCCTATGCCATGGGCGGCATCGCGGTGATCTTCGGCTTCCTGCTCTATGGTACCGACGGTTTCTATACGATCGTCTCTAGTACCTTTGGCAATATGTGGTCGATCTTACTCGCCGCCATTCCGCTGTTCATCTGTATCGGTGTGTCTTTGGGACGCTCGAAAATCGCCAATGACCTCTATGCAGCCTTCTACATTTGGTCCGGACGCACCAATGGAGGGCTGCTGATCGGCACCTCGGGCTTTGCCGCGGTGCTTTCGGCGATGACCGGAAATTGCTCAGCCTCGACCATCACTACCGGTCTCGTCGGGATTCCGGCGATGAAGAAGCACGGCTATGACGACAAGTTTGTGCTAGGCGTCATCGGCGCATCGGGCACACTGGGTATCCTGATCCCGCCCTCGATTACGCTGATCATTATCGGCATGATGACCGGGCTATCCGTGGGCAAGCTATTCTTTGGAGGTTTGATCGCCGGGCTCTTCATTCTGGCCGCTTTCATCACGTATATCTTTTTGCGCGCCCGGTTCTCGCCGCATCTGGCCCCGGCGTCGGACACGAGTGCACCGCTGTCTGCCAAACTGGCTGCACTACGCTCAGTGCTTCTACCCCTGCTGATCGTGATCTCGGTACTGGCCACAATCTTCCTAGGCATTGCCACCCCGACCGAGGCCGCTGCCGTCGGCGTTGCTGCGGTGCTGTTCTCGGTCTGGATCCGCGGCGAGCTGACGCTACGCTTTATCCGCGATGTCAGTTACGACACTGCCTCCATTGCCGGGATGGTAACCTGGATCATTTTCGGCGCCAGTGCTTTTGTCGCGGTCTATGCGAGCGGTGGCGGGGTAAACTTCATGCTGGATCTACTGCGCGGGATTGATCTGAATCCCTGGGCGATGGTGGTCTTAATGCAGGTTGTGACGCTCGTGCTGGGCATGTTCTTAGATCCGGTCGGAATTATACTGCTGCTCATGCCGATCTTTTTCCCGATCGTGGTCGAACTGGGCTTCGATCCAATCTGGTTCTGCGTGATCTTCCAGCTTAATCTCTGCATCGGCTACATCACCCCGCCCTTCGGCTACAACCTCTTCTACCTCAAGAGCCTGAGCCCGGCGACGCCAATGCGTACCATCTATAGCGCGGTCACGCCCTTCCTTACGATCATGATGCTAACAGGGGGGCTGCTGCTCGCCTTCCCGCCGATTCTCGTGGAATTGACCGCCTTGATGAACTGACTGTTACGTTGACGCCCGTAGCCGAAGGAAGGTTTCGGGCATAATACCCAAAGAGGAAAACTCGATATGAAGGAACAGACGCTTACCCGCCGCAATCTGATAACCACCGGCGTAACTAGTCTGGCCGCCACGGCCCTGGCCGCTACGACCCTGGCGGCACCAGCGGCACCGGCAGTGCTGACCAAGAAACCAATTAAATGGCGTATCCAGACCCACTGGAGTCCCGGGTCACCAGAATACGAGACGATCTACGAGGAATTCGCCCGCTGGATCACCGAAGGGACAGACGGCGAAGTTCAGGTCGAGACGCTGCAGCCTAATACCGTGGCCCCCTCCGGCGAGGTGCTGGGAGCGCTGCGCCGCGGCCTGCTAGATGCCGCATTCATCTTCCCGGGCTACTGGATCGGGCGCATCCCGGTCGCCGGCCATTTGAACGGCAATATCGGGACCTGGAACAGTCACGAGGAGATGCAGTTCTTTTTCTACGAAATGGGCGCTCTGGAAGTGATCCGCGAAGCCTATGCCGAACACGGCATCTACCAGGTTGGACCGATCTCCTTCGGAGGCCTCGCGGTCTATTCCAAGAAGCCGATCGAGAGCGCAGAGGACTTCAAAGGCTTCAAGATCCGCTCGACCGGCACGGCCGGACGCGTCTTCGAAAAAATGGGTGCGGCCCCGGTGTTCATCCCCGGCGGCGAGCTCTACCAGGCCCTGCAGACCGGAGTTGTTGACGGCGCTCATTGGGGCTGCGTGTCGACCGGTTGGGGCATGAATTTACAGGAGGTCACGAGCAATATCATAACACCTGATTTCCTGAGCCATTCCAACGGTGAATTCATCGTTGGAATGGAGCAATGGAATCGTCTGGGCGCGGATCACAAGCGCGTGATCTACAATGCGGTACGCGCGATGAGCGCTAAGGCCAGCGCATATTTCCGTCATCAGGATTTCCTGCGCATGGAAGAATTCACTGGTAAAATGGGTAAGGATATCTCTGTGGTCGGTAACGATGTGATGGAGCAGCTGCGTCATCACTCGATGGCGGTGGTCGACGAATATTCCGAACAGGACCCAAAATATTCCGGCCGCGTCGGCGCGATGCTACATGAATTCATGCGCCTAACTGGTAAGGTTTGAGACACGCCGCACCGGCATTTGTAGCTGGAGTTAATCAAAAAAGGTTATGTACTATTTAACTGTTGTAGAAATGTAATTTATTGATTTAGATGCGCAGGGATTCTGGTCCCTGCAAGTAAAATCATGTTGTTACAGAGGTTAGAATCCTTTACAACAACTAACTCGGATAAAGCCAAAAAAAGCACCGAGATTGATAAACGAATTCGGCGTCTTTTTCACGCTACATTCAGACGGTTTGAAGCTGCTATTACAGCTCGGACCTGGAGCATAAAACTATGACATCTGCGGTCATGGTCCGCTGCGCCCCGATCGGATTTGCATCACCCACGAAACTTAGGAGAGTATGATGACAAACGGAACCTTCAAGGCTCTAGTTCTGAACCAGAAAGATGGAAATACTACGCATTCAATCGAGAATCTAACGCAGAACGATCTTCCTGATGGCGATGTGCAGATTGCGGTCGAGTACTCATCGCTGAACTTCAAAGACGCACTCGCCATCACCGGCGAGGGGAAAATAGTGCGGCAATGGCCTATGGTTCCCGGCATTGATCTCGCCGGCACAGTATCGGGGTCGGACTCTGCCAAATTCAAGGTTGGTGATCATGTAGTGCTCACTGGCTGGGGAGTTGGGGAGCGCTATTGGGGTGGTTACACACAAACGGCGCGGGTTAAGTCGGACTGGCTGGTGCCTCTTCCTTATGGCATGGACTCCTATCAAGCCATGGCCCTTGGTACTGCTGGCTTGACGGCGATGCTGTGCGTGATGACTCTGGATGAGGCAAACGTGACTCCAGACAAGGGCACTGTACTAGTAACCGGTGCCGCGGGCGGCGTGGGCAGCGTTGCCATCGCCATTTTGGCCAGCATTGGCTATCGCGTCGCAGCACTTACAACACCGGGTCAGGAACACACACACGATTATCTGCGTAAACTCGGTGCCGCTGAGGTGATCTCAGGATCGGAGTGGGCTGAGACGCCGCGGTCGTTGGAGACCCAGCGTTGGTCGGGTGCGATCGACACCGTGGGCAGCAAGGTGTTGGCCCGGGTTCTCTCCGAAGTGAAATACGGCGGCGCGGTGGCGGCCTGCGGCTTGGCCGGTGGCACTGATCTTCCTACCTCCGTGATGCCCTTTATTTTGCGCGGTGTAAGCCTTCGGGGTGTCGACTCCGTGATGTGCCCAATTCCGCGGCGTAAAGATGCGTGGGCGCGACTTGCCAGGGATCTTCCAAAGATCGCGCTCACTAACATCGCAAAGATTGTTACCCTGGAAGAGGTCCCTTCGCATGCAGAGGAGATGCTTCGTGGCCGTCACAAAGGCCGAGTTGTCATTGATCTTAATCCCTAATGGTGATCGGTTTAGGCCAGTTTCTCCAGCTGGCTTAAACCGTCATAGTAAAGATTAGGTTGCGTCAGAATTCAAACCTGAATCCTTGAAACAGGTACTTCTCAGCAAGTCAGTCTATTCTCTGTCATTCTCCTAGGGGTGGGCTTCGCCGGCTAAACAGATTGCAACAGTTCTAACGAGCTGTCGCCGGAAGGACTGGGCGCTTTTTGCAGCAAAACTTCGATCAATATCGATCGTTCTCAGTTGGGAGATTAAGGCTGTGGCTTATTACGACCGTCTAAACGACGATGCCCAGGGTATCCTGGGCTATGTCAGCGAATTCCGACAGGATTTTCACCGCCATCCGGAGCTCTCCTGGTGTGAATTTCGAACCACCGCAGTGCTTTGCCGGGAACTGGAGAAACTGGGGTTTGACGTGAGCTGGGGCAAGGCGCTCTGGGGAGACCTCAAGCCTCACAACCTCCCCCCTGCCGAGCAGCTGGAGGAATCCTATCGGCAAGCGCTGCAGGCGTTGGGGGATGATGATCCCTATCTGGCCGATATGAGAGGAGGCTACACGGGACTGGTGGCCCAGCTGATGTGCTCGGAGAATGGACCGCGCCAGGCGTTCCGTTTCGATATCGATGCATTACCAGTGACCGAAAGTGACGCCTGCTCCCACCTGCCTCATGAGGCAGGATTTTCTTCTACCGCTGAGGGGAAGATGCATGCCTGTGGTCACGATGGCCATATGGCAACAGGGCTGGGTTTGGCGCGGATAATTTCCGAGCGGAGGGAAGAGCTTAAAGGACAATTCACGTTGTTCTTCCAGCCTGCCGAAGAGGTGGCTGGCGGTGGTGTCCACTTTGCCAAGTTGCCGCAGTTGCAAGACGTTCAGCGTTTCTATTCGGTGCATTTGGGGATCGTCGACCGACCGGTGCTGGTCTGTGATGCCACCTGGATCGCCGGCAGCGTTTTTGATGTTGTGATGAAAGGGCGGTCTGCGCATGCCGGCAATAATCCCGAGTTCGGCCGCAATGCGCTTCTGGCAGCGTGCCAGGCGGTTACCGGACTCTACGGTATCGCTCGCCATAGCGATGGCGTCTCCCGGGTAAATGTGGGCGGTATGTCCTCGGATAACGCCAATAACGTTATCGCCGATGAAGCCCGTTTCTGTTTTGAAGTACGGGGTGCCAGTAACGAGATCCGCAATTACATGGAGGCGCGGGCCCGGCAGATGGTCGAGGGAGCGGCGGCGATGCAGGAGGTAGACGTCATCATCTCCCCTCGTACGAGGTTTGAGAACCACCCCAATCACGCACATCTGGCGCGTTGGATCAAAGAACAGGCGATTGATTTCGGACTCCAGTTGGAAGAGGTGCAGGATGCCTATCAGGTGCCCGCCAGTGAAGATGCAACATTTATGACCCGGGTCGTCAATGATCAGGGTGGCCAGGGCTGCCACCTAGTGTTCGGTTGCCCAGTAAAAGGCGGTCATCATAACCCTACATTCGATATACCGGATCACCTGGTGGCTTGGGGAAGCAGCTTTTATTTTCATCTTGCTAAGGAATTCAGCATGGAAGTGAACATAAAAACTGATCCGTCCCTCTAATTCTGAACACCTAGCTAAGCGAGGAAAATCGCTTAGCTAGGTGGACAATGACAAATAAAACAAAACAAAACAAAACAAAACGCAAACTACACTCCCCTAAATTCAAGGCGATAGCATTAAAGCTAGCCGCCAAACCAGGTGATGCTCCCGCAGCCAGTAAGCTTGGCGTTTATGAGTCACAGCTCTAAAGTTGGAGGGCCGCAGCATCTCAAAATCTGAGTATCAGCGTACGAGGATCAGAGTTGGCAGCGGAGGTCGCAAAGCGTAAACGGCAGTTTGCCGAACAGGTTGAGAAGTTCGAAATCACAAAAAAGGCTACCTACTTCGCAAAGAACCAAAAGTAAAGGGGGTTCTCTATCATGCTCACGCACCGCTGCCAGTTCTCGGTTATCCAAATGGTCAGTGTGCTGAGCGTGTCGCAAAGTGGGTATTACGCATGGGTTCGTTTGTCTCAATCTCCCAGCACACAAGCCCTGGTTCGCCAGGATTGGGATAAAAAGATTGAGGGCCTTTGAATGACCCAAAATGGTGTGGTGTCGGCTTATTTACGCAAACGACAAAGCTAGTTCGACATAGTTCTGGGTTCGGCATAGACTGCTAAAGCGAACAAACTGGAACCCTCGGTTTATATCCAGCATGTTCTGGAGCGCGTTGCTGACGCTGACACGCTGGAAAAGCTGGAGGCACTTCTGCCGTGGAACGTCGA
>Ga0314774_1001463_pt1 | contig 14970 bp, 10 predicted proteins | sample MetaGCBIA2018_FD_204515 | JGI IMG/M metagenome (GOLD analysis project Ga0314774, IMG submission 204515) | Cryopeg brine microbial communities from Beaufort Sea near Barrow, Alaska, United States - CBIA 2018 | ecosystem: Environmental > Aquatic > Marine > Coastal | place: USA: Alaska | collected... | reverse complement strand
CAATGGATTCTTCTTTAACTTCGGCTATTACCAAATTCATTTCTCTTCCATCCTGAGATTTTGAAACAAGTCCCATTCCAACTTCAGGTTTGATCTCTTCTGGAAGTTCGCTTTTTTGAACCTCTTGAACCAAATCCTCGCGAGAATCACCATAAGCTTCGTCCTTGGCAATATTAATGGTTTTTTTCTCATTTAATTTCATGTCGATAAGGCCTTTTTCAAAACCTGGGATCAACTGACCTTGTCCTAAGGTAAATTCTATTGGATCTTTTCCTTCCGAACTGTCAAAAACCTGTCCATCCGCCAATTTACCTGTGTAATGTACTTTTACCGTGTCATTCTCTTTTACTAAACTCATAATATTGTTTTTTCAATTTTAAAAAATACCCTACACAATATTTTTGTGGAAAACTATTTTCAATTTTTACTTTGTTATTAGGTACGTGCCAAAATCAAGCCAAAGTCCGGAAAAACAAAGATTGGAGCTGTAGGTTGCTTAAATTGCCACGAAAAAGCCTGAAAATTGGATATATCACCACTTAATATTAAATAATTCGCAATTTCAACAATAAATCCGGAAAAAATTTCAGACATAAAATTATAATCGGAAAATATGTCAGTCTATTTTTATTGAAGGCCACTCGACATTCGAGTTTATATTGTTCATTATATTTTCTCCTTTTAGTTTGCAAAATCAGGAGTCTACAATTCTTCAAGAATTTTTTTAACCCAAAAAACAATAATTAATAAGTTATTTTTAATGTAATATGCTTATTTTTTATCTCTGATATGTTTTAACCAGATAAAATATATGTTTTTATGAAAAAATTAAATCCTATTCTTGAATAGTCAAAGACGGTGCTGATGGTTATTATTGGTAATGGGTTGATGTTATTATTGTAGGCTTAAAAAAGGAATTGTGTTCTCCTTTTGAAACTGCAGGTTCGTTAACCGAAATTTATTAATTGCCAATCCGTCTCATAAGACGGTCAGGATATCAGGAAAACTTCCAGAACGAGAAAGGTATAGCTATATTTGAGAATCCCGGAAGAGATTTAAAAATGATTTGAGATTCAGGAAATATGAGGATGACAGATTTTGATGAAGTAAACCAATTTATAAAATGTGACAGAAATGGTTGGAACTTATAAGTTGAATTTATGGCAAAACACTCAATAACTTTTTATTAAAAGCGTTGGAATGGGCTACTTAATAAACCTGCTTAAGATGATTCATATAAAATTAGCGCAGGTCTTTTTTATCATAACAATTGTTTATTTTTCATCAGGGATATACAGTTGCGACTTTTCTTCTAATAAAGCAGAAGTTCCTTTGGAAGTATGGGATTCTTTAACTGTTTCCGTTTCGGCATATAATTCCGTGAAGTCCCAAACTGGAGCAGGAAATCCCAAAATTACAGCCTGGGGAGATACTTTAAAACCAGGTATAAAGGTGATAGCAGTTTCGCGGGATTTGATTAAAAAAGGCTTAGATCATAATACCCCTGTCCGCATAGATGGCCTGAAGGGTGTTTATTTTGTGAAGGACAAAATGCACTATCGCTGGAAGAATAAAATTGATATTTATATGGGTGAAAATGTAAAAAAGGCGAGAAAATGGGGCCGAAAAAAAATAAAAATTTACTATTTGGTCAAAAATGATAGCCTTACGGGAATCCAATAACTTCAATACGTAATTTTAATTTAACCCAAGCAAGCCCAGGAGGATCCATAAGATTATAAAAGTTATGATAATTCCAATACAGCCACAACCACCACCTAATTTTTTAGCCCCCCATCCAGCGAGAATTGCCTTTAAAATATTTTTCATTTTTAGATCTTTAATTTTTAGTTGGTAAAAATAAAAAGATTCAAAAAAACGCCAAGTTGAATTGGGAAAATTTTAAATAAGAAGGAGGTTTTAAAAATTTATAATTCCTATATTTAAAAATGCTTATTTTATAAGAAATGAAATAATTCAGTTATATGCAAATCCAGGATAAAAACAATATAAAATCTGAAGAATATATCATACAAAACAAAATAAATAAACGCTTTGGAGTAACATTGGTCGTTATAATTATTATAGTTCTAATTACAACAGTGGCAATGACCGGCGTTTATTTTGATTATTGGTAGGATTAATTTAGTAAGTTCAATTTTATTTTTATGAAATTTTGATTTCATTGAGCAATAAGAAGGCCTGATTAATATATTCCTTTTCCAGAAACAAAGCAAAGTAGTTTGAGGTTGAGATCATTTCGAATACTGGGATTCCTTCATAAGCTAAAAGCTTAAAAATGTAAAAATACAATCCTACGGTCTTGGAACTATTTTTTGGTAAAGCGATGGTAATACTGGACAATTCATTTTTTACCGAAACCAGGATCTCATTTTTAAAACAATTGTCTACGGTTTCTTTAAGATCAGCAGACACTAAAATATTGCTTTCCTGATAATTGCTGGAATAATTGAGATAAGCTCCAATCTCGTCCTTTACAATATTCAACAATTCGGCATGGCTGGCAAGGATGCTTTTAGAATTTAAATAAGTGTATTCGGTAATTCCGGAGCGCACTAAAATATCCCCCATATCTCTTAAATTGGTGTTCTTTAAAAGATTCTTCTTTGGATTATAGCGGCGCAAGGCCATTATTATAGAACCTTGTTTCACGGGTTTCCGCAATTCTTTTTCCACTTCTGGTTGCAGGTGGATGGCCAAAGAACTGAAATTTATGAGATCTTTTGCCAGAGCATCATCCAAAAATGGCTGATGACGCAACATACTATGTACACAGGAGGTAATTGTTTTCATTGTTAAATAATATACATTTTGTACAAATGTATATAAAATTAATCTTCTTTTTTCCTTGTAGCCAATCTTTAGCTAATTATGCCATATAAATTTTTGGAAATTAAAGTGAGATATAGAGAATTCTATTGAAATACCAATAAGGATTTATCCACATTTCAAAAGACTTTTAAAAAAACAATAAAAATTTGGGTATGAAAGTATTAAAATTTGGAGGTACTTCGGTTGGATCTTCTGAGAGTATTAAAAATGTAAAAAATATTATAAATTCTGTAAGCGGAAAGAAATTAATTGTGCTTTCTGCTATGTCTGGGGTGACAAATGAATTGGTGAAAATTACCGAATATTTTAAATCGGGAAACCTTACTGATATTAGAAAGGTTACTAAAACCTTAAAATTAAAACACGAAGATTTAGTAGATGTTTTATTCTCTGAACCGGAGGAAAATCTGAAAATAAAATCCCACATCTTAAATCTTTTTGATAACCTAAATGGAATTATTGAAGGAGATTTTTCTGAAAATGCCGTAGCTAAAATAATGACTTTTGGAGAAACTGTGCTCACGTATATTTTTTCTGGATTTCTTCAGTCTTCCGGAATAAAAAACAGCCTGCTGGATGCTAAAAAATTCATGCAGGTTTCCAATATTGAAAATCCGGATACTGAAAAAGTAGGGCGACTTTTTCAGCAGTATATAAAAGGGATGGAAGAAAATGAAATTTACATCACCCAGGGATTTGTTAGGATAGATAAATTCAATCGTATAAATACCTTAAAACGGGGTGGAAGCGATTATACAGCAACTATTTTAGGTGCTGCAGTTCATGCCGAAGAAATCCAGATCTGGACAGATATAGATGGTTTCCACAACAACGATCCAAGATATGTAGAGGATACCCATCGACTTTCTCACCTAACATTTGAGGAAGCTGCCGAATTGGCTTATTTTGGTGCGAAAATATTGCATCCTCAAACCGTTTCGCCGGTAATCGATAAAAATATTCCCATTTACCTTAAAAACACTTTTACCCCCGAGGCTCCGGGAACCAAGATATCTTCTGAAGTCACTAGCCGCGGATTAAAAGCTATTTCAGCCAAAGATGGTATTACGGCCATAAAAATAAAATCGAACAGAATGTTGATGGCTCATGGATTCCTGAAAAAATTGTTTGAAGTTTTCGACACACATGAAACCTCGATCGATATGATCACAACGTCCGAAATTGCCATTTCGCTCACAATTGATGACAATAAGAACCTGGATGCGATTTTAGAAAATTTGAAAGCTTACGGCGAAATAACGGTGGAAATGGGACACAGCATTATTTGCGTGGTGGGAGAGGGGTTAATAGATGATAAAAATACTCCGAGATTGTTTGAGATCCTTAAAGATATCCCGGTACGTATGATTTCCTATGGCGGAAGTATCAACAATGTTTCACTTTTAGTGGCCACCGAAAACAAAATAGAAACCTTAAAAGCATTGCATGAAAAGTTGTTTTCACGGGTTTCAGAACCAATGGCTGTTTATTAAATTGAGATTTTGTCATTCTGAACGAGCCTACCCGCTTTTTTGTCATTCTGAACGAGCTTTTGGGCGAGGAAGAATCCCTACTGCGAGGGAGCGGGGATTAGTAATGCGAATAGGGAAAGTGCTATAATTATGATTCGTCCATTGGTTACGCGGGATTCTTCACTGCGTTCAGAATAACATTCCGGGGGGATTTTTAAATCGCTTCAACTCGTTCTTAATTTCGATGTATTTCGATAAAAAATATGTGCTTTTTGAATTGTGATGCACAAGCATGGCACCTATAAAATTATTTTGGCGGTGCATTTTCAATTCCTCTTTCAAAAATTTGATCCTAGAATGTAGGATCTTATGGAAATCAGATTTTGAATATCGGGAGTTGATAATATTAAACCCGTTTTTTTGAGCCAGCTTCCATTTTGTTTCAGAAGTATACAAACTTACCGCAGCATCCGCAATGTCTTCCGGCGTATTTTTAATAGAACCGTTCCAGCACAAATTCCCGTGAATTCCTTCAGCCCCAATATTGGTTGTTACCGTAGGGGTTCCACATTGCATAGCTTCTATCAATTTTCCCTTTAGACCTGCCCCAAACCGCAACGGGGCCAGGCTTATTTTTGCGTTTTTTACCGCTTCCGGAGCGCTTTTTGCCCAACCTTTAATTAAAAAATTTTCTTTAGGCGAATGTAACTGGGTGATCTTAGCTGTAGAATAGGCACCGTAAATATGCATTTGAGCCTTTGGCAATTGTTTTTGAATGAAAGGCCAAATCTCGTATTTTAAATAGAAAATAGCATCAACATTAGGCGGATGCCTGAAATTTCCGATACTTATAAAATGTTGTCTGTTTTCAAAATCCGGTAGCTGCATGACCGCATCAGTAGTAATCGGGTTTAGAAGAAATGGCAGATAAAGCAACAAATTTTGAGGAATATTAAACTGTTCTTCCAGCAACTTCATTTCCGATTCTGAAATAATAAGGCTGAGATCACATCTGTAAATACTGGCAATTTCCCGCTTTGCCAATTCGGATTCTTTAAGTAATATAAGATCGGAATTCTTGTTTTTAAACGTGTATTCCCTGAAATTTCTCAGAAAATGAAGATCTTCCGTATCCAAAATTTTAAGAGCATCGGGACAAATATTACTAACCCTCCATCCAAATTGCTCTTCCATCATGAACCTGTCAAAAACCACTATTTTCGGCTGAAGGTTTTGAATAAAATCATCAAAACTTGAGTTGTTCAATTCGATCTTTTGCGTTTTGATCCCCAGTATTTTTAGATCTTCTATATGGATAGTTTCTGATGCTGTTGTAGCAAAGGTTACCGAATAACCTTCAGACTGAAAAAAATCCAATAGCTGGATCATCCGGGTTCCAGCAGCCGAGGAATTAGGTTCAGGCCAAACATATCCAATTACTAAAATAGATTTCATAAGTATTAACCGTCTTTTTTGGCGGATATAAAATTATCCATATAATTATTTTCCTTTTTGAAAAAATGCCCATTAAATATTCAACTGTTTTATCCAAAACCAACAAATTGAGTATATATTTTACAAAAAAAATAGCTGGTAAATTAATAAAATGGGGAGACACTAAATATTATAAAAATGAACCGGATTTCAGACTAAAATTCCTTAAAAATTAATTGCATCTAAAATTATGATTCAAATTTTGTAGTTATCATGTCTTTCTTTCAGCATTTTGCAATTCAAATCTTTTCTGTTTTTAAGTACTGTTCTGCCATACGAGGTGTGAAATATTTGTTTTTCAAGAAATGTGACGTTTAAGGAGTACCATTCCTCTTCAGAATATTCAATATTAAAAAATTGTTTCCATTCCGCCCGTAAACGCTCATTTCTAAAAATATAGTTTTCAATTCCTAAATGATACAGATCTGCATCACAAATAATTTTTTCAGCAATGGTATTGGGGTTTTGCGGCATTTTTGTAGACAAAATACAATCGATCACAATCCTGGTTTTATCCTCCGGGTAATTCTGTTTTTTTAAATATTCTAAGGCATACACCACGCTTTGATCTTCATGATTGACATAGATTTCTGCCATCCCCGTATCGTGAAAAAGTGCTGCTATTAAAATAGGTTCCAGATCTGATCCATAAATTCCCTCATAATCGGCAATTGTCTTTACGTACTGAAAAACATCCCTGGTATGTTCTATACTATGAAATGGTAAGGATTTACACCGGCTGTTTTCCAAAAAATCCATACAAAATTCATAAGTCTCATTCAGCAGATTTGACCGGGTAAAGCCTTTTAAAAAATTGAATGCCATGGTTAAGTAGTTAAATCAGATTTCGTGCTTAAAGTCCTTTTATTTCGGCAGGATTATCCGTAAAATTAGCAAAATTTTTAATTTTGAGATTAAAATATTCCGGTTTCTAATTTACAATATTTCGATTAATCCATCAATTAATTGAACATTTTAACCATTTATTATGCAATCAAATTTTTTGTATATTATTTTAATTTTTAATTTTTTAAAATTTGAGTTTTATTTCCTGACCAAATTCTGATAAATAATTCTTAATTATTGAATAGAGGAATAAAATTATCGGAAATTTAAAATCAAACAGCAATTATGAGTCGGGGATTTGTAAAAGAAGAAGATCAGGAAGAGCCACCATTTATTCCACCTAGGGCAGCATTGCCGCCAGGAGCAATCAATTATGTTACTCCTGAAGGCTATCAGGATCTAATAAAAGAGAGGGGAAATTTAGAAACAAAACTATCCAATCTCAAGCTGGAGGACGATAAAGAGAGAAGGCACGCCCGTGCAACCCTTTCCGGAAGTTTAAATCTGTTGAACGAACGCATTTCTTCAGCACGCATCCTGAAACCATTTGAACAACCTAAGGACGAAACCCGGTTTGGAGCAAAGGTTAAATTTAAAATTTTAACGGGAAAGCAAAAAGGAGCGACCCATAAATTTCAACTGGTAGGAGTGGACGAGGCTGATATTAAAGAAAATAAAATTGCTTTTGTTGCACCCATTGCCAGAGCGCTTACGGGAAAAAAAGTGGGTGAAATCGCAGAAATAATAATGGCAGGTGAAAACCAACAAATGGAGATCCTGGAAATTGAATATTCTTAAAGAAGTGAGAAGTGAGAGGTGAGAGGTGAGAGGTGAGAGGTGAGAAGTGAGACAGAAGCAACAAAACATTTGAGGATATAAAACATTCGTGCACCTGCCTGCCGGCAGAGGTAGGTTCGTGGCTAAGGAAATGACCAAGAGTCAAGAATCAGGACACAAGACTTAAAAAGTCGAACGTTTTGAGACAAAAGAAAAAAAGATTTGAGGAAACAAAACATTTGTGCACCTGCCTGCCGGCATAGGCAGGTTCGTGGCAAAAGAAATGACCAAGAGCCAGGAACTAGGAAACAAGACATAAAAAGGTCGGAAGACCGAAGAAAAAAATATTAAAGAAATATAAAATTATTCGTGCACCTGCCTGCCGGCAGAGGCAGGTTCGTGGCTAAAAAAAACGTGTAGAAATGAATACTTATTCTTCCTTCTTTTCGAGGGTAAATTCCAAAGTGTCTACGATATCGCCATATTTATCAATTAAAATCTCAAAAGGGAATTCATCATTTGAAACTGAATATCCCAGGTTTTCCAATTGATCAGCATCAATTACGGCTTTATATTTACCCGGTTTTAATCCCAGGTAAGTGAAATAACCATCACCTTCAGTTAATATTCTTGCAGCAGTATCACCGGTTTCGTCTAAGATATTTACGATTATCCTTCCCTGTCCGCTGGTTCCTGATTCATCTTTAAAATAAACCATTCCCGCAACTTCCCCAAGCACTTCAATTGGAATATGCAGGGTTTTAAACTGGTTTGGAACAGTTTCCACAGCAATGACAGGATTCCTGACTTTCCAGGCTATATTATCAAGGCTAATTGGGTCTATCTCAATTAACAACTGCACATAAGGCTGCAGATCATAGATCCTGATGATAGTTTTATCTTCATTGTAAACCAACCTTCCTCCCAGGTTTTTCAGTTTTAATCCGGGGACATTGGGCTCATCTTTATCCCATTTCCCATTGAAATTGAGATCTAAGAACGGAATAACTGTTATCGCGCCTTTTCCAACGCTGCTGCGGTTATTATGAGTGAGATAATTCGTGCTGTCGTCAAAAAGAAAACTTCCCCTGGCTGATTGAACAAAAGATGAATTCTGATTTCCAATTCTGGAAGTTGCAGAGGCTTGTGCAAAATCGAATAAATATCGCAATCCTACCTGAGCAGTATAGGTATTCCGTTGAAAGTTGTGCTCATAACCTAAATTCATAAATCCTCTTTCAAAAACAGGCCTTTCCAGCCTTAATGTCATATTTGTAAATTTTTCAGAACTAAAATCGTATTGAATTTGTGGCGAAAACAACAGTTGATAAGCCAGGCGATAGGTTTGTGAAAGTGTACTGTAAATTGTAGGTTTTTTTGTCCGGTCGTTATACAGGCCATAGGTGGTAAGGTTTGTACTTATTCCCATAAATACTCCGGATAAAAGTAGTTGAGCAGTTGTAAATTCCGTGGTTGGCAAAATTATCTGGTTCAGGCTAAACCTCGTGTACGCCGAAAAGAACTTGCTGCGGATTGGCATGGACATAGACAATTTGCGCTCTTCCAGGTAATTAAAATTGATGGCAGTTTGATCTTTATCGTAATTGATGTAATTCAAATCGATCTGAAAATTGGAAGGCGTTCTGTAACTCAGCAGGCCATCAGCTTTAACTTTATAGGTGTATTCCCCTGAGAATAGTAGGCCGGGAGCAATCCTCACTGAGGTATTTACAAAAGGCATCACTTCCCCGGAAGTAACCCCCGATAAATATTCCACCCCTCCTCCAAAGGTTAAAGTGTTGCTAAGTCCGTAATTGAAATTAAGCCTGGAAAATTTACTTCTCTCGTCGTTTTCAACCATTCCGGCACTCAGCGTGTATTCCAGTTCATTTTTAGGGACAAAATTATAAGGGATATTGATTGCCCTGTCTTCAGTGCGTTCTTCCCCATAAGGGCCGTAAAACCGGAGATTTACCAAGGTGTTTCCATACATTAAAGGTACCTCAAAGCTGTAAAATCCTGAAGCATCCGCCTGTACAAAATTAATCAGTACATTGTTCACATAAAGTTCCACCATCCATCGGGGCTCGGTGACATCGCTTAAAGTATAAGTCCCGAAAGACCTCCTGTTCACCAGGGGGGAATTACTAACCTGAGCACCAACAACCGATGCAAATAATGAAGATGTGGCGCGGGTAAATATTTTCCCCGCGGTTACCTGTTTAAAGACCTTACTCTTGTTGTTAATGTAGCGCCATTGATAAAACTGATTTCGGGAAGTAAAGGGAACTTTGGTCGAATAATTTAAAAGTACATTGGTTTCCCCGCCCGCGATCATGGTACCAATTCCCAGATTAAACCGGTTGTCGTTTTGCCCATTGGTTTGCTGGGTAGTGATCACCGCCCAATCTGCCATCCCGGCCTTAAAAAAAGGGTAAGACCTTTCTATGGTGGTGTCCGGAGTTACAATTCCACGCACATTATCTAAATTGTCGCGCATTTTCTGAAGTCGTTTTTCCCTTATTATCGGCAACTCCAGTTCCGTATCGAGGTTTACCGAAAGGCTTCTGAAACTAAAATCGGTGTTGAGGGCGAAAATTTTTCCGAAATAATCCGACTTTAAGTAAAGTGTTGTTGGGGTTTGAATAAAATCTTCAGGCTTCAACTGAAAGGTTTCATCCTTAAAAACGATTTGTGATTGTGCGTGATCTATTCTGAAAGTTGCATCGGGCTGAAGTAAAAACCCGGTAATTACTTTTGAATTATCTGCAGATTCATTTTTGATCCTCAAATAATCGAACAGATCTTTAACCGACAGATATGCATCCTGATCTTTTATGGCAACCGGAAGTTCCATCATCCCAATTTTCGGGATATGCATTTCCACGCTAAGTTCGTCGTAACTGGGAAATTCCTGCGCAAAACTGTTAGCAGAACCCAACATAAAGATCAAAATTATTAAACAGAAAGATTTAGATAATCCTGAAATAAAATCAATTGACAAAAAACGGGTTGGGGTAATTTTACGCATCAATAGTTACTGGGCTTTTTTATTGCTGAATAAAAGTTAATGTGAAGCTGCCATTGTATTGCCCGGGTGGATTTGCTGATGAACCACCTGAAGAAAGGGTTCCTCCAACATAAACAGAATTGATAGATGGAGGAATGGCAGTAGTTATAAATGTCTGTCCTGTACTATAGCTATCAATGTTTAAAGTAATACTCCCACCTTTGCTTCCAACTAAATTAATTGAAGATTCTGGTTGAATTTGAATGATAGTTCCCGGATTTGCGGTCACATCAAAAAGGGCAGCAGAAGGGGTAGCACCCATATTTAAAAGATAGGTGTCTCCAGTATTCGAACGAGATCCATTTGAGTTTATGGTAACACTTCCAGTACCAGAACCAACAGTAAAAGCTCCAAAATTTAAAGACTGAGACGTATTTACTTGCACCTGAATGGGAATAGGCGGGTTTTCCGGAGTTTCCTGGGCTTTTGCGGAAAGGCTGAATAATATGAAGATCAATCCGAAAATTACGTAATTAATAGTCTTTTTTGTCCCGATACGGTTATAAGCTATTTTCATTATTTTTGAATTAATACTTTTTTGGAAAACATGCCGTCTTTAAGGTTTATGCTGAAAAAGTAAACCCCTGAACTTTTTATTCCCTCAATTTCTATGATCTCTTTTTCAGATACGTTTTTTCTGTCCAGGATTTGCCCTGTTACAGTACTGGCCAGTAATACACCACTTTGACCCGATTCCAGGTTCAAATTCACCATTACTTTTCCGCCCACGGTTCGCACACTGAAAGGTTCATCAAACGCGATCGCCGGATCACTGAGTTCGGTTTCTGAAAACATCAGATGAAAACGTGTATCCTGCTGACCTGATTTCGCATAAAACCTGTACTGGGGTTTTCTGCTTAGGTTCTGACCAATTCTTTTTTCTGAATCAATTAAATATACATTGAAATTTGAGGGCAAATTCTCAAGGTCTTTTAAACCTATAAGCATCCAGCCTTCTTTTTCCGTTTTTAGGCCCAAAGGGATTTTTTTTACATCACCGCTCCCGGGTTTTGGAAGGGCGTTGATCGACAATTTTTTGTTTTCAGGAGTAAGGCTGTAAAGGTTTGGAACTCTAATATCTGTATTCATCAATTTAAGCGCGTCCTTGTCTTTTTCGAAGTAAAGTTCGGCAAAATGGGGAAAATAAAGTACCGCGGGATCAGAGTTAACTTCGTTTTCAAAAGCTGCTGTGATCCTGATCAGTTGAGCTTTTTCTGGTTCTGGTGATTTCAAATCTTGTTGGGTACTGCGCTTAACTTTCCCGGACTCCGGAATTTTTAAAAATTGTTGGGAAAAATTGGTTACACGCACTACATTAGTCATTCCTAAAGTTCCGTTTACTGGATAAATCCCGGTATCGGTAACATGCACAAAAAAGCCCTGCATGGACGGGATAATATTGGAGGATAACCCATCGGCACTTTGAATTCCGTTTACAAAAGAAGTATAAGTTCCGGTGTACATGCTTGTGCTTCCGGCCGTAAAAAAGTAAAGGGCATCGTCTATATTGGTTTTGGTCCAGCCCGCGGCATTCCAGTCGATTGGAGAAGGGTAGGGGTTTCCAACAAGATTAAAGCCTTTGGTATACAACCTATCATTGTTGTACAAGGTGATTTGTTTATCACCATTATTAACTGTTCCTGTGATCTCAACCGTTTTGGGAGAAGCTAAAGTGTCCCCGAAATTAAGGGCGTAACCTTCTAAAATACCCAATGGGTCAGTGGCAGTTGTATAAGTTTTCCAACCGGTAGAAGCAGAATCGGCGTCATATTGCCGATTTTCATCGTAGGTATAGAAATTGGGAAACGAAGTAACAGGGTCTACCAGATCCATATAAGGACTAAAATCTCCAACTTTACTATCGCTAAAGGGTGAACTGAAATATTTATATCCGAAAGCTACATCCAAATAACGCTGCATTTTCACCAATCCAACAACCTGTCCGTTGCCTAAGCCGTCAATAAGCGCGGTTTGGGTTGCATTGGAAATAAGGGTGAGCGTGTTTCCTGTATTGAAATTCCCGTTTTCAACTCTTAGGAATCCTGTTATTTCCAGGTTTCCCGAAGAGCTAACGTCGGCAGTATTATTTATGATCAGGTTTCGGATCCTGTTGGTTAAAAACACATTGGAGGGAATAGTTTGCGTGACAGTTCCCACAAAGGCCACGCTTCCATTTAGGGAATTAAAAGTTCCACTACTATAAACTGAACCGGCTATTTGTAAAGTGTTATCAATTATTATTAAAGTTGCTCCGGTATCAAGGATTATATCCTTTGCCATCCCAATAGCTCCCGGGTTAAGAATGGGTTGATTTGTGGGACCGCTATTTATTACAACATTTGTGTTCAAGGAAGGAATAGAATTACATGCCCAGTTGGAGGCTGTGTTCCAGTCGGTATCAGTAGCACCGGTCCAAATATTGTCTTGTTTAACCGAAATCAAAATCACGGGAGATTCATTACTGCAATTTGAAGAAGTTACGGTCCTTTTAAACCAGGTAGTTTGGGTTAAAACACCGGGTGAATAATTTTGTAATGTATTCGATCCAGATGCCGCAGTAAATCCTGAATTTGATCCGGTAATACTACTTTTCCATACATAAGTATAATTCCCATTTCCACCGGAAGGAAGTGTTCCTGAAATTGCCCCCGGAGCTGTCCCATTACAAATTGGTTGGGAATAAGAAGCCTGAACATTTAATATTTTAACTGTTCCAACACAAGGATCGCCAAAAACAGTATTGGTAGCAGGGATACTAGAACTGTTGTTACCAAGCAGGTAAGTTTCTGATACAGCTTGACTCGTGAGAGCATGACAACTCGAATTTATAGTGAAATTCCCACAGGTGCCACCCGGGGTTCCATAACTGGCAAAATTCACATAATTAAAAACAGTTCCCGCTGGTGCCGATAAACTAACATTTCCGTTTTCATTTGCAGTACCGCATAAAGTTCCGGAAATCCCATTGGAAAAACCTAAGTGGTTATTGGTAATGGGTTGATTTAATGTGATTTTGACAACATTGGAATTAATTCCTGCACAACTTGCCGAAGTTACTGTCCTTCTATACCAGGTTGTTTGAGATAAACTTCCCGGATTATAATCCGGGGTATTATTAGTTCCTGCTGCGGGGTTAAATCCGGCGAAATTACTGGTCGTGCTGCTTTCCCATAAATAGGAATAAGTACCATCTCCTCCGGTAACATTTGTCCCGGTCAATGTTTGCGGATTAAATCCTTCACAAAAGGATTGATCCTGGCTAATTGTGTTATTTTGTAGTACGGGAATCACCGTGATGGTTACCGAACTGTTAATGCTATTATTTGTACATCCGTTTGCACCAGTTGCACTAGTAATACTATAAGTAGTATTACTAGTGGGAGTAAAAGATATGATAAAAGGACTTGCAGTAATGTTTGTTGTGAAAGGATTGCCATTTATAGTTCCAGAAATATCCCAGGGTCCCTGTCCTGTAATATTTAAAGTTAAATCTGTAGATCCTCCCTCACAAATTGTCGCAGATCCTGATAAAACAGCTGTTGGCGGTGAAGGTTGTGCATTAATGACCACATTTGCAGAAGCAGAAGAAATACATCCACTTGCATTGGTAACTTTATAAGTATAGGTACCGGCTGAAAGTCCCGAAATTGTTGAGCTTGTTCCTGTTCCTGTGCTGGTTGTTCCTCCAGGGGTTTTTGTTAATATCCAGGTACCGGTTGCTGGTAATCCATTTAAAACAACACTTCCTGTTGCTGTGGCGCAATTTGGTTGTGTGATTGTTCCAACTGTTGGCGCAGTTGGTGTTGTTGGTTGTGCATTAATAACCACATTTGCTGAAGGAGAAGGGCTGCAACTGCCAGCAATTGGATATAATTGAGATTGTGGAATTATTTGAATTGCCTGGCTTGCACTATTCCAAGATAACTTAGAAACTGCACCTCCACTATTTTCATAAAACTCTAAAACAATATCATACTTTACTCCCGCAGTAAGACTTATGGTACCTGTATCAATTTCTTCCCCATGGTTTGTCCAATTGTTAATGATTTGTGTACCATTCACCCACAACCTGATCCCATCATCACTGCTGGTTGTAAAAGTATAATTTTCACTGTAAAGTGGTTTTATTTGTCCTGACCATCTTACTGAAAAATTATCGTCGCCAAGAGGAGCGCCCGGATTTCCATTTCCCCAATCGAAATTAACCGTTGCATCGGTACGCGTTAATGCAACCGGACTTGAAAGGGTCATATTGTTAAAGTAATCTGCCTTTAGGCCAGTACCATTATTTGAATCAATAACAGTATAAGTGTAGGTTCCTGGAGAAAGATTTGATATTGTTGTACTTGTTCCGGTTCCCGTGGTTGTGATGTTTCCGGGGCTTCTGGTTAATTGCCATGAGCCAGAAGGTAATCCATTTAAAATAACACTTCCTGTTGCTGTGGTGCAAGTTGGTTG
>Ga0314774_1001462_pt1 | contig 14997 bp, 10 predicted proteins | sample MetaGCBIA2018_FD_204515 | JGI IMG/M metagenome (GOLD analysis project Ga0314774, IMG submission 204515) | Cryopeg brine microbial communities from Beaufort Sea near Barrow, Alaska, United States - CBIA 2018 | ecosystem: Environmental > Aquatic > Marine > Coastal | place: USA: Alaska | collected... | reverse complement strand
AATAAGCTTCTTCTTTTTCGCCTCTCACCCAATGAGGAACCATTACTGGCTGTAACCAAACCTTGTCAAAACCCAAATCGGTCATTAATTTTTCGCCCCATTCTACGGCTTGTTGTGCTTCTGGGGAACCAGATAAACGACCGCCAATATTGGAAGTTAAATCACGCAACCATTCATAGCCTTCTTCGTTAGTTAATGCTGAATTGAATAGTTTTTTAACAACAATTGAATCGGTTTTGTTTATGGGTTCTCCTATATTTTTTACGATTTTGATGCTGTTAAATGAGGAAAATGCAAAAAGTACGATTATTGCAATAAAAAAATGTTTCATTTGAGGTAGTTTTTTAAAGTGCCTAAAACTACATAAAAAAGTTTAATTTTTTTTAGAGATTGTCTTATAAATCAAATTTATAGGTGATGCCTGCCAAAATTTGCAAGGTCTGCACCTGATAATTTAAAAATCGGTGGTATTTTTCGCCAAGTGCATTGTTAATTTTTGCAAAAGCGGTCAGTCTGTCGGAAAAGACATAACCTCCATTCAAATTTAAATCCAAATATGATTCATTTTTTAAGATAAGGCCATCTTCAGATGTTAAACCATAAGGAATTACAAAATCCTCGGTTTCGCCGTTGTAAAATAATTTTGCGCCAGCAAACCAATTTTTATTTTGATAGTCTGCTGAAATAGTTGCCGTCATTTTTGGCGTATTCCAAGCTTCTAACAGCGTGTCAAGGGTATGATGTGAATAGTTAGCAGATCCGCTAAAATTAAATTCTTTGGAAGCGTCAATGGTTATTTCCCCAAAAAAACCTAAAGTCTTAACGTTGTCGTAAACCACTCCAAATGAATTTCCTGCTTCATAGGCTTTATCAACAATGATTGTTCCGTTGGTTTTCGTCTGATTTTGGATAAAAAACGGTTTATTTTTTTCAGAAGTATGGCTCACATTAAAATGATAGCCAATATTTGAGGCCAGTTTTCCTTTGGTGCCAACATAAGCACTATATTGTTTGTCGGTTTGCGTAATATCTAATGTTGGTGAAACAAACGGATTTTCATCAGCAAAACTTTTATAGGTATTTTGCTCCAAATCTCCCGTTACGCCAGCAACAAGTGTCAGTACTTCATCAATCATTATAAAGGAAGTTGTCACGTTTGGATAAGCAAAATAGTCGGACTTTTTATGTTCTAAATTGTTTACATAATACAATTTAGCACCTAAATTAAGCGTAAAATTTTCTCTTATAATTTCTAAATTCGGACTAAAACCTAAATTCAAAAAGCTGTAATTTATATCAGTTCCTTCATTATAGGTTTGTTTGAACCTTCCTGAAAGAAGATCTATTAAAAATTCACCATTTATTTTTTCCGATGAAATTGGAAATTCTAATTTTGGTTTTACCAGCAATCGTATTTCATTGGTGTTATAATCGTCCGAAAAATTTACAATTTCTGCAGTAGCACCCTTAAAAAAGGAATCTTCAAAACTAATTTTTCCGCTGCCATAAACGGTATTGTAGATTTGTTTTTCATCCATTGCTTCAATAAAAGCATCGCTAAAAGTGACATCGTTTGGCAAACCATAATAATTTTGCAGCTTGTGATGACCACCTACATTAATTTGCCAGTTATAATCGCGGTCAAACTGTTTGTAATAAAGGTCAATTTTTGAGTCAGAAAAATTATCGTCCAGCAGTAAATCTTGTATGCCGCCTTCTGATGAAAGGTGATTTAAGAAGATTCCGAAATCGTTATTTTTTTTGTCTCCAGAATGCAGAAAGGCTTCAATAAAGGGCGTGTTGAAATTTCCATATCCTGCGGAGATATAATTTTCATACAAGCGTTCCTTAGCAATTCTTGCAATGCTTTGCGCTTTTCCTTTTGAAGGCGTAAAGGTGGAGGCTACAGGAACAGAAAAAATGCTGTAATTGACTTTTTCCTTTGCCAAGTTTTTAGTTTCATTTTCAATAGACGGATTTGACCGTACCTTAAAAGCATCAGATATAGTTGGTACATAAGGTTTTTCAACAGTAATTTCCTCTGTTTTTAAGGTGTCTTTATTCTTTGTTATTTGAGAAAAGGAAACACTTGTTAATAAAATTAAAAATGAAGTTATAAGGAGTTTATGATGCATCGCTTATGGTGTTTAATCGTTTATTTGTTTAATTGTTTATTTGTTTTCCATCGACTTCGCTCAGGGTGACGTCTTGTTTAACTGTTTATTTGTTTAATCGTGTAACTGTTTATTTGATTTTTCTCATATCTCACTTCTCAATTTTCAATTGACTCATTGGTTTTGGCCTGTTCCTTTTTAATTTTGCTGAGTGCTGTGGTGGCTTCTTCAACCACATCGTTAAACTGCGAAAAGTTTTTAATAACACTTTCCAAAATATAAGTGGCCTGGTAGGCATCTTTTAATTGGTAATTATTATCTGCCATTAGTACCAATCCTTTTGCGCCCCAATATTTGTATGCGGAATATTCAGCAGCTATTTTTTGAACAATTTCACTTGAAACTCTATAACTTCCATCTTTATTTTCAAAGAATGCACTGTAATACAAAGCTTCGGCTTTTAACTCGCCAGAAGCAATTTTTTCAACTTCCTTATAAGCATTTCTGGCTTTGGTTTCGTTGTTTGTTTTAATTGCTGAGCGTGCAATAATAACATGTGCATCCGATTTTACGCGGTCTTCAAGTTTGGAATTTCGTAAAACCAATTCAGCATAATCAACAGCTTTATCATAATTTTTATCGGCATAATAGCCTTTCATTAAGTTAGATTGCGCAAATATGATATTTTGCGGCAAATTGGCTTCATTTTCCAATCGCTCTAGTAATGGGATGGCTTTTTGCCAATTGTTATTTTCTAAATAAACAAGTGATAAGCGTGAAAGCGCATCTTCTGTAAATTCGTTTTGTGGCTGATTTACAACATAATTATAATTTGAAATCGCTTCGGAATGTTTGTTTTCTGAAAATAACGACTGCGCCAAATAAAAATTGGCATTTAAGGCATGCAAGCCATTTGAAAAACTACTCAGGTATTTTTTAAAGCCCTCAATTGCTTTTTTATGGTTGTTTTGCAGGTATTGTTTTTCGGCAGATTCGTAAGTGTCATTATCCAATTCGGCATCAGATACATTTACAAAATCTATCGTTTTTACCCAAGCGGCATATTCATCAACCCTTCCTAAATCAACATAGATTTGACGCGAATTTTTCACCGCTTGTTTGGCGTCGGCTGAATTTGGAAACTGTTGAACAACCGTTTTATAAGTTGCCAAAGCTTGATCATTTTTGTTGCTGTTGTAATAAATCAATCCTTTTTTAAGCATTGCTTTAGAAACAAGCGGACTTCTTTTAAAGTTTGTAATAAGCTTGTCGAAATTTTCTAAGGCAAGTTCATTTTGATTTTTTTCCAGATATGAATTTCCTAAAACATAATAGGCGTCATCTTTATAAGTCGATTTTGTGGAGGAATTTAAAAAGTTGTTTAGTTCCTTTACTTTGGCATTTTCATTGCCTGTAAGTCCATAACTTATTGCTTTTTGAAATTGCGCATAATCGGCATCAATTCCTTTCATATCAATAGCTTTGCTGTAATATTCTATAGCGTTGGCATAGCTGCGGGTTACAAAATAGCCATCGCCAATTCTTAAATAGGCGTCATTTTTTCTAACGGCGTCATCTGAATTTTTGGCGCTGTATTTTTTGAAGGCTTCCGTGGCATTTCCATAATCTTTTTGTTTAAAAAAAGCATAGCCTAAATTGTAATACAATTCTTTAAATTCAGGAGTTTTTGAAGCCTCTGTATTTGATTCGAATTTTTGAAAATCTGTTGAAGCTTCCCTGAAATTGTTTAAAAGATAATTTGATTCGCCTTTCCAAAAAGTTGCCCTTGCTGTAATGTTGGCGTCTAACGGAACGGAAAGTGAATTTTCAAAATTCTCTTTTGCCAAATCGTAATTTCCTTCTGCAAAAAGTTCAGTACCTCTATAAAATGCCACTTTTTGAAAAAGAGCACGTTCTTTGGTACTTTTTTTATCTTTCAGATAATCTAAAGCACCTTTATAATCTTTTGAAGTGATATAGGCGCTGATAATTAAATCGTTGATTTCATCTCTATGTGTTGAATTTGGATACAAATCAATATATTCTTTTAAAACATCAGGAACACTTTTATAGGGGTTTCCAATTTCGTAGCTTAATTTGGCATAATTTAACCAGGCATCTTTTTGTATTTCCGGTTCAAATTGCATTTGTGAAGCATTTCTGAAGGCATTTAAAGCTTCTTGTTTCTTGTCTTGTTTTAAGTAACATTCCGCCAAATGATAATAAGCATTTTGAGCCACCGCATTGTCCCCTCCAATTATTTTATTGAAAGTGCTTATTGCATTTTCATAGTCATTTTGTTTGTAATAAGCATAGCCCAACAAATAATAATCGGTATTGTTCCATTTGCCTCGCTGCCCCTTATAATTTTTTAAATGCGGAATGGCTTCATCATATTTTTGAAGATTGAAATAGCTTTCTCCCACTATTTTTGAAATTTCAGAATGTTCTATTCCTTTTGCTTTTTGAAGCAATGGTAAACCGTTTTCAATCGCTTTGTCAAACTTTCCCAATTTAAAGTTCATATCGGCCAAATAGTAAGAAACATTTGTTTTATAGGAAGTATTATCAGCCACTTCACCCAAATATTCATTGGCAGTTTCATAATCGTCCTGATTATAGGCGATATATCCGTAATAATATTTGGCTTTCGCGCCATATTCTTGGGAATTCAATAAATTTAAGAAGTAGGATTTTGCTTTTGCGTAGTTTTTGGTGACGAATAAAGAATAGCCATAGTTAAAATTAAAGGTTTCGTCCTCTCTAATAGTTAAACTAGTGGTGTTAACTTTTGCATACCATTTAGCGGCGTAGCCGTATTTTCCAACCTTAAAATAATAGTCGGCAATATCTATGGAAGCCCTGTTATGTTTTGTGCTGGTGGGATTTTTATCGACAAATTGCTGCATCAATTCATCAGAATTTGGTTGTTCCAGCCGAATGGCACTATTGGCAATATAATAGTCGCAGTTGGCTTTTAATTCATCCGAATTGTCAAACTGAGGTTGTATATCAATGAATTTTTCCTGAGCGGCTAAATACGCTTTGTTTTGGTATAATTCTATTGCGTGGTTATAATCTGCAAGTGAGTTTGTGTAAATGGTCGTTTGCTGTGCTGAAATTATAAGGGTTGTAAGAAACACGACAAAAGGAAGGACAACTTTTCTATAATTCATATGTAAGTATTATTTGTTTTTAATCGGTCAAATGGAATTTGCATATTCCTGCTTTGTCAGCAGCCAGGTTCATTTCTATTGGATGCGTATTTCCGTTTTGCTCATTTCGTATTATTAAAAATTGAAAGCTTTAACTACCATGTAATAACGTATTTTTATTTCGAAATTGCCTTACACAAAAATTATTTTTTCAACAAAATGCTGTCAATAAGTATTCCTCATTTGATAATTTGGTACTTTAACATTAAATTTGAAATGAGGGCGTATTATTAATTATTTTAATGTTGATACTTTACTTTAAAATATCTAGTTTTGTCAAAAACAGCGCGTACTATGTCAGAAGTCATTCTTTCCCTACAAAATGCACAAATATATCAAAGAGAAAACTTGGTTTTGTCTAATGTTAATCTGCAAATTAGCATGGGTGAATTTGTTTATTTAATTGGAAAAACCGGAAGCGGAAAAAGCAGTTTAATGAAAACCTTGTATGGTGATTTGCCTTTGGAAAAAGGCCAAGGAAGTATTGTTGGATTTAATTTAAAAAGCTTAAAAGAAGACGAGATTCCCCTTCTGCGCCGTAAACTAGGAATTGTATTTCAGGATTTTAAACTGTTGAATGACAGAAGTGTTTACGATAATTTATTATTTGTGTTGAAAGCAACCGGATGGAAAGATGAGTTGAAAATGAAAGAGAAAATTAATGAAGTATTGTTAAAAGTTGGCATGGAAACAAAAGGTTTTAAAATGCCTTATTTATTATCTGGTGGTGAACAACAAAGAATCGCTATTGCCAGAGCTTTGTTAAATGATCCCGACTTAATTTTAGCCGATGAGCCAACCGGAAATTTAGATCCTGCCACTTCAGTAGACGTTTTAAATGTGTTAAAAGATATTCACGACAGCGGAAAGACAATATTGATGGGAACTCATGATTATGCACTTATTTTAAAATTCCCTTATAAAACCATCAAATGTGAAGGCGGTGAGCTGTTTGAAGTAGTACAGCATAAAGCTTCTCATTAAAAGCGATTTTTATTTTATGGCTGTGCCTACTATTAGGCTGTCATTTTTCTTTTAAACGTCAAATAATAAATATTTGCCATTAAAATAAATCCATTTGTAATAATAATTGGATAAGAAGTCTGCAGCATTATTCCGTATACCACAAAAAGTATAGCTCCCAAGGAATTGATAATTCTAAGCGTATTGATGTTTTTCATCATAAATGAAATAATCAGTGCCAAAGAGGCGGCATACCCAACCCATTCTGTAATTGTAATTCCTAAAAACATAGTTTAAATTTATATTTGAGCGGGCAAAGATACTTATAAAATCTAATAGGAAAGTATATAAAAAAAGAAACCTCACTCCTTAGAGTGAGGAAAATTGCTATGAAAAAGATGGTAAGCTATGAAACTTACCAACGCAAAGATACAAAAAATATCAATTTACGAAATAAAAATATGTTAAAATTTTGTAAATATTTAAAAATTATTTTTTGAAAGTAATTCAACGCCAATGCCGTTTTTATTTGAAAATATAATAGTTCCGTTTTCTAATTTTACTCCTGAAGCCACATCATTTTTTAACAATAAGGCCCCATCCATATCTACATAATCCAACATTGGCGCCAAATGGGCAATAGAAGAAATTCCAACAGAAGATTCCGTCATACAGCCAACCATTGTTTTTAAGCCTAAAGATTTCGCTTTATCCAGCATTCTTTTAGCAGGTGTTAAACCACCGCATTTCATCAGTTTTATGTTGATGCCATGAAAGTGGTTGTGACATTTTTCAACATCACTTTCCACAAGGCAACTTTCATCTGCAATAATCGGTAAATAAGAATTTTCGAACACTATTTTAGCACCTTTCCAGTTGGTTGGTTCAAGCGGTTGCTCTATAAATTCAACGCCTAATTTTTGTAATTCAATGGAATTTTTGATGGTTTCGGTGACGGTCCAACCACAATTTGCATCAATTCTAAAAACGGCGTCTGTGTGTTTTCTTAATTCGGTCACTATTTCAAGATTATTCTTTGTGCCTAATTTTATTTTATAAATTGGCCAGGGCATTTCTTTCATTTTTACCACCATATTTTCTACAGTATCAATCCCAATGGTGTAATTTGATTGTGGAAGATTTTTCACTTCAAAACCCCAATATTTATATAATTTAAGGCCTTTCTGTCGCGTATATAAATCGGTGTAAGCTTCATCTAAGGCGCATAACAAAAACATATTGTCTTTGAAATGCGGAAACAAATAATCCCAATATTCTTCAGGAGTTTTGGTTGAAGAAATTTCAATAATTTCTCTTTTTTGAATGACTTTCGTTTTAAGTTGTTCAACAGTGGTTTTATAATAAGCGTTTTCGGTTGCTTCTCCAAAACCTGAAATTCCATTTTCCTGAAGTTCAACTACTATAGAAGGAATTTCTGTTCTGGTGCCTCTTGAAATTGTAAAAGGATGTTTTAATTGTAGGTTGTAGGTTCTTATTAGTAGTTTCATCTGTTTAAATTTTATTTTTTAAAGGTAACAGATACTGTTCGCTATTAATCATTCCATTATGTTTCAAAATTTGTTTCGCTCGTTTCATTTTAACTAAGGGCTTCTCTTAAAATTGTTATGGGATGTTTGGAAATTTTACCGGTGCCATCCTTTATCTGATGTCGGCAACTTATTCCTGCAGCTGCTATAATAGTTGTGCTTTCTGTATTTCTAATTTTTGGAAACAAGGTGTCTTCTCCAACTTGCATACTTAAGTCGTAATGTTCTTTTTCGTAGCCAAACGATCCCGCCATTCCGCAACAACCCGAATTTATAATGGTAACGGAATAATTTTTAGGAATTGAAAGCATTTTAAATGTGGGCTCCATACTGCTCAATGATTTTTGCTGACAATGACCATGGATTTTCAGTGTCTTATTCTCTACAGTAAAATTTTGAGCAGTAATATTATTTTTTTCAAATTCCTGTTTGATGAATTCTTCAATAGTAAAGGTGTTTTCTGAAATGTTTTTAGCGGCCGATTTGTCGTCGGCCAATCTTAAATATTCATCCCTAAAAGTTAAGATTGCAGAAGGTTCAATTCCAATAAGAGGCGTTTCCTTAGAAATTAATTCTTTAAAAAAGTTCACGTTAAAATTGGCTTTTTCTTTGGCTTCATCCAATAACCCTTTTGAAATAAAACTGCGTCCGCTTTCTTCATGCTTGGTTATGATTACTTTGTAGCCCAAAGTAGATAACAATTCAATGGCATCAATGCCAATTTGTGCATCATAATAATTGGTGAATTCATCGACAAAAAGATAGATTTCCCTAAATTTATTAGGCTGATTTGTCAATCGGTTTTTATTTTTTCGAACCCATTTGAAAACAGTGGTTTTTGCCAATTTAGGAATGCTTCTTTCTGTGGCAATACCCATTAATTTTTTAGTTATTTTGGTGTTTAAAACCAGGTTGGCTAAAGTAGGGGTAAGGCTTCCCAGTTTGTTATATTTTACGTTATTGGCAAATAATTTTGTTCTGAAGGGAATTTTATTTTCTTTGTAATATTGGTGCAAAAATTCTGCTTTCAAGGATGCCACATCCACATTGCTCGGGCATTCACTGGCGCAGGCTTTACAGCTTAAACACAAATCGAAAACATCGTACAATTCTTTATGGTTGAATTTATTTTCTTCTTTAGAGTTCGTTAAAAATTCACGTAAGGCATTTGCGCGAGCTCTTGTGGTGTCTTTTTCATTTTTGGTTGCTCTGTAACTCGGACACATAGTTCCGCCGGCCGAAGGCAATTTTCTGCAATCGCCTGATCCATTGCATTTTTCAGCAGCTCTTAGGATTCCATCGCTGTCGGAAAAATCCATAATGGTTTCAATTTCAGGTTCTTTCCGATCAATTTCATACCGTAAACTTTCATCCATAGGAAAAGGGTTTACAATTTTCCCTTTGTTAAAAATAGCATTCGGATCGAAAGTATGTTTAATGCGTTTTAATAATTCATAATTTTTTTCTCCAATCATCAGCGGAATAAACTCAGCGCGAACAATACCGTCACCATGCTCCCCGCTAAAAGAACCGCCATATTTTTTGACGAGGTTTGCAGTTTTTGTCGTTATTTCCCGAAATAAAACGACATCTTCTTTTTTCTTTAAATTTAAAATTGGGCGTAAATGCAATTCACCTGCGCCAGCATGTGCGTAATAAACCGCTTCTTGTCCAAACTCCGCCATCATTTCAGTGAATTCAGCAATGTAATTAGGCAAATCGTTTACATCCACCGCAGTGTCTTCAATACAGGCAACGGCTTTATCATCGCCCACAATACTTCCCAACAAGCCCAAACCGGATTTACGCAACTCAATTGCTTTGTTAATGTCGTTACCAACTAATTTCGGATGCGCATATCCCAGTTGATTTGCTTTTAAATCTGCTATTAAATTATCGGCCAATTTATCGGATTCATCGTTGGAATTTGTGCAGATTTCTAACATCAAAAGGGCTTTTGGGTCATCTACAACAAAAAACCTGTTTTTTAGCTGCTCCCGATTGTTTTTGGTACAATCCAAAACAGTTTTATCCATTAACTCACAAGTGTACAAATTGTGTTTCATCGCAATAACCACCGCCTCCAAACTTTCTTGAATGCTGTTAAAATGCGCGACAACCATGATGTTTTTTGCAGGAGGCAAATCGTTTAACTGAATGGTTATTTCAGTGGAAAAAGCCAAAGTACCTTCACTTCCTGTTAACAAAGTTGCCAAATTTACGTTGTTGTTTGTCCCTCCAAAAAGTTCAAAATTTAACAAAGAATCAACTGCATAACCATTATTTCTTCGGTGGATTTCCTTTTTAGGAAATTCCTTTAAAATTTCTTGTTGATTTTCTTCATTGGAAAGTTCGTTGAAAATAGTTTGATAAATCTTATTTTCCAAAGTACTTCCTATCCTTTTTTGATTGAATTCAACAGTGTTTAATTCTTTAAAAACAACTTCAGAACCATCACTTAAAATTGCTTTCAGTTCAATTACTTTATCGCGGGTAACGCCATATTTGATAGAAGTTGTGCCTGATGAATTGTTGCCAATCATTCCGCCAATCATACATCTGTTGCTTGTTGAAGTATTCGGACCGAAAAATAATTTGTAGGGTTTTAAAAAAATATTGAGTTCGTCTCTTATAATTCCTGGTTGCACTGTCACTGTTTTTTTATGTTCGTCAAATGCCAGTATTTTTGTAAAATGTTTGGAAACATCAACAATTAAACCTTCGCCAACACATTGTCCAGCCAATGAAGTTCCGGCAGTTCTTGGAATAAGCGTTATTTTATTTTTTGTAGCGAAATGAATAATCTTTTTTAGGTCGTTATCGTTTCTTGGATAAGCCACGCCCAAAGGAATTTTCCTATAAACGGAAGCGTCGGTCGCGTAAATACTTCTGTGTAAATTGTCAAAATGAACTTCACCTTCAATGATTTTCGACAGTTCTTCCAGATTTATTGTTTTTGAAAACATTATTTTTAAATTAGTCAATGAGATAATTAGCCTATTTGCCAATTTTTGATTTATGATTATTTTCCTGTCCTCAGTCCTTTACAAGGGAAAGGGAGTTTGATATGGTTCTAGAATTGAACGTTGACCCTAAACTTCAATCTTCGGACATTTTTCAACTTTCAAACATCGAACTACAAATCAAAAACAACACCGCTGCTGTGATTTTTACTCGCTCCGGTGACACTTTTTAAGCAATTGTTTTTTCCTTCGTCTTTTAAAAAGCCGAGTAGTGCAAAAACCAAAGCCTCTTTATAATTTATGATGGTCTCTTCAGGAATTATCAATTTCGTTTTTGTGTATGACTGCAATCTCTCTATAAGAAAAGTGTTGAAAGTCCCGCCGCCGGTTACCAGCATTGTTTTTTCTGAATTTGAATCTATTTTTTTTGAAATTTGAATTGCAACATGCTCTACAAATGTTCTTAAAATGTCTTTTATGTTGAGCTTGTATTCGTCGATAATAGGAAAAATGGTTTCCATAACAAATTCATAGCCCAATGATTTTGGTTTTTGATCAATATAAAATGGCAATGAATTTAATGCTGACAATAAATTATTTTCAATATTTCCTTCGGAAGCCATTGTGCCTTTGTCGTCGTATTCCATATTTAAAGAAGACACATAATGATTCAAAACAATATTTACCGGACAAATGTCGTAAGCGATACGTTGTTGGTTTTTAGAGAACGAGATATTTGAAAAACCTCCAAGATTTAAGCAGTAATCATATTCAGAAAACAACAATTCATCACCAACAGGAACCAACGGCGCTCCTTGTCCGCCCAAAGCCACATCCTGAACCCTAAAATCGCAAATGGTTTTTATGCCTGTAATTGAAGTGATATAAGGACCATTTCCAATTTGGAAAGTGTACTTTTTTTCTGGATTGTGGAAAATGGTATGCCCGTGAGAAGCAATAAAATCAAGTTTTGTGATGTGATTTTCTTTGATGAAATTTAAGAGTGTGTTTCCTAAATAAATACCATAATCGGCATCTAATTTCACAAATTTTTCTCCCGATAAATGAAACCCTTCTTTTAATGCAGATTTCCATGCATTGCTGTATGAAATTGTTTCAGCCTTCAATATTTTGAAGCTGTAGTTTTCTGCAGCATCTATTTTTACATAAATAATATCAATGCCGTCCAATGAAGTTCCGCTCATTACACCAATAATATATTTGGTTTTAGTCATCATTTTTTTGGTGTCATTTTCTTGGAACCAAAATACTAAAAAGATTTAGTATAAAGCGGTTGAAATGATATAAAGTGAGGGAAAATTAAAACGATGGCAATGAATTTTTTTATAAAATTTGAAAAGATATTTGTGGAGACCCCTGCACTTAACTTAACATTCAAATCTGACACAATAATAAAAAATAATTAAAAAATTATTTTTTATTCTGAAAATTTCGTATCTTAATACATCAACTATTTTTACAAATAATCTCATTTTTGTAATTGTCGATTTTAAGCGCATTAGAACAATTATTTTAATTTTATAGTGGTTGCCACCGCGTAAAACAAAAAAAGTTGTTTTTAATACAGAAAGTAAGAATAGTAAGAAGTTTGACTGTATGCGCTTAAAATCGATTATTAAACGTTGGCCTGAAATAATATATTTACACTATTGATATTTACTTTACATTATTTTATATACTCATAATTGAATTTTCGGAAACCATAAAAAAGGAACTTATTAAAGTATCTGTTATCACACGTATGGAAGTATTCTTAAACTATAAAAATGGGAGTATCTAACTAATCAAAACGGACAAAAACAAACACCCCGAAAAACGATAACTTAACCTATGCGTACACGTAACGTTTTGATTTTTCATGGGACATTATACACGTACACGAGAAAACCGCAGTATATCAAACTTTATTATTATTATTATTATTATACCTTCCTTTAAATAAAAAGGTCCCACGTGCTTTAAATTTTTTTACCACCTCATACAAGTTTCATAGCAAAGGAGAGGTGATTTTTATGGCATAAACTACATTAATATGTAGTTGCGCAAGCCTCATTTGTCCCTTAAATTTACTATAACAAAACATTAAGAAAAATATTTAACTTAAAAAATAAGATTATGAGAACTACAAATGATTTAACACCGACAGAATTAAGAGATGGTTTATACTTTTCAAAATTCAAAAAGTGTAACAGGGTTTCGTGGTATGCACATAGACATTTCAGTTATTAAAAGAATGCTGCTAAACTTATTTCATGAAGATGTACTTACAATTATTTGAATTAATTTATAAAGTACTACTAACTAACACTTCATATAAGCCATTTCATTAAGTTGAGGTGGTTTTTTTTTATATCAGATAAAATATAATTTTAAAAGAGTAAAAAATAGATAGTTTTTTGACTTACTGACTAAATAAATAAGGTAAAATAAAGAAGTATCTAATAATCAAATAGTTAAATTAAATTATTATAAAAAATAGTGGAGCAAAGAGGACAGATATCGAACTACTTTGGAAGAGATTTACAAATTTTATTAAAAACAAAACCCTCTAAATTTCTTTAAAGGGTTGTAAGTTCTACTGTGGAGCAAAGAGGACAGATATCGAACTACTTTGGAAGAGATTTACAAATTTTATTAAAAACAAAACCCTCTAAATTTCTTTAAAGGGTTGTAAGTTCTACTGTAAAGTTAGTATGTCCAGTTTATGAAATGACTGTTAACAACAAGAAAGTTAGTACAAAGAAGTTTTATACTAAAGAAGGCTTTCAGGATATTAATCCGTCAAATGAAAACTCAGAAGCAAAGGCTAGTTTTGACTTAAAAAAAATTATATTTAATTCCTCTACTCTTTCAGGTTTAGTTGGTAAAATCAATTTTTCATTTGACCAAAGTGGAGATAAAAAAACTAGTACGGATGGTCAATATGTATCAGTTCATTATAAAATGAATAGTAGTCTTGTTTCACCTATGGTCTCATATACTAAAAATGGTTCTATAGCACAAATAATGTTCTTTTTGCCAGAATATGATGCTGAAAAAATAGCTAAAGAATTGATTTTAAAATATGGAATAATTGAAATAGATGGGGTAGATTTAGTTAAACGGGATAATTTAACTTATGACTATCGTGTTGACGGTGAGCTTGGAATTATTGTAATCTATTAACATCTAAAAAGCAAATTCAATAGCTTTAATACTAACAGAATTATTTTAAGGATTCATTAATTTTTTATGATTGATTTATTATTTTTCATCTTCATAATATTTACAATCTCTAATGTATAAATGGATTTTCTATCTGGTTTTTATTTGCTAAATTAGGTGCTTAAAACACGCAACTAATCTTATACAAACACGTTGGTGGTAATACGACAAAAATGATTGCAGAAATAAAAGATTACAAAGATTTAATAAAAAAAATTGAGTACGATATTGAAAGATATCGAAAAAATAATCACGTTTATGAATTAATTGATTGTTTAATGTCTTTAAGTTCTTTACCTGAGTGGATTTCTAAAAACGAGAATGCTTCTGATAATTTGAGGAAAATCGTTGATGAAAAATTACTTATAATGAGAGGTCAAGGGTTTGAGTTTAACGAAAATGAGGTAGAGAATAATATTGACCATAAATTAAGATTTGTTAGACTGTATTGTAATCAGACAAAACATAGCAAGAAAAAAGGAGAAATCCCAAAAATAATAAGCAAATACGGAGCAACTTTACCTTTTACTTTTCCTGGAAAATTATATAATATAATAGCAATTGGAGAAAAAGAATATGATGCGGAATATTTGATTAATGATGTTTACAATTATTGGAATAAATTGATTAATGAATAACCTACCACCAACACCTCATAAAATTTATGCTCAAATTTGAACCAAATAACAAACCGACAAACATTCAACTAAGGATTTGCTAAGTCCGAAAAATCTCCGATTTTTACGTTGCACAAATCTTATGTGTGCCGAGAAGCTTAGTCGGCAATAATTACTAAGCATGCTGTAATTGAGATGGTGGAAACCGTGAGGTTGACCCACCGAAGTCGTTCTTCAGGGGAGGGCTTCAAACCACCTAAAGGTGCTGTGGTAAAGAGCCATGGTGCTGAGCGTTTAGGAAAAGGCTGAGCCAAGAGCATGGTCAGGTATGGATAAAGGAGATGAATGCAAAT
>Ga0314774_1001461_pt1 | contig 14999 bp, 12 predicted proteins | sample MetaGCBIA2018_FD_204515 | JGI IMG/M metagenome (GOLD analysis project Ga0314774, IMG submission 204515) | Cryopeg brine microbial communities from Beaufort Sea near Barrow, Alaska, United States - CBIA 2018 | ecosystem: Environmental > Aquatic > Marine > Coastal | place: USA: Alaska | collected... | reverse complement strand
ACTCGACACGGTCGGGCCGGGCCGGTTTCGTGCGACAGCCGCAGCGGACGCGAAAAGGCCCGCACTACACGAGTGCGGGCCTTCCGTCTACCCGATGCGACCTGGCGAGAGGTGATCGGGAGATCTGTGGGGCGAGTTTGACCGGGGTATTACGCCTCGGCCGAAACGTCTGCGCTTTCGGCGGCCGCAGTGCGACCGTCGGTGTCAGCCGCTTCCTCGAGCACCGGAGCGAGCGAGAGCTTGCCACGGTCATCGATCTTCGTGATTTCCACGAGAACCTTCTGGCCGACGCCGAGCACGTCTTCGACGTTCTCAACGCGCTTGCCACCAGCAAGCTTACGCACCTCGGAGATGTGCAGCAGACCATCCTTGCCCGGAAGCAGCGAGACGAAGGCACCGAACGCGGCGATCTTGACGACAGTTCCGAGGAACTGCTCGCCAACCTCGGGGTTGGTCGGGTTCGCGATCGCGTTGACCTGGGCGCGGGCGGCCTCGGCAGACGGTCCGTCGACGGCGCCGATGTACACGGTTCCGTCTTCCTCGATCGAGATGTCGGCACCGGTGGTGTCCTGGATCGAGTTGATCGTCTTACCCTTCGGGCCGATCAGCTCGCCGATCTTGTCAACCGGGATCTGCACGCTGATGACGCGGGGCGCGGTGGGCGCCATCTCGTCGGGAGCGTCGATCGCCGCGTTGAGCACGGAGAGGATCGTGGTGCGGGCATCCTTCGCCTGGGTCAGCGCGCCGGCCAGGACCGAGGCGGGAATGCCGTCGAGCTTGGTGTCGAGCTGAATCGCGGTGATGAATTCGCTCGTGCCGGCGACCTTGAAGTCCATGTCGCCGAGGGCGTCTTCGGCACCAAGGATGTCGGTCAGCGCCGCGTAGCGGGTCTGACCGTCGACGGTGTCGCTGATCAGGCCCATGGCGATTCCGGCGACCGGTGCGCGCAACGGCACCCCGGCGTTCAGCATCGACAGGGTCGAGGCGCAGACGGAACCCATCGAGGTGGAACCGTTGGAGCTGAGCGCCTCGGAGACCTGACGGATGGCGTACGGGAATTCCTCACGCGACGGCAGCACGGGAACCAGGGCGCGCTCAGCGAGCGCTCCGTGGCCGATCTCGCGACGCTTGGGCGTTCCGACGCGGCCGGTTTCACCGGTCGAGTAGGGCGGGAAGTTGTAGTTGTGCATGTAGCGCTTCTTCGTGACCGGGCTCAGGGAGTCGATCGACTGCTCAAGCTTGAGCATGTTCAGTGTGGTGACGCCCAGGATCTGGGTCTCGCCACGCTGGAAGATCGCCGAGCCGTGCACGCGCGGGATGACCGCAACCTCGGCGTCAAGCGGACGGATGTCCGCCAGGCCGCGACCGTCGATACGAATACCCTCGTTGAGCACGCGTGAACGCACTACGAGCTTCGTGACGGACTTGTACGCGGCGTTGACCTGGTTGTTCGCGCTCGCATCGAGCTCTCCGGCCTCGACCTTGGCTGCGACTGCAGCCTTGACCGTGGCCTTGAGGGCGTCGTCGGCGCTCTGACGCTCAACCTTGTCGGCGATCGCGTAGACGGCCTTGAGCTCGTCGTACGCGAGGGCGGCGACGGCGTCGTACGTGGCCGCCTGGTAGGGCGGGAACAGTGCGAAGTCCGCGGTCGGCTTGGCCGCCTTGTCGGCGACTTCCTGCTGAGCGGCAACGAGCTGCTTGATGAACGGCTTGGAGGCTTCGATGCCCTGGGCAACGACCTCTTCGTTCGGCGCGACAGCACCGCCCTTGATCAGGTTCCAGGCGGCGTCGGTGGCTTCGGCCTCGATCATCATGATCGCGACGTCCTGGGCACCATTGGCGTCCGTGACAACGCGACCGGCAACGACCATGCTGAACACGGCGTCGGCGAGCTGCGAGTGCTTCGGGAAGGCGACCCACTGACCGCCACCGTTCTCGTCGGGAACGAGGGCGACGCGAACGCCACCGATCGGTCCGGAGAAGGGCAGGCCGGCGAGCTGCGTCGACATGGATGCCGCGTTGATCGCGAGCACGTCGTAGAGCTCGTCGGGCTCGATCGCCAGCACGGTGATGACAACCTGGATCTCGTTGCGGAGACCGTCGACGAACGACGGACGCAGCGGTCGGTCGATGAGACGGCAGGTGAGGATCGCGTCGGTCGAGGGACGACCTTCGCGGCGGAAGAAGCTGCCCGGAATGCGACCGGCAGCGTACATGCGCTCCTCGACGTCGATGGTGAGCGGGAAGAAGTCGAAGTTGTCCTTCGGCTGCTTGCTGACGCTCGTGGCGGAGAGCAACATCGTCTCTTCGTCAATGTACGCGGCGGCAGAACCCTGCGCCTGCTGGGCGAGACGCCCGGTTTCAAAACGGATGGTGCGCTTGCCGTACTTGCCGTTGTCGATGACGGTTTCGGCGAACGTGATTTCTGGACCCTCCATGTGGGGGTTTTCTCCTTTGAGTTTGCTTCTCGCCATGCTGGCGACGAAGGCTCGCGTGCCCATATGGCAGGCGAGTGGGACGAGGAGCTGCGAACAGGCAGGACTAAGCCGCGTGTCAACGCCGTCTCTTTGCTAAGACTGTCGCTTGCTGGCCACCAGTAGAAATCCACCAGACCTGCGTGTCTGGGAAACCACCACCGAGGGCCAGCTTCCTGCCAGCTACGCTCCGGATACTCGGCCGCTTCCGAAGAAGGACCACAGTCAGCTTATCAGACGTCGGGTTTGGTCCGGCGTGTGCACATCCGTTGTTACCCGCGCGCAGGGTGGTCGAATCCGCCCCGAACTGGTGTCACGAAAGCAGCAAGTCGGGTGGGAGTGTCATACAGAGTGATTGTAATGAAATGAGGTGCTTCCTTGCGGGGACTGAGCCGGCTGGTGGCTGTCGGGATTCTGCGCGCGTGGGAGGGTTTGGCTTTCCAGGGCAGCGGGAGCGTCCCGCGCCCGTCCGGCCCCCCTGAGGCGCATTCGCCGGGGACCAACAGCGATCGCGTGCTCATTATCGGCGGCGGTCCCGCTTCCGGATGGGGAGTCAGCAGCCACGATCTTGCCCTTCCTGGTTCTTTAGCCCGGGCACTTTCCGCTCGAACCGGCCGCGGTACCGATGTGACGCTCATTGCCGATCCCTTTGGATTTTTGGAGCAGCTTCCGATCCTTCTTGTCGGACAGGATCTGGGTCGGATGGATGCGATCGTCGTTTTCGTCGGCGTGAACGATGCGGTGCGCCTCACCTCGGAAAAGTCGTGGGAGAAGAACTTGGGACGCCTGCTGCGCACGCTCGAGCACGAAACCCTCGACAGCACGTATGTCTACGTCGTGGACATCCAGCCGATACGAACAATTCCAGTCTTTGACACCTTGCTGGGCTCCATCGCCAACGTGCATGCGCGGCATCTGAGCGCGCAAACCGTGCGCGTCTGCCGGTCTGTGCCCCGAGTTGTCTTCCTGTCGCTGACCGATGCCAAATTCCTCGTCACCGGTCGGTATCGGAATTCGACGGATTACCGACTGTGGGGAGAGTTCCTGGCCGGCGCCATGGCCGAGCGTCTGGACGTGGCCGAAAATGAATTCAGTTCACACAGTTTCAGGGCCACGCCCAGCGAGTCGACGCCCGGCTTGGTCGACATCGGCGACCGGCCCGCCAAACGGGAGACTCGGTTCGATCGAATTCTGGCGTTGACTCAACAATCCTTCGGCACCACGTCGGCCGCCTGCGTTCTGCGCGATCATGACGTCATGCGAATGACCGTGACAGGAGCAGTGGCTCCTGACGATATGTCTTGGGACGATTCCATGTCGGCTTCCGTGATACTCCAACCGGGAGCGACCATCGTCGGCGATACCCACGCGGACGAACGGTTTCGCAACAAGCCCTACGTTCTGGGGCCGCCGTACATGCGGTTCTACGCGGGGTTTCCCCTGGAGTCGCCGTCGGGTGAGCGAATCGGGACCCTGTGCGTTTTCGACCCGGAACCACGAAAACGAACGGGTGTCGATTCCGTGCTCTTACGACAACTGGCGCTCATGATCCAGGAGGAGCTGCACACGAGCGGCGCGATCTCCGACAGCAGGGACTAACCCGCGCAGCATGCACGGAGCCAGCTGACTATGAGAAATCTGCGCTTGAGCCGGTCGCGCCGGTGCTTGAACTACTGTTCGGGTTGCTGTTCGTGCTGGCCGTCGCGGCGGAATCAGCCCAGGAGTGCAGACCGAGAGCCGAGGCCACGACGACTGCCAGCACGCCGATTGTTGCCGTAACCACCCGGGCGAGCTGTTTGCCGCGTTCGTGGAGATTCATGTCGGTGTGCTCCTTTCTGGTGCCAGTCCGGAGCCGCGTGCCCCGCCGTGATAAGAAAATCTTCGCAGCGTTTTCTATGCACGTGCTTGGAACGGGCCCACTGCCAGCCGAAGATCTGGGCTGGATCAGAGCGCTACCGTGCGGCAGGCGATGCGGGTACACAAAACGGGCCACCACCTGGAAAGGTGACGACCCGTTGTGAAGAAGTTCGCGTTATCAACGCTGCTTTGCTAAAAAATTAGCGACGCAGGCCGAGGCTGCCGATCAGTGCGCGGTACCGAGCGATGTCGATGTCCGACAGGTAACCGAGCAGACGGCGACGCTGACCAACCATAAGAAGCAGTCCACGACGTGAGTGGTGGTCGTGCTTGTGCTCTTTCAGGTGCTCCGTGAGGTCGAGAATGCGCTGCGTGAGCATGGCAATCTGAACTTCCGGGGACCCCGTGTCGCCTGGGTGGGTAGCGTACTTCTCGATGATCGCCTTCTTAGCATCAGGTTCGAGTGCCATAAAGTGGATCCCCTTTCTTCTCACTGCGCGGTGCCCTTGGCTGAATGCCTGAGCTCTCTTTATCCGCGGCCGTTGAACGGCAACCTACATACTTTAGCAGAAGGGCCGCGCCGCGCGGTCCCTTCGGCCGGCAGACGGTCTCCCCTCGACTCGCTGCCTCCCCGTGTACCGCTACAGTGAGGGGGAACATTCAGGGAGGGCGCACGTATGGGGACGTTGCTTTACGGTAATCCGGGCATTGTGATCGCCTTCGACGATCGAGCCCTGATGCACCTGCAAATCGTGATCAGCACCAAGCTGCGCCGACGAGAGAGCTTCATATTCACCTGGACCGATTCCCCCGACGAGGGCAGCGGTCGCAGCGCCATTTGGCTTGACCCGACGAGCACGCTCTACTACCGCTATTTCGGCAGCCGCACCCCGACGATCAATCGGGAATGGATCGAAGCTCTCATGCTCTCGGCCAACAGCGCCGGTGGCCTGGTCTTCATCAGCGAACCCGAGCCGGCCACTCCCGCCCTTGCGAAATCCCGCCGGTAGCGGCTAGCGGCGTACTCAGTTACCGCGCGCGTCCTCCAGGTGTGATGCTGCAGCGGCTTCCAGATGGGTCAGATCTGACGCAATGGTAATGAAGGTGAAACCCTCGGCAATGCGTTGGCGAGCGACATCGCCACTGGCAGTGTGGATGGCCGCGACGACGCCGGAAGCCTCAGCCGCCAAACGGATGCGGACAAGCGCGGCATTGAAGGCGTCGGCGACGTCGGGATCGTTGGGGTATTTGCCTCCGACCGCCAGGCACAGGTCGGACGGACCGATGTAGACGCCGTCAACGCCGGGTACGGCGCAGATTTCCTCCACGTTGTCGAGACCCTCCGGCGTTTCGATCATGACCAGGCACAGCACGACTGCATCGGAATCGGCGGGTTTGGGCCCGATGCGCAGTGCCGACCGCATCGGGCCGTAGGAGCGCGAGCCGTGCGGGGGGTAGCGTATCGCCCGCACCGCCTGCTCGGCTTCTGCCGCGTTGTTGACGAGCGGAACGATCACGCCGGCGGCACCGGCGTCGAGGGCCTGCCCGATATTCGCCGCATTGTTGGCCGGCACCCGCACGATTCCGGCCGCCGCACCGGAGGCGTCAATGGCCATGAGCCCATTGAGCCATCCGGAATAGCCCATCAGGCCATGCTGGGCGTCGAGGGCCACGTAATCGTATCCGACCCGGGCGATTCTCTCCGTGGAGATCGGTGAGTCGAGCACAATCCAGTAGCCGATGACCAGTTCGCGGGCGCGAACCTTGGACGTGAAAGCAGCGATGGTCATCTGGGATTCCTAACGTGGCACGCAAATCCTGTGCCGATTGTGTTGCCTGACGTGGCTTCGGTGAGCTGGAGGAGGTTGGGCTAGCGGTTGTAGGCCGGCATCGGACCGCGCAAGGTGCGACCCACCGCATCACAGGCGGCGAGGATGTCTTCGGGCAGTGGCCCTTGGGCGGCCGCTTTGATGTTCGCTTCGAGTTGGGCCGGACGTGACCCGCCGAGCAGGATCGACCCGACTGCAGGCTGGCTGATCAGCCAGCGGAACGACAGTTCGACCAGCGGCATATCGGCATCGGCGGCGATGATTCCCAGTGCGGCGATCGCCGCGAACAGCTGCTGGTCCCAGTATCGCGCCTTGTACATCGCCGACAGGTTGGAACTGCCGAAGCGGCCTTCGACCGGCGTCTCAGTGAAGCTGTGCTTGCCGGTGAGTAGTCCACCGCCGAGCGGGTTGTACACCATCGTGTGCAGGCCGGTTGTGGTGGCGAATTCCAGATATTCTTCCTCTATGCGTCGAGCCACCAGGTTATAGAGCTGCTGGGCGACGACCGGGCGGGGCGCACCGACCGCGTCGGCGACCTGGTTGAGTTCACTGATCTGCCAGGCCGCGAAATTAGAGACGCCGAGAGCGCGGACCTTGCCGGCACGCACCAGTTCGGCGATCGTCGTCAGCGTTTCCGCGAGTGGGGTCTCACGGTCGGGCTTGTGCAAGTAGTACAGGTCGATTCGATCGGTGTCGAGGCGACGCAAGCTGCCGTCAATGCTGGCGCGGAGCGCCGGCGCCGAGAGCAGAGGGTGATCGCCGGCATCCGGGTGGGGCATTCCTGCCTTGGAAGCCAGGATTACGCGGTCGCGGCGACCCGCCAGGAGCGGGGCGATAATCTCCTCGGTCACTCCCCCGACGTATGCATTCGCGGTGTCGATGACGGTGATTCCCGCGTCGAGGGCCGCGTCCACCATGGTGGCCGCACCGGCAGCATCCACAGTGTCGCCGAAGGTCATCGTGCCGAGCACGAGTGAAGAGATAGGCAGGTCGAGACCCGCAACGTTTGTTCCCGGCATGGTGTGCGCCATTATTTCGCTTTCTGTAGGTGGTCGTGCAAATTGTCGGCGGTTCTCAAGCGGGACACCACGTAGCGGGGCTTGCGACCAACCATCGTCATGGGATCGAGCGCGGCAGCGCGCAAAGACCGTGTATACGCTTCTTGCGGTGCGCTGAGCACCCGCTCGGTTGCCCCCCGTTCGACAATGCGGCCCTCGGACATCACGATAACCGTGCTGCTGATCTCCCGCACAACACCGAGATTGTGGCTGATGATGAGATAGGTCAGCCCGGTTTCTTGTTGGATGTCGGCCAGCAAGGCGAGTACCTGGGCCTGCACGGAAACGTCGAGGGCGCTCGTGGGCTCGTCACATACCAGCAGTTCCGGTTGGGAGGCGAGCGCTCGGGCAATGCCGATGCGCTGACGTTGGCCACCGGAAAACTCGGACGGACGCCGGCCGAGCGCGCTCGTGGGCAAACCGACCTTGCTAAGCAGCCCCACCGCTTCCTTGCGTCTGGCCGCACCGGAACGTACCCCACGCAGGCCGATCGGTTCGGCGACGATTTCTTCAGCGGTGAGGTGCGGGTCTAAGGAACCGTACGGGTCCTGGAAGATCATCTGCACCCGGGAGCGCAGTGGCCGCAACTCACGGGCACGCATCGGCGCGATATCAGTGCCGTCGAGCAATATTTTTCCTGATGTCGGGGTGAGCAGGCGCACGATGGATTTGGCAATGGTGGACTTGCCACAACCGGATTCCCCGACGATGGCGACGGTGCTTCCGCGGGGAACATCGAAACTGACGTCGTCGACAGCCCGGTGGGTGCCGCCGCGGACGGCGTAGTCGACCACGAGATTCTGCACCGACAGCATGATGTCGGGTGTCCCGGCCGGCAGGATGGTCACAGTACGGCTCCCTTGACATCAACACGGCTCTTCTGGGCCGAGACCTTCGGCTCTCCATCCCAATGGCCGAGTTTCGGCACGGATGCGAGCAGGCTCTTCGTGTAATCGGTCAGCGGGTCGCCGACGATTTGTTCGACCTCGCCGCTTTCGACGAATCGGCCGTCCTTCATAACGTGAATGCGATCCGACACCAGCCGGGCAACGCCCAGGTCGTGGGTGATCATCAGAATGGCCACATCGGAGCGTACTTGAAGTTCCATCAGCAGGTCGAGGATGCCGGCCTGCACGGTCACGTCGAGCGCACTGGTCGGTTCGTCGGCGATGAGCAGCACGGGGTCGGCGGCGAGTGCCATGGCGATCAGTACCCGCTGAAGCATCCCTCCGGACAGCTGGTGCGGGTACTTGCGCAGCTGTGCCTCCGGCATCGGTATGCGCACCTGGGTCAGCAGCCGCACGGATGCACCGCGCAGCTCGGCGCGCGGCATCCGTTCTCGCCGCAGTATGGCCTCGCCGAGCTGCTTGCCGATGGTGTGCACCGGTGACAGCGCGGTCATGGCATCCTGCGGAATCAGGGCGATCGCCCGACCTCGGAGCTTGGCGAAGACCTTCGGCTGGGAAACGATGTCAACCCCGGTGAGGACGGCGTGGCCGGACACCACCGCGAGATCGTCGGGCAGCAGCCGCAGCAGGCCCATGCCCGTCGTGGTCTTGCCGGAGCCGGATTCACCGATGATGGTAACCGTTTCGCCGGCGTCGATGGAGAAGGAGACCCCGTCGACAGCGCGGATAATGCCGGCCGGGGTCATCAGTTCGATGACCAGATTTTGTACGTCGAGCACGCCCATCAGGCCACGACCTTCCTGCGGCGCACACGGTCGCGCAGGCCGTCGCCGAGCAGGTTGACGCCGACGACGAGCACCGCGATGACGGCGCCCGGAACTGTGACGATCCACCACGAGGTGGTGATGAAGTCCTGGCCGTCGGAGATGATGCGGCCCCAGGTGGCGAACGGCCGCTGCGGTCCGGCACCGAGAAAGCTCAGGGCGCTTTCCATCAGCACCGCTGTCGCGAGCAACAGCAGAATGACGACGACAACCTGGTTGATGACGTTGGGGATGACGTGCTTGACCAGGGTCGTGATCTGGCGCAATCCGAGCACGCGCGCGGCCTGAACATACGGTTTCTCGCGTTCGATCAACACGAGCGAGCGGGTGAGACGCGCGGGCTCCGGCCACTGCGCGATGGCGATGACGAACGTGATCACCGGCACGGACGGACCGAACAGGGCCACGACGAGCAGGAGCATCATTAGCAGTGGCAGCGAGAGCTGCGCCTCGATGAGGCGGGAGATGACTGAGTCGACCCAGCCGCCGAAGTAGCCGGCGAGGGAACCCATGATGATGCCGATCAGGCCGGAGACGACGACGGCGAGTACACCGATGACGAGCGAGACCTGGCCGCCGTGCAGCACTCGGGAGAGCAGATCACGGCCGAGCTGATCGGTGCCGAACAGGTGGCCTTCGCTCAGCGGCGGCAGGAACCGGCCGAGCAGAATGTCCTGGGCGTCGGGATCGGGGAGGGGAAGAAAATTCGACAGGGCAACGGGCACGACCACGAGCGCGGTCATGATAATGCCGAGAATGATCTTGACCCGTGACGAACGCATGCGGCGCGACGCACCCGAGCGGGCGACCATGCGCTTGCTGATTCCGGAGGCGCTTGCCGGCGAGGGCCGGGCTGATGCCGGGAGCTGGGTGGTGGCGCTCATGCTACGGACACCTTTCCGAGTCGCACACGCGGATCTAGCAGGGGATAGCAGAGGTCGATCAACAGTTGCACCGTCACGGCGAGCACCGCGGTCACGAGCACCGTGGCCTGAATGAGCGGGTAGTCGCGGGTTTCGAGGGCGCGCACGACGAGTGATCCGAGCCCGGGCCAGTTGAAGACGACCTCGACCACGACCACGCCGTTGAGCATGCCCGCGAACCGTGTGCCGAGGGTGGTCAGGATAGGAATGGAGGAATTGCGCATGGCATAGGACCAAGTGAGGTTGTGTTCTCCGGTGCCCCTGGCCCGAGCAACCGTGAGGTAGGGCGCCGCCATATTGGTGCCGATCTCTCGCCGCACCATGCGCGAAACCAGGGCGATCTGCAGGATGGCCACGGTCACCACCGGAAGCACCACACCGGCCCAGGAGGTGAAGCCCGAAGACGGAAAGACGGGGATCACGACCGCGAACAGGGTGAGGAGCATGATGCCGATCCAGAAATCCGGCATCGACTGGCCGGCGATGGTGAGTACGTTGACGCCGAGTTCCCGCTTGGTGTCGGCCCGGTTGGCCATCCAGACACCCAATGGGATCGCCACGATAATAGCGAGCAGCATGGCCAGCACCGCAAGCAGGATGGTGTTAGGTAGCCGCGACAGCACCACCTCCATGGCCGGCGCCTGGAAGGAATACGAGGTTCCGACATTGCCGGCTAGGAGCTCCTTGAGAAAGAGACCGTATTGGGCGAGCATCGGCTCGTTGAGGCCCATCTGCTCGCGAATTTTCTCAAGGTCGGCCGTCGAGGCGAGGGGACCCGCCATGGCATAGGCGGGGTCCCCGGGTGCCATCCGGACCAGGACGAAGACGGTCGACACGGTCAGAAAGATCGTGAGCGCGCTCTGCCCAATCCTTTGGGCGAAATATCTGAACATATGGGTTAGCTGGCTACCTTTACTGCCGCAAGGTCGTACGAGTTGGTGGCGCGCAGTTCCAGACCCTCGACCCGGTCGCGGCGGGCCAGGATCGCGTTGGGGATGAAGGCCCACATGCACGGCCACTGCGCCCAAACGTCCTTCTGCACCTGCGCTAGTAAGGCATCAGCTGTGGCCTTGTCGGTCTCGCTCGTTGCAGCCAGGATCTGGCCTGTGATCTCCGGAAAGATGAAGCCGTGGTACGTGTCGCGGGTTTCTTCCTTTTCCGCAGTGCCGGCATACATGCCCTGCAGGTTGGTCAGGGCAAGGCCGGTCTGGTTGCCGTAGCCGTTACCGAGGAGGTCCCAATCACCGGCGCGACCCTGACGCCACTGGCCGATGTCGCCGCCGGGCTGGAACTGCTGCAATTCGACCGCGACGCCGATCTCCTTCATCATTTCGACCAGGGCTTCCATGACCGAAACATCGCCGGCGAACTCGCCGGTTTCCCAAATCACCTTGAGAGTGAAGTTGCTGACGCCGAGGTCGGCGAGCATCGATTTGGCTTTCGTGGGATCGAAGACGTACTCCCCCGTTTCCACGCTGCCCGCGAGGGTCTGCGGCACGACTCCCTTGGCGCTCGTGACCGTGCCGCCCATGATGCCGTCAACGACGGTCTTGCTGTCAAAACCCAGGGACAACGCCTGGCGAACCTTCGGGTCCGACATGGGACTGTCGGACGGTTTGCGGAAGTTGTAGAACAACTGGTTGTAGCGAGTTCCGGTGACTGAATCGATGGTGACTCCGGCGACGGAGGCAAGCTGGGCAACGGAATCGGGGGTGATCGAGTCGATCACGTCTACTTCGCCGGAGCGCATGGCGATAACCCGGCTGGATTCTTCGGCGACAAAACGCACCTGGATGGTGTCGACACCGGGCTTGGCACCCCAGTAGTTCTCGTTGACTGCGAGCGTGTAGGTTCCGGTGCCGCGGTCGGATTTGGTGACCGTGTACGGGCCGGTTCCGACGCCGTCCTGCAGCTCTTCGGGCAGGTTGGCTGCGGCCGGTGTGATGAGAATGTTGGACATAAGCGTGTCGAGCACCGGGAGCGGCGCGGTCGTGTCGAGGGTGAAGGTGCGTTCGTCCTGCTTTGTGACAACGGGCCATTCAGGAAACTGGGGAGCGAGGAACGAGCCTTCGACCTGGCTGTACATCTCGAGCGCCTTGGCGACGTCTTCGACCTGCACGGCGGTGCCGTCGGAGTACTTAATGTCGTCACGCAACTTGACCGTCCACTGGGTGGGCCCGGTCAGCTCGAATTTCTCGGCCAGAACCATGTGAGGGGTCAGGTCGGGGCCGATCTCGGTCAGGGCCTGGCGCACGGCGCGCTGCACCGACACGGCAGCATCGAACTGGTTGAGCTTGTTGTCCAAACTCACGAGCGATCGGTTCAGCGCAAGCGTCAGCGTCGTCGCCCCGCCGGCACCCAACGCACCACCAGTTGCGGCGGGGCCGACGCATCCGGTCAGCGTCGGCGCAAAGATCGCGGCGGCACCGGCGGCAGCCCCCCAACGCAGGATTGATCGGCGCGGGTAGGAACGCTCGGAAAGAGCCCCAAAGAATGCGGCGCCGGGAACGGCGCTCTCGGAACGAGTCATCATTGACCTCCAGGTATGGAACTGACAAGGCGCTGGACCTGCTTCGCATCACTCGATGGTCGCGTTTCCAACTGTGTGAAAATCAGACTGTCATGATTGCGCGAAACGCGCAAGACGACTAGCGTGTTTCGTGCAGGACAGTTTTATTCCCTGTGTGTGGGAGCACGGATGATCATCGCCGATGAGTTCACACGAGCACGCGAAACCGCGAATTCTTCGCGTATTTCTCTACCTAGATCGCCCAGGAGGTTGGAATGAGGCGCATTGTCGCTATCGCAGACGACCTTTCAGGTGCCGCCGAAACCGCCATCGCGTTGGCTCCGCCCGCTGCGCCGCACACACGGCACGCGCCGCACGGCAGCATGGTTCCGCGCATCGTGCTTCTGTCGGGTGACGCGCCGTCGCGCCGGGCCGACGCGATACCCGATCAGTTGCTCATTCTCGATACCGATAGCCGGCGTTTTTCGGCCGAATACTCCACCCGACGCTTAGGGGTGCTGCTGCAGAATCTGCTCGGCAGCGTAGGTTCCGATGCGCGGCCACTGGTGTTTCTCAAAGTTGATTCCTTGCTGCGCGGTCATCTTGCGGACTCGCTGGGCGCCCTGTCGGCACACGGACCCATTGTCTTCGCGCCGGCTTTGCCCGCGCTCGCCCGCAGCACGATCGGCGGCGTCGTGCACGCGGCAGGGACCCCCTTGCACCAGACGACGCTCTGGCACGCTGAGCCGACGGCCGTGCCGGCGACGATAGCGGCTTCCCTGGCCCCGCTTGATGTCGCCCTGGTCGATCTCCACACGGTACGCGGCGCGCACAGCATTCTGGCAGCCCGGCTTCGTGAACTCGCCACGGCCGGCGTCATAGCCGTTTGCGATGCCGAAACCGCAGACGATCTCGATGCCCTGGCAGCGGCCGCGCTGCGGCAGGTCGGAACCCACCTGGTGGGTGCCTCGGCCTTCGCAGCTGCGGTCGGGCGCGCCGTCAGGGGGACGCCTCAGCACCAGCCGACCGCGCAGCCTGCGCCTTCGCCAAATCCGCCGGACCCGGCTTTCTTTCCATGGGGCAGTCGCGACGACGACGCACCCGGGAACAGGGCATCCGGTTCGGTGCTTGTGGTTGTGGGAACCGCATCGAGCCAGAGCCGCGAGCAACTGCGTACCCTGGCCGCCGCCGGTGTGACCGTTGTCACGCTGCACCCGGCGGACCTACTGAACAAAACAGCAAATCCGGCCGCGCTATCGAGTGCTCTCGCGCTGGGATCGGCCGCGGTCTGTGTAGACCGGCAGTCGTTGGATCCGGCAGTTTCGGGTCGCCTCGCCGACGCGTTCGCTGCGTTCGTCGCCCCTCTCACGCACGGTCATCATCTCGTACTGACCGGCGGCGAGACCGCCCGGGCAGTTCTGCAGTCGCTCGGCGTGCTGTGGATGGAGCCGGTTCATGAAATCGAACACGGAGCCGTGCTTTCCCGCACCGACCAGGGCGGCCTGGTCGTGACCCGTCCGGGAAGTTTCGGCGGGCCAGACAGCCTGCACGTCATCTACTCTCACCTGCGCTCGCTGAGCGCGACACCCCCATTCGTCACCGCCACCGCCTCCGCCGCAGTGCGGCCCACACTCACCAGGAGCTTTATGAACACCGTCGATCTACTCGAACTGCCCTATGTTGCCGTCACGATGGGTGACGGCGCGGGAGTCGGCCCCGAAATTGTGGTCGCTGCCGTGCTGGCCCCGCAATCGAATGCCCAATGCCGGCCCGTCGTCATCGGCGATGCCCTGCGTCTGCGCCAAGCCGCCACAATTCTGGGTGTCGACGCCCGAATCGTCGCGATCGAACAGGTGCAGGACGCCGTATTCGAGCCGGGCCGCGTCAATGTCATCGACCTCGCCTTGCTGCCGGAGGATCTGCCGTGGGGCCAGCTCTCCCGGATTGCCGGTCACGCGGCCTACGAATACATCAAGAAAGCCGCCGAACTTGCTATGAGCGGCCAAGTGCAGGCCATCTGCACGGCCCCGCTCAATAAAGAAGCACTGCATTCGGCCGGTCATATCTTTCCCGGCCACACCGAAATGCTTGCTACCCTGACCGGCATCGACGAAGTCTCCATGATGCTGTCGACCCCGACGATCAAGGTGATCCACGTGACGACGCATATCGGATTGGTCGACGCCGTGGCGAAAATCAACCCCGGTCTGGTCGAACGCACCATCCGACGCGGGCACGATGCGCTCGTGCGTGCTGGCGTGGCGCGCCCGAAAATCGGTGTCTGTGCCATCAACCCGCACGCGGGTGAAGGCGGGTTGTTCGGTCAGGGCGAAGAAGCCGAGAAGATCGAACCCGGCGTACGGGCTGCCCGTGAAGCCGGAGTCGATGTGTACGGCCCACTTCCTGCTGACACGCTGTTTTTTCTGGCTGGTCGCGGCGACTACGATCTCGTCGTGGCGATGTACCACGACCAGGGTCACGGCCCGGTCAAGGTCCTCGGCATCGAAGCCGGTGTCAACATCACCGTCGGACTGCCGGTCATCCGCACCTCCGTCGACCACGGAACAGCCTTCGACATTGCAGGCAAGGCCATAGCGGATTCCCGCAGCATGATCGA
>Ga0314774_1001460_pt1 | contig 15003 bp, 11 predicted proteins | sample MetaGCBIA2018_FD_204515 | JGI IMG/M metagenome (GOLD analysis project Ga0314774, IMG submission 204515) | Cryopeg brine microbial communities from Beaufort Sea near Barrow, Alaska, United States - CBIA 2018 | ecosystem: Environmental > Aquatic > Marine > Coastal | place: USA: Alaska | collected... | reverse complement strand
TAAGTGAAGGCTCTAAGTTGAAAAGTTTAATAGGTATTCGTGAACATAATCCTATCGAAACAAATATTGAAAAAACTGAGTATCAATATTTCATGCGAAACGATGAAATGTTAAGTATTGAAGGGTTAGTATATACTACGAATAATAATGATTATATTACTAGCATTTCATACTGCCTAAATGACTCTAGTGAAGAACAAGATTGTATTTTGTTCAGAGAAGTTAATGCTCAAGTAGTTGATTTCGAGCAAGATTCATTTTCTATTGATCCACATGTTTTTAAAAAGAAATCAACAGGAATCTATTCGATTCTTATATACGCTTCAACTGATCGAATGGATAAACATCAATTTTTAGTTGCAGAAGTTACGATAAAATGTATTGAGTCGGTTCGATTTGTAGACATGAAATCTGAATATGAAGTTTTTGCAGATGAATCAATTATCCAACTTATGGGTTCGATTCGCAGCTCAGATGTTACATATATAAAAGAAGTGAATTTGATAACCAATAATTCAAGAAAGAATATTTATAAAGAATCAGTTTTATCAAATGTCCACAGAGAAGTTATTGATCTCAATGAAAAGATAGATTTGGTTTTTGTAGATAGTAAGTTTCAGATAGTTAGAGTTCTTATATTACTTAGTGATGGATCAGTTGTTCGAAAGGATATTAAGGTATATTTATGTACGCTTGAAATGGAAGTGCCAGGTGAAGCCGACGTAAATGAAGATTTATATATTAGAATTTATACGACACGTGAGGATGGAACAAAAACGATTCTTGAGGAGGATATAAATCTTAGTATTGGTGAAACAGATATCGCAAAACTAGTAATAAATAAATTAAGTACATTGAATGAGGGGACATTAGTTATTACGGCGATATTTGATAAATTTGACAATCAGATTGCAACTAGCCAAGTACTAAATATTACGAAGACAGACGAATGATGGAGACGATATGAATAAAAAGCAGATAATTATTGGAAGTATCATAGTTTTTGCATTAATCATCATAATCTTTGTTGCTTTAAATACTGATAGTATATTTAAAGGATCGAGTTTAGATTTGGATGCTGAAGTCTTAAATAATTCAGACAATATAGATGATGTGGAAAAACAGATTGAATCAACAGATATTGAGTTTGTAAATATGAATGAATTGACCAACTATTTGACTACAACGGAAGTTGATGATTTAGAAAAAAAACTAAGTCAATTGTTTATAGAATACTTCCCTCGTATAGCAGGTATTCGGAGTGATTATCGTAATTATTATAGTCAAAATAAACAAGAAATTCAGGCTGAAACCGGAATTGAATCAGAAAAAGAGTTTATAAGTTTGATAAACAAACTTAAACCAGTACAAAACTACAAAAAATTAAATATTGTTCTTCAGCCCGAGTCACTTAAAGTTGTAGAGAACAATTATTTTGTGGATTTTAATGTTGTTTTTGATGAACATGGGGAAGTGGAGTTCTATACTATAATAGACTTGAATAACCTTGGATTAATAATGAAGTAATGTACATAACCTAATAACTAGCTTATGACTTAGGTCGTTTATCTTTATAAAAGGCAATCAAAGTCAAAGATAAAATGTCTACATCCACTTATTATGGATGTAGACATTTTGAATGTGCGCAACAAACAGGTCATTAGCCGCAGTAAATAAAAATCAGTGATTTGATAGCTATTGCTCACTGCTCATGACACTATATGATACATTTACAGGATAATCTTTTTGGTCAGTTTTACCAATGAGGATACTAAATCCATAGTTCTCAGACTCACCACTGATCATGGTCATTTCTCCCATTTGAACTACATTCAAATTGCTGCCGAATCGATCTTTGCAAACTTCAATCATTTCATTCGACACATCATCAAAATCTTTTTCACTTATGTAATCCAATATAAACATTATCTCATCGTTAGTTGATATTATATTTGACGCTGTAAGTATACCATCCTCAAATAAAGGAATTTCATCTTTAGGAAAATCATCAGGAAGATCTTGTTCTTCATAAACAGTAGTATCATCGACCGGTTCTTCTTCGTAATCTTCATCCATTTCGTCTTGGTCTGGTATGTTTTCTTTATCTAATCCTTCCTCAAAAAAGAGACCATAAACTAATCCGTTGTTTTCATCTTTTCCAGCGACTGTTGAAATGACATATTCGTCTTTAGCATATGTATAATTTGATACATCGCCCATCTCCATGCTTAGAATTTGCTCCCATCCGTTGTTCTCAAGAAGGTCATTGTAGTCTTCAATGTCTTTCTCTGTTATATCGACATAATATAAAGTCCATATTGAACCATCGGTCTCAATATGATTACTTACTACACACTTTCCATTTTCATTCTCGGGAAACACATCTGGTATGTTTTTATCCCATTTTATTTCTTCGAGATTGTCGACATCTTTATTCCCGAATATACCATCAAAAAACGATCCGGTATCCCCATTGGAATCATCCTTTTTATCGTTATTAGAATCGTCTGCCGTATTTGTATCTTTAGTATCCTTATCTTCATTGCTTTCAGAACTGGATGGAGCAGCCTCAGGCACATCTTCTTCATCCTTTATTTCAACTGTTTTACCACATCCGGATAGTAACAAAGCCAAGATAATTGTTATAGCTACCAAGTTTTTAAATAAAGCTCTATACACAATAATTCCTCCTCTTTAAGTTAGTACCATTTTATAAGCGATTATCTTCTTCTTGATAAGCGATAATCTTCTCCTTATTCTTCTTTTTAGTTTTATTTATTGGCCGTAACTTCACTCCTTCCAATAAAAAAACACCATAATAAATTAATCATCATTAATTTACCTGGTGTCAAATTTCTCAAGCCTACATCTGGTTAACCTGCGTTGTATAAAATTTCTATCAAGATAAGTTTAACATATTTGATTTTGAGTTTATATAGTCAATAATTCACTGATAATAACAGGACAACCTATGATATACTTAAACTGGTACGAATCGGTAGTAGAATACCAGTAGTCTTACCACAAAGAATATATGAAGATGTTGAATTAATCAAGATACTAAATATATTTAGTAAAGATCCCCTGATACAGTATCCTTTCAAATGGAAACTTTAGTTCGTTTTCTTCCTGCTCAAAACACTTTTATAACTTAAACTGCCGTTTGGACAACTGCTAACGCAAACCATACATTTTGAGCAATTAAATGCAGTGGTAGGATCTGATTTATCTTCCTTATACAAGCTGCTTTCTTTGTTTAAGTTTGTTATATAACATACTTTATCACATTTTCCGCAGGAGAGACATGTAGCTTTGTTATTAATAATTCTGAAAAAGGAAACTTTATTCAATAATCCTTGTATCCATGAAATTGGACAGCCTACTTTATAATAATTATACATTTGGCTGTTTTTTTGTTCTTCTGGCAAATTCTTTGTCATGAGTTCCATGATGAAGCCCAGAGGACACATCCATTTACAGAAAAATTTACCGAAAAAGATACCTAGGATGCTTGCAACAATTAGAACAAGCCATAAACTAATATGAAAAAGGAAAACGGATACATATAATGCAATACCGAAAAATAATTGGATATAACGACGGTTTTTAATAAGTAGATTCATAATGCCTCCTATAAACGCTGATAAAAAGATTATACCACAATATTCAAATAACGCAATATTAGAATATTGCGATATTAATGCTTTTTGAAACAATTCGTCGAATAGATCCATTACAATCATTGCAGATAGAATGAACTGAATTTGTTGTTTGGATAGACCAATCCGAGTAAAAATGGTAAAATGGTAAAATGTAAAATAATTAGTTGCAGGAGATTTCATAAAGTGGTGGTCATATGAATAAGAATCAGAAGAAGATTACAAATAACTGGCTAATCCTTATCCTAACCGTTTTGGTTAGTTTTACTGTTTTGTCATCGTTTATGTTTGTCAGCAATGTACAATACACAAGAGCATCAAGGGAGAATTTTGATTCATTGATAAAAGATCAGCTTAAAACCTTTGTCAAGAATGAAATTGATAACCGCTATCGTGATATTGAATATAGTCTTGACCGACTTTATATACAAGAGCGATTGAAAATCAAAGAAAAAATCAATGCCATCGCCATTACGTTGAACAATGATTATAGTAATAGCAATATAACCCTTGAAGAACGAAGAAAACTACTGGTGAAAAGCCTTGAATCCATCGATAATGACGATGAAGATTATCTTTACTTCGCCATCACACCGGATGGAGTCACCATGAGATCAGGCACTGATAATAATCTTGCTGGAACGAAGATTTTAGATTTGGTGGATAAAGATGGTGTTCGTTTTATACAGGAGATGACAAAAGCGGTTGATGAAAAAGAGGGTGTCTACGTAACCTACCATTGGCCTAAAGAAAAAGACGGAGAACCACTGAAAAAAACTTCATACTGCAAGTATCTTCCAGAGTTTGACATGATTATTGCTACAGGCAGCTATGAAGAAGACGTTGAGAAGCTATTGAAAGCAAGGACCTTTTCAACCATTCAACAGTATTATACCTCAAGTACTCAATATATCTCTATTGTAGATTATGACGGTAACATGCTTGTCCATCCCAATAAAGACCTAATAGGAAAAAGTACATTGAATTTGGTAAACAACGATGGAGAAGTACTTCATTATATGTTTATGAAAGAACTAGAGGATGATGGTGAGGGTTTTGTCAGTTATTACTTCAATCTACCTGAATCTGATATCATAAGTGGTAAGATTACTTATTTTCGTAAGTTGGACCGATGGAATGCCTATATGGGTATGGGTTTTTATGTTGACGATGTTGAAGATAGATTGCAAGCCTACACGCAAGAGTTAATTCAGCAACATTATATTGATTTGCTTATCACTATCTTACTTTTCATTATATCCGCTATACTGATTTTTATATTAATTCGAAGAGGACTTGGTTTACAGAAGAATTATCTTAACCAAGAAGAAATTGTGTACACAAAACTTTTCAAACTTTCCAAGGATGGCATTATTATTCTTGATTATTATGGAGCTGTTCTGTATAAGAACGCATTTGTGAATCATATCTTAGGCAATTCATTAAATCAATATATAAATGGAAAAGGAGAACTTACTTTTGCTAATGTCAAAGAGAATGTATATCAGATTGATATCTCAGAAGATGCTATCTTCTACGTGACGATAATTAAAGAAGATATTGTCTATCATGGTATGGATTCATATATCTACTTCATCACGAATATCACTGATCAATATGAGGAACGCAATGAATTGGAAAAACAGGCGTCCTATGATATGTTGACCGGTTTGCCTAACCGTCGTCGTCTAATCTTGGATTTTGAAGATTTAAGACAGCACCTACCTGATTTTCAGACAGTAACCATTGCCATGATAGATATTGATTATTTTAAGATAGTTAATGATACCTATGGTCATGAAACCGGTGATGAAGTCCTCATATTATTAGGAAAATGCTTTAACCAGAGATTACATCATGCGGACAAAATATATCGTTATGGTGGTGAAGAATTTGTGGTCGTTCTTTATAATACAAGCTCTGTTGATACAGGGAACATCTTATCGCAGATAAATATAATTTTTACGCAATTAGCTGAGAAAATGATTGATCAAACGATCACTTTCAGTGCCGGTATATTTACTCAACAGATACATGATACAGACATCGAAATAAATGACCTTATTCATGAAGCCGACGGTCTACTTTACAAGGCTAAAGAAAACGGAAGAAATAGAATTGAAATAGAATAAAGAGGATGAAAAATGACGAATAAATATATCAAAATTATAATAAGCATAACAGTTATAGCAATAGCTTTAGGGCTATTGCTATATCAAAGCTTGCAAGAGTATAATATGGAATCCAGAGATTCCAAGACATTAGCGCAGAGTATTAATAGTGTTATCATTGAAATCAAAGGGGAACCAGAGCGCTCAGACGCTCAAGTAGAATTAATTATAAGAAAATGTGCGCATTTACTTGAATACATCTTTTATACGACGGTGGTATTCGTTGTCGTGTTAATAAATGTTAAGAGAAAATGGTTGGGTTATCTCATGGTATTCGTGATTACTATACCGATTCCATTTATAGATGAATTGATTTTTCAAGCTAGAACCTTAGGTAGATCAGTTAGTTTACTCGATATTGGAATTGATCTATTGGGCATTGCTGTTGCCATAATTGTAGGCAGTTTGAATTTAATTTCCAATAGAATCTTATTGAAGCGCTAAAGCATTATATTCTTTGGTGAGCCATAATATTTCGTCTAATAAACAATTTTTGAAAGAAGATTAAGATAAATAGTTACGATATAGTTCTTATTGATATTCCATTTGTACCATTCCATTATAATAAATGTGTAGGGGTAACACTTTCAAAAATTAAATTGTATAAGTACTGTGAAAGGAGTATACTTAGGCATAAGTACCTATGCATGTCAAGTTTGATTAGTGGAGTGATTAAATGAGGAATAAACAAAAAGCAGTTATTGTAGTCTTTGTTCTAATTATATTATTCAATTTTATGTGGTTTAATGGACTGGCAACATCGAATATATCTGTAATTGAAGCAGATAAGGGTGTTGTTAATTTGAGCTATAAGGATTTGGATGACGGCATAGTGGAATTAAGTGGGGAATGGCTATATTATGATAGCCTTTTCGTTGAAGATTTAGTTAGTGCTAATTCAGAGCAGGATGATAACTTTGAATTAGTTAATATACCTGAATATCAGAAGTATCAGAAAGATAAAAATACAAAATCTTTTTTTCGTTATGGTACATACCAACTTTTGATTAAAGGTTTAGAACCGGATAAAGCATATGGAATCTATTCAAGGGAGCAAGTAACATCGTATCAACTCTATGTGAATAACAAATTAAACCTATTCAATGGAAAAGTTGGAAGGACAAAAGAAACAAGTGTTCCAGAATGGATGCCTAAAAATTCAGTTGTCTACTCTGATGAAAATGGAACTTTGAAACTTCAAATGGAAATCAGTAATTTTTTGTATGAGGATGGTCTCTTTTGGTGTAGTCCATATATCGGTAGCCCGGATCAAATTTATAGGTATCATGTTCAACAACTGATTGTTGATGTGTCATTGAATGCTGTATTCGGGATTATTGGTTTAGCTTTTCTTCTTTTGTTCTTTCAGGTCAAACATGAAAGAAGTGTTTTCTATTATGCAATATTTGTATTAATCATGACAGTTCGTATGTTTTTCACTGCTAGTCGAGCGGTTATGCTATTCTTCCCCGATATCTCCTGGGAAGTTGTCGTTCGGATAGAATATTTATCCGGGTTTTTACTACTACCATCTATTATTGTGTTTGTTGCTTATCTAATGAATTATTCAAAGGCTGTCCATGTGAGAAATGCATGTCTTGGTCTAGCAACATTTACAACAATTTTTGTTATGATGGCTGATCACGTCACATATACTCAGTTTTTAAATCCTTATTTATATGTTGCGTTGTTTAGTATCATTATTTCAATCATTTTGATATTCTTACATTACAGAAAGTATGTTTTCTATGAAACGATTTTGATTATTTCATTTGTTAACTTTTTAATTGGGTTATTTCAACAATTATATGGGGATACAGCTGCATGGGTACCTATTGCTGTCTTCAACTCCGTATTAGGATTTTCTTTTATTTTGCTGGACCAATTTAGAATCCACATAAAGGAACAGGAATTTTTGGCTATTAATGCAGCAATCGATCCGCTGACAAGTTTATATAATCGCAAATTCTTAATAAACTTTAGTAAATCAAGGTTTAGAGATTCTCTTGAATTAAATATGTCTTATGTGTTATTCTTAGACATAGATGGATTTAAACATGTTAATGATATATATGGGCATGATATTGGTGATGAAGTAATGCAGATTATAGGGATGCGATTGAAAAATTGCTTTAGTGTAACTGATTACGTATTCAGATATGGTGGGGATGAATTTGTTATACTCATGATTTGTGATCATATTGAACATGTTAAACGTAAAGCTAAATCAGTTATTAAGTCGATCAATGAACCTATAGTTGTTGGTAACACGTTACATCACGTAGGGATTAGCATAGGGATTACGCCTTGCGATTTGGATAAACGATTTGATTTTGAATATTACATCAATGCAAGTGACAAGGCAATGTATAGTGCCAAAACTAGCGGTGGGAACAGATATGAATTTGACAAACAGTTTGGATAGAAACAGTGAGCCCTATTTAGAAATAGGGCTTTTAATAAACAAAGAAGTTATTACACACGAAATAACCACAATATAAGTGTAATAGAGGTAAATGATGATAAAGAAGATCTTTAAAAGATTCAATATAAAGGATACAATAGATAAAGTGGTTCAGGCTTTTAATCAAGAACTTAGGGTTCAACATTATGAAGTTAGAAGCAATAAAGTCAATACAAATATTCGCTTAGCCCTTGTTACCGATTTGCATAGTTGTTATTACGGTGAAAATCAGATGGAATTGTTAGAAGCCATCACAAGCCAAGATCCTGATGCTATCTTACTCGGAGGCGATATTTTTGATAGTGTGATATCAAGTCAAAATACATGGATTTTTCTAGAAGCAGTGAGTGATAAATATCCCTGCTTTTATGTTTCCGGCAATAATGAACATGCAATCAAAAGTTTTAGCAGAATCAAACAAAAATTAGAAAAACTTAATATTACTATTCTTGAAGGGGAAAGTAGAGTAATTGAGATCAATGGAGAAGCAATAAATGTCTGCGGAGTCGACGATTATGATATAGGAAAGAAAATATTCTATAAACAACTTAGAAATTCAATCAAAGATTGTAATACGTCCCAATATACATTGTTATTAGCTCATCGTCCAGAAAAAATCATCCGGTATTTAGCATATGATTTTGACTTGATTCTATCCGGACACGCCCATGGAGGACAATGGAGAATCCCCGGAGTTGTAAATGGTTTATATGCACCGAATCAAGGGGTTTTTCCAAAATATGCAGGGGGATTGTATGACTATGATGGAAAAGTTCATATTGTCAGCAGGGGACTGGCCAGAGAATCAACCTTTATTCCCAGATTGAATAATCCTCCGGAATTGGTTATTGTGAATATTAAAACTACACTTTTAGGAGAATATATGAATAAAGAAATATTTGAAACCATAGATAATAAACTAGCCTATAAGGTACCTGTTCATAAGGGGCCAATCAATGGAATTGTAACCGTTCCGGGATCTAAAAGCATTACAAATAGAGCTTTGTTAATTGCAGCTCTAGCGGAAGGCAAGTCAACGCTTGAGGGTGTTCTGTTTAGCGATGATTCAAGACATTTTTTGAGTAGCCTTCAATTGTTAGGCTTTGATATTGAGATTGATGAGGCGAATAAGAAAGTCTCTGTATTCGGATTAGGCGGCAAGATTCCTAAAGAAGAGGCTACCATCAATGTTGGAAGTGCAGGAACGGCAGCAAGGTTTTTGACGGCTATGTTAGCGTTATCCAACGGAATATATGTGATTGAATGTTCACAGCAGATGAAAAATCGTCCTATGAAACCTTTGATTGATGTGCTGATTGATTTAGGAGCCAGCTTTGAATATCTGGAAAAAGATGGGTTTTTACCCGTGCGTGTTACCGGAAACAAAGGTAGAGGTAAAAACGTATCCATTGACATTACCAAGAGTACACAGTTTTTAAGTGCTTTATTGATGGTTGCACCGATGACTGGCAACGGCATGTGTATTCAGATAACAAGCGATAAAAAGGAAGGTGCATATATACGCATTACGACAAATATGATGCAGCAGTTTGGCATACATGCTATTTATGACGGTAACAACTATATTGTTTCTAAAGGTGAGAAGTATAGGGCAAAGGATTACTCTATTGAGCCTGATGTGTCTGCCGCTTGTTATTTATACGGACTTGCTACACTAAGTGGGGGAACGATCACCGTAAAAGGTGTTTACAAAGAGTTGATGCAAGGGGATATGAAATTTTTAGGTGTCCTTGAAAAGTTAGGTTCTACATTGGAATCAACGCCAGAGGGTATTCGATTAACCGGCCCTAAAGAGGGCGTGTATAATGGGATTGACGTGGATCTAAATGATTTTTCTGATCAAACGATGACCCTTTCTGTACTTGCCGCCTTCGCAAAAAGTCCTACAGTCATACGGAATGTTGCTCATATCAGATTACAAGAATGTGATCGTATGCAAGCTATTGTTAATGAGTTGACACGAGTCGGCATTTCATGTAAAGCGGATGGAAGCCATATTCATATAACGCCAGGGCAGATAAAAGGGGCTCAGATTGAAACATATGATGACCATCGGATGTCTATGGCGTTTAGTCTCTTAGGCATAAAAGCAGAAGGCATCGTTATCCTAGATCCTATGTGTTGCAGAAAGACCTTTGAAGATTATTTTGAAGTATTTGATAATTTGATAAAGAGCAATAAGTAAATGTAATGTGAAACAAGATGCGATACCGTTTGCTGAAGATAATCAGAAAATTCATCTATATGACAGTATTGCAAGTGATGACTAAACAAAAGGGGTACAGGCAAAATGAATTTAACAGAATTATTCTCGTTATCGATGGAACAATGGATATGGGTTGTCTTGGCAGCTGTGTTAGTTGGATTTTCAAAAACAGGCATTGGTGGAGCTATGATGATGGTTATTCCTATTGTAGCCTCAGTTTTTGGAGGGAAAGAATCAACAGGCATCATCCTGCCTATGCTTATTGTTGGGGATGTGTTTGCAGTTAAATATTACAATAGACATGCTGATTGGGGGAACATTAAGAAGTTGCTCCCTTGGACGTTGGTTGGTCTTGTCATTGGTGTCGTTGTTGGCAGTTACATTAATGATCAACAATTTAAAGTGTTAATCGCAATCTCTGTTTTAGTATGTTTAGTGATTCTACTTTATTCCGAGAAAAAGGGTGAGGAACTCAAGGTGCCAAGTACTGTTTGGTTCTATGCTTTGGTGGGAATTGCCAGTGGATTCACGTCGATGATAGGAAATGCAGCAGGACCGATTATAAGTATATATCTCTTAGCAAGAGGTTTGAAAAAAAATTCGTTTATGGGAACAGCTGCATGGTTTTTTATGATATTAAATCTCACTAAAATGCCCTTTCAGATCTTCGTGTGGCATAACATTTCATTTGAGACTATGAGTCTTACACTCGTTATGATACCGGCAATTTTACTGGGTGCAATTGTAGGTATCGGTGTGATCAAAAAAATCAATGAAAAGCCATTTAGATATTTAATAATTATTATGACGGCCATTGCAGCATTTAGATTGCTCATTTAGTATATGAATTAAGAAATCTATAGATCAGTTTTGATGAAGATAATACAAAAGAAGAAAAAGATAATTTAAAACAGTACCCTAAGAAAGGGCATATTCAAGATGCTAGCCAGAAAGTATGATTATAGGGTTACTGAATAATGGCCTTAAGTTCATTTAAAGCAGCTTCTTCGTCATAATTGTAATGAACTAAATAAACCTCGAATTCTTTCCCTTTTTCTATGAGATATTCAGGTATGTTTGAGGTGGTAAACAGGATTTTTATGCTTTCCTCGTTTCCTAGATGCTCTGCAATTACGTATATTTCATTGATATAATCAGGTGATAGTTTATTCGTATCTTTACAGGAAGCGAGTATAAGGGTGTTTTCATATACACCAACCACATCACACTCATTATTTGAAGACCTTTTATTATTCCAGACAAAGTTTAAACTAGCTTCTACATCATCAGCATCTAACTTGCGCATTAGATTGTATAATCTGTGTTCAAGCCAAGTGCCGGTTTTAAGCAGATAGTCACGCATGCCAGTCACTTTAAAAGTAACAATCAGTTTGTTTTTCATTGTATACTGTTGTTTAATAAGATTAATAGCTACCATATGGGCGATTAAGTCACTCAAAAACTTTTTTTCTGACATTGTGAGATCATTATTTAAAAATACAATTGTTGATGGATTTTGAAAAGCAGTTGAATACACTGACGGATGACGGGACGGTTGAAACAGATGTTTGTATTCCTTGTGATGCGATTCAATAAATGTCAATAATTGAATCATCCTTTGATCATCAAAAAGAGAACTTGCTTCAGACTTAATGAACCCGCCACGACTTAGTATGTAATCTTCCACATCTAAATTGGTGGAATCACTTATAAAGATGAATTCACCATGATGATATTCATAGATGTCACCATCATCTTCAACATAGGCCAAAGGAATCTCTGCTTGTAACAGAATATTCATCACTTGGTAGCCGATGACAGAAGCATCTGCTGGTAATAGGAACATAGCATCTTCTTTGCGTATCTTTTGAATATAGTTCTTGATTGCATCTTTACTATATGCGTTTACCGTCTCAAGTGAGAGGCTATAACCCTTATCTTGTAAATAACTATTCAAACCGTCTATATTTTTGTATTTCTCTTTTTTATCCTCTATTATAACAATATGATCACAATTATAATGATGTATGGCTATTAGGTTGTTAATATTGTTGTCTTGGTTGAAGCAATAAAGCTTATTCATTGATTCCCTTTCCGTATAATTAAATTTTTTAGGAGTACACTGTATACTGTCAAAAGATAGCGATAATATTTATGGAAAAGACAAGATCACATAGTGTTAATGAAATAGTTTGGGTTAATGGAAGTGGCTTGATAGCCACTTCCATTTTTCTTTTCCCAATATTAGTATGGTGTATTTTTCTTATTATTTGAGCACAATCAATCTATCTGCAAGTGGAGCGAATTCTTTGTCTCCTGCAGGAGCCGACGGTTTACCAAAGGGCATTTGTGAAATGAGTTTCCAATGTTTTGGAATCTGAAATTCGTCCCTTAATTGGGTTTCAATTAACTCATTGTAGTGTTGAAGAGATGCGCCTAATCCCTCCTGATTGAAAGCTGTCCATACAATATGCTGTAACATTCCTATTGATTGGAGTGACCAGCTTTTAAAATTATGAGCAAAAACTGGGAATCCCAATTCTAGATTCTTAATAATTTCAGTATCCTCTAAAAAGAGGATGGATCCATATCCATTCTGAAAAGACGTAATACGGGCGTCTGTTTCAGGAAAATTTTCTGCAGGCACAATTGCACGTAAAGCTTCCCTTGTTATATTCCATAGTTTTTGATGCTGCTCACCTAGAAGTAGAACAGCTCTACCATTCTGTGCATTAAAGGATGAGGGAGCATGTAAAATCGCTTCTTCAAGAATGTGTTGAATCGCTTCGTCACTAATAGTAGATTCGGATGTCAATGTATAATTGGTTCTTCTTTCTTTAACTGCTTCTAAATAAGTAATTGTGTTTGTTTTCATATGTAATCCTCCTTCGGATTGTGATGATAATAGTAATATTTAAAATTCAATCTGTTGCTGGAAAAGTTTCAAATTATTAATCAATGCCTGTTTCACTTCCTCATCAACACCTCTAAATAAATGATCAATGAATTTTTCGTGTGCTGGGAAAACATCTTTCATTATTTCTATACCTGAATCTGTCAGTGAAACGTGATATATACGTTTGTCATTTTCAGATTGCTTGCGCGTTATATATCCCTTCTTCTGCAGTTTGTCAATGTTATAGGTTATGGTTCCACTAGTTACTAGTATCTTTTCGGCAATCTGCTGAACGGGTTGTGGGCCCTTGTTGTAGAGCATCTCAAGAACTCCAAACTCACTTAAATTCAGCCCGTATATTGCAATCTGGTTTTCTGTTCTGGCAGTTAATTTATTCTGTGTTCTGGCCAAAGCAATAATTAACTTGAAATTCAATTCACTCATATGATTAGCTCCTTTATCTTGACTTCAAGATAATTGTAGCATTTTATTATCTTGAAGTCAAGATAATTCAATGAAGTCATCTTATCCTGTAAATACAATAAAATATATTAGGAGGATTCGAGATGGCTACTAAACACGATGCTGTAGCTAAACTAATTAGTAATAGTGTAGGGGGCAAGTTGAACCGGGCGGTAAACATTCTTAAGCAAATGTGAAATAGGGTGGTATTATAAAAAGGCGATGTGCATTTGAAGTTTGATCTTAAAGGTATTAAGGCAGCTGCTAATGCAATCGTAACACCAGTTGTAATAACAAATTCGACTAAGTAGTTTGTTAAATTAATAACTTATATCGATTGCATTGACAAAGCTGAAAAACAAACGTATACTGAGAAAGTATTCAAGGGGTGAAAAAAATCCCAGGTGAGGAGTTTCTTAAATGGAATCAGAAAAAATGGTGCAAACAATTCGAATGGCCAAGATGTATTATGAATTAGGTAAGAGTCAGGAAGAAATTGCACTCGCTGAGAAGACTTCAAAATCTACAGTTAGTCGAATTTTGAAAAAAGCGATAAAAGATGGATATATAAAGATAACAATTAATTATCCAATTAATTCGGTAACTGAAATCGAAACACGTTTAAAAGAATGCTTTAATATTGCTCATGTATTTGTAACTCCAGCAATCGTTGATAATCTAGATGCTAGATTACAGGACACTTGCATTGCCTTAGCAAATGATCTTAATGGCATGGTTAAGGATGGAGATATAATTGGAGTATCATGGGGTAGGACTATGGATTTATTAGCCGACCATTTAATAAGCTCTAATTCACGAGGTGTTAAAATTGTTCAACTAAATGGTAGTGTTCCAAGACAAAGCATATCGACAGGTTCCTATAAAATTGTTTCTTCTTTATCTAAGAGTTACAATGGTCAAGGGTTTATTTTCCCGGTGCCTGCTGTTGTTGATAATAAAAAGATTGCAGATGCTTTAAAAGAAGACTCTCAAGTCAAGGAGCTTTTAAATCTTGCATTGAAGTCCAAGACAATGATATTTAGTATTGGTAATTTGTCAAAAAAATCAATACTTTTCGAAGCAGGTTATATAAATGAAGATGAGTATAATAATCTGGAGATTAA
>Ga0314774_1001459_pt1 | contig 15022 bp, 17 predicted proteins | sample MetaGCBIA2018_FD_204515 | JGI IMG/M metagenome (GOLD analysis project Ga0314774, IMG submission 204515) | Cryopeg brine microbial communities from Beaufort Sea near Barrow, Alaska, United States - CBIA 2018 | ecosystem: Environmental > Aquatic > Marine > Coastal | place: USA: Alaska | collected... | reverse complement strand
AGAACTTATAGAGCATATTTGCATTGTAACTAAAGCTAAATATCATGTGTGGAATTGTATGTGCGTTTGATCTGAAAGAAAAAGCTGAGGTATTAAGACCTCAAATTTTGGAAATGTCTAAAAAAGTCCGTCACCGGGGTCCGGATTGGAGCGGAATTTATTCAAATGATAAAGCGATATTGGCTCACGAAAGATTGTCAATTGTGGATCCTGTTCCGGGGAAACAGCCTTTATTAAGTGATGATAAAAAATTGATATTGTCTGCAAATGGCGAAATATATAACCATAAAGCACTTCGCAAACAATTTGAAGGGAAATATAACTTTCAGACACAATCGGATTGTGAAGTGATTTTAGCTTTATATAAAGAAAAGGGTACAAGTTTTATTGATGAAATGAACGGTATTTTTGCCTTTGCCTTATATGATGCAGATAAAGATGAATATTTTATAGCGCGTGACCATATGGGAATTATTCCTTTATATATGGGCTGGGATGCAAACGGAACATTTTATGTGGCTTCAGAATTAAAAGCCCTGGAAGGGGTTTGCACAAAAATAGAGTTGTTTCCACCGGGACACTTTTTATCCAGTAAAGATGGTGTTTTAACCAAATGGTACAGCCGGGATTGGATGGATTATGAGGCCGTGAAAGACAACCAAACAAGTATTGACGAAATTCATGATGCTTTGGAGGCCGCTGTTCACCGTCAATTAATGTCGGATGTGCCTTATGGCGTATTGCTTTCCGGCGGTTTGGATTCATCGGTAATTTCGGCAATTGCAAAAAAATATTCTGAGAAAAGAATAGAATCAGACGATACCCAGGCAGCCTGGTGGCCACAATTGCACTCCTTTTCTGTTGGATTGGAAGGTTCTCCAGATTTGGCCGCAGCGCAATTGGTAGCCGATCATATTGGAACGGTTCATCACGAAATAAAATTTACTATTCAGGAAGGATTGGACGCCATTCGTGACGTTATTTACAACCTGGAAACTTACGATATTACAACCATTCGTGCTTCAACGCCTATGTATTTAATGGCGCGGGTTATAAAATCCATGGGAGTGAAGATGGTACTTTCCGGTGAAGGGGCTGATGAGTTGTTTGGTGGTTATTTATACTTTCATAAAGCGCCGGATAAAAAGGAATTTCACGAAGAAACAGTTCGTAAATTGAGTAAATTACATATGTACGACTGTTTACGTGCAAACAAAAGTTTAGCTTCCTGGGGAATTGAGGGCCGTGTGCCATTTTTGGACAAAGAATTTATGGATGTGGCAATGGGAATTAACCCTCAGGATAAAATGATCAACGGCGAGCGCATGGAGAAATGGGTGGTACGTAAAGCTTTTGAAAGCTATTTGCCTGCAAGCGTGGCATGGAGACAAAAAGAGCAATTTTCTGACGGTGTTGGATACAGCTGGATCGATACTTTGAAAGAGGTTGTGGCTGAAGAAGTTACCGATGAACAACTGGCGAATGCCAAATATAAATTTCCATTACAAACGCCAACAAACAAGGAAGAATTTTATTATCGTTCTATTTTTCAGGAACATTTTCCTTCGGATGCCGCAGCGCTTTGTGTGCCACAAGAGGCTTCGGTTGCCTGTAGCACTAAAATTGCCCTGGAATGGGATGAGAGTTTTAAAAACCAGAACGATCCTTCTGGCCGGGCAGTGTCAACTGTGCATTCTGATGCCTATAAAAAAGTAACTGCTTAGTAATATTTGTTTGAATTAAGAATCCGGTGAAAGCCGGATTTTTTTGGTTTTGGACAAATCCGGAAGTTATTAAGCAGACTAAAGACAATTAAATTGATACATCAATTGTTATATAATTTTATGCAACAGTGAATTGCAGTCACCATAATAACTGTTAAGTGCGCGGGCTGGGAGTAATGACAATGTTATCGGTTTTTTTTATGATTCGTCTATTGAGAACGTGGGATTCTTCACTGCGTTCAGAATGACAAACAAGGGTGTTTTTGTCGATTCGAACGAGTCTTTCTTTTATTGTCATTCTGAACGAGCTTTTGGGCGAGGAAGAATACCTACAATGAGTGCGGAGGGTTGAGGTATGACAATGATTTCTGTTTTTAATTATGATTTGTCCATTGAGAACGTGGGATTCTTCACTGCGTTCAGAATGACAAACAAGGGTGTTTTTGTCGTTTCGAACGAGTCTTTCTTTTATTGTCATTCTGAACGAGCTTTTGGGCGAGGAAGAATCCCTACAGTGAATGCGAAGGTTTGAGATGTTAAACTGTTATCGGTTATTATTTTATGATTCGTCCATTGATAACGCAAGATTCTTCACTGCGTTCAGAATAACAAACTTGGTTATTTTTGTTGTTCTAAACTAGCCTTTTCTTTTATTGTCATTCTGAACGAGCTTTTGGCGAGGAAGAATCCCTACAGTGAATGCGAAGGTTTGAGTTGTTAAACTGTTATCAGTTTTTAATTATGATTTGTCCATTGAGAACGCGGGATTCTTCACTGCGTTCAGAATGACAAACCAAGGGTGATTCATTTGTTGAGAACGCGGGATTCTTCACTGCGTTCAGAATGACAAACCAGGGGTGATTCGTTTGTTGAGAACGTGGGATTCTTCACTTCGTTCAGAATGACAGGGCAGGGGTGATTCGTTCATTGAGAACGCGGGATTCTTCACTGCGTTCAGAATGACAAGCCGGGGATGTTATTGTGCCACAAAGGCTCTAAAACTCAAAGGTTCACTAAGAAAAATTTGTACTTTGATGTCTTAGTGGTGATTTTGGCTTATTTCCAGAATTGATCATCGGTATTCTCCAGAAACTCACTTTCTATGTGCTTTTCGGTAAGCATTAATAGGTCTTCTGCAGAAGCCGCAGTTTGGATTTCATTGAACAGGATGCGTTCTTCAAATCTAATATGGCTTTCCAGCTCTTCTTCCAAAAGGCTCAGATTCCTTTTTTGGTCATCAGTAGTTTCACATAGACGTTTTATCCTGCGGTGCTCTGTCAGCGCTTTTTTAACCAGTTCATGTTCATTTCCCAAGATTGGAAAAATCCAGGCTTCTTCTGTTTTAAAATGGGGAACTAAATGGGTTTTATAAAACCAATCTGTATAGGTTTTGATCCGTTCCAGTTCAATTCCTTTTTTAATGCCGGTGCGTATTTTCCAACACAATAATAAACCCTGATGGTGGTCGTGGCTTAAAGGTTGAAGGACTTTGTCTCTTTTGATAGGTTTTTTTGGTTCCATATTAATGTTTTTATAAAATTAATTTCTTGTATTATTAGATAGCAACGTCATCTAAAATTGCTATTGACGCATTGTGCAAGTCTGACGAAACTAATATCTGACAGGATAATCGAATATGAGGATGATTTATCCCCATTTTAATCAGGGTGTTTGGCTCATTTCTATCCATAATTCGAGAATTTCCGGCAATCCCTGATGTTTTAATGAGGCAAGTGCCGCATTTGCCAGTTCCCTGACATTCTCCAAAACCATCCAAAAAAACCTTTTCCCTCAACAACTGCATTAAATTTCTGTACTCATTAAGATAAGTCTTAATAAAAAATTCTTCTTCCTGATAATTTACGATAAAATGGATATCAAATTTTTTCATTGGGACAATTCCAAAGGGTCTATTTTAAACTATTTTAAATTTTCCAGGTATGGTTTTTTTAGTCTCAAAGGACTCAAGGTCTTGCAATCCATTAACTGCTTTATTTCATTCATGATTTGAAATTTAAAGAAGTTTTTAACCGCTCAACTATTTTTGAGGTATCCGAATTTGAATACATTCCATATGCATTCAACACGGTTCCTTTAATTTTATGGTTTTTTGAGGAAATGGCATATAAGATCATTTCATCACCGGGATCGGTCATCCCTTCAAAACGGTATATTTCATCGATCTCGAATTCTTCCGGAGATAATTGATGGGAAGTTTGATTGCATATCAAACATTCATCATCAGCAAGAACTGAAAAGTCATTGGAATATCCTCTTTCAATCAAGTCGTTTAAAGCTTCAATTACGGTGTCATAGTTATATTTCATTTTCATTTTCAAAAGATTTTAAGATCTTGTAGAGTACTACCGCATTATTTAAGGTGGTATTTTTTGCAGCATAAAGGAGGGTGACAGTTTTATTTGATGCAAGTTCCAGTATGTGATTCAATCCATCTTTCTGCTCCAGTAATTCTTCCTTGTAACGTTGGGAGAATTCCTCAAACCGATCCTCTTTATGATCAAACCATTTCCTCAATGAATTGGAAGGAGCAAGATTTTTGGCCCATTCATCTAATTTTGCAGCCTCTTTTTTTATGCCACGGGGCCAGAGTTTATCCACCAAAATTCTGTAACCATCTTTGGCAGATGGAGTGTCATAAATCCGTTTTGTTTTAATCATATTAACCAGATTAAAGAATAAAGATAATAGATTATTGAGTTGACACATAGATTGTTAGATAATTTTATGTGTCAATATATTTTCGTCACCTTTATGTTGAGGAAATCAACGACTTTTTAATTTTGTTTTTCATAATTCAGATTTTTTGAAATTCAGCTGTTTTGAAAAATTCCTTTAGGAATTAAGTTTTATTTCCAAAGCAATCGCTTTTGGAAATAAGATGTTGTTTTCCAAATGTATATGCAAATGAAGATCCTGCTCAAATTCGTTCAGAAGGGCAAGACTCACCCTGTACGTATTGCAGGCATCTTCGGGCGGAGTGTAATTATTGCTCAATTCGGCAATTTTTCTGAAGCGTTCCCCTTCAACTTCGTGATCCTGCATCATCATTTCTACCGATCCGAAATGAGGCTTTACAATTTCAGATTTCTCTTGATCTGCCTTAACCAATTTCCGGATAAATGGAAACAGGATGAGTTCCTCTCTTTTCATATGAGAAGCCAATTCGGCTACAGATTTTTTAAATTCACCAGCTATTTCAAATAATTCGGGATGGTTTTCTCCATGTACTTTACAGAGTTTTGCCAAATAGGGCATCAGCATCGTCGAATTTTCTTCCACATAGCGGTGGTGTTTTTTCTCGATATAATCGGCTAAAAGATCAAGGGGCCAGGATTTGTAATCGTTGGAAGATTCAGATTTTTGCTGCATCGCTTCAATTTCCCAAATCAATTCTTCACTGCTGTAGTTTTTTTCCTCGCATACAGTTTCAATACTTCTGTTTCCCTGACAACAAAAATCGATCTTGTGATTCTTAAATATCTGTGCGGTTCGGTAATCTTCCGCAACAATTTCCCCGATATGTTTTTCTTTTGTGAGATTCATAATTTCTGATTTAAAATGAACAGGAAAAATTGCTTTCGAAATTTTTCCTGTTCGTATGTTATGCTTCAACAGGTTCTGCTTTGTTTACCTTTTCCTTTGAAATTCCCTTGTTATTAACGGGTGTGTCGTAATCCTTATTTTTATTTTTCAGTGTAAGGTCAAATACAAACCAACAAAGAGTTACCATTCCCACAGCGAAAATAATATCCCCTATGGTTCGCATCCATTTTAAGGTGATCATATCCGGATCCTGCATCAATTCTGAAGAACGTGCATACCACATTCCGTGTTCTATACTCGCAATTGCCTGCCAGATCCCCATTGGTAAAAGGCTTAATAATGCCATTGCAAGCAATCCGATGTTAAGTGACCAGAAAGAGGTTTTAAGGAGTTTTTCGTTCCAGGAAACATTGCGGTATAAACTTCTCAATACAAAAAGCATCAAACCAATTCCCAACATTCCGTAAACTCCAAATAATGCGGTATGAGAGTGAAGCGGAGTTGTATTCAGGCCTTGAACATAATACAAAGCTATTGGCGGATTAATTATAAATCCGAAGATACCTGCGCCAAGGAAATTCCAAAAGGCCACAGATATCATAAAATAGATAGGCCATTTATAATCTTTGATCCATTTGGTGGCTTTGGATAATTTATAATTATGATAGGCTTCATATCCAATTAATGTCAATGGAACTACTTCCAATGCACTGAAAGTCGCACCTAATGCCATAATTGCTTTTGGTGTTCCCGCGAAATATAAATGGTGGAAGGTTCCCAAAATACCACCGGACATAAATATAATGGTTGCCAAAAGCACATTTAAAGTGGCGGTTTTGGTTTTTAACAGGCCTAATCTCACAAATAGAAAGGCAATAACCACGGTAGCGAATACTTCAAAGAAGCCTTCAACCCAAAGGTGAACTACCCACCATCTCCAATATTCTGCAATGGCTAAATTGGTTTGTCTTCCCCACATAAGTCCGGCTCCATAAAACAAGGCAATGGCCGTGCAAGAAATCAGGAACATAATGATCAGGTTTTTCTCTTCGGTTTTTCGTTTTAAAATTGGAAGTAATGGACGAACCATTAATGCTAACCATAATATCAAGCCCACCAACAGGAATATCTGCCAGAAACGACCTAGATCTACGTATTCATAACCTTGATGTCCGAACCAGAAATTGCTGACGAGATCAAGTTTCTGCATTACACCAAACCATTGGCCAATCATTGATCCTACAACAATTATTAAAAGAGCAACGAACAAAAAGTTTACACCAAATGACTGGAATTTGGGGTCTTTTCCTGAAACGGCAGGGGCTATATAAAGTCCTGTTGCCAACCAGGCCGTGGCAATCCAGAAAATAGCGAGTTGTGTATGCCAGGTTCGTGTTACAGCGTAGGGCAGATATTGGTCTAAAGCAAAGCCATAAAAACCATTGCCTTCCACACCGTAATGCGCGGTGAGAATACCCAGCAACATTTGCACTACCATAAGCAAACTCACAACCCAAAAATATTTTTTGATGAGGTGCATAGAAGGTGTCATACCTTCTTTTAACAGAGGATCCTCGGTTGGAGCAGGAATGGTTTCATCTTCCCCGGATTTAACGTGATAGAACACTAAAATCCCGATACAAAGAATAAGCAGTATAATACTCACGCCAGACCAAACCATAAGGTCTGTAGTTGGGACATTGCCAACAAGTTTGTCTGATGGCCAGTTATGGGTGTATGATACGTTGCTGAAGGGACGTTCGGTAACGGTTGCCCAGGTCGCCCAGAAGAAAAATGCACTCATTTTTCCCATTCTCACATCGTCTTTAATGGCATTTTTCGGGATTGCATAATCTGAACGCAATTTTTCAAAAGCGGGGTCATTTGTAAACAAACCCTTATAATAATCTCTCAAATAAGCAACGGCTTCGGCCCGGTTTTTCGAAATTGTTATTTCCCCGGTTGTTGAATTATAAGTATTGGTCCTTAGATCTTTTTGCAAACGGATCTTGAGAGCAGCCTGTTGTTCTTCTGAAACAGCGTCGTAGTCTTTATTAAAATCGGCCTGGGCAAATTTATTCAAGATAAAAACAGCTTCTCTATGTAACCAGTCTGCTGTCCAATCCGGAGCTACATATGCCCCGTGTCCCCAAATGGTGCCTACTTCCTGACCTCCCATACTTTGCCAAACATTTTGCCCGTCCTTGATCTCTTGCCCGGTAAACAATACCTCGCCCTCTGTGGTCACAACCTCTTCGGGAACAGGAGGCGCCTGTTGATAAATTTCGTATCCGTAATAAAGTAGTACAGCAAATGAAATACTCATTACAAGACCAAATGCAATCCAAAGTTTTTTTTCTGTTTTCATAGTTATTATAAAAAATTAATTGATATTCAATTAAAGATCAATCTCCTGCAACATCCGGATGCCGGAGATTAATTGGTTGGGGCTGATGGCCCTGATATTAACCGTTTAATTCTTTCTCCATTGCGATAGCTTTTGGAAATAAAATGTTGTTTTCAAGGTGGATATGAAGATGCAGATCCTGTTCAAATTCGTTCAACAGGGCAAAACTCACCCTATAAGTATTACAGGCATCTTCCGGTGGGGTATAATTATTGCTCAGTTCAGCTATTTTTCTGAAACGTTCCCCTTCAGCTTCGTGGTCCTGCATCATCATTTCTACCGGGTTTTCCACGGTTCCAAAATGAGGCTTTTCGATTTCGGAATTTTCGTGTTTTGCCTGAACCAGGGTTCTGATAAATGGAAACAGGACATTTTCTTCTTTTTCCATATGTGAGCCCAATTCCACAGCTGATTCTTTAAATTCTTTGGTGATCTCAAATAATTCGGGATGGTTTTCCCCGTGTACTTTGCAAAGCTTATTCAAATATGGGATTAGCACCTTAAAACCTTCTTCCACATACCGGTGGTGTTTTTTCTCTATATAATCGGCCAGCAAATCCAGGGGCCAGGATTTATAATCGTTGGAAGTTTCATGTTTTTGTTGCATCGCTTCAATTTCCCCAATCAATTCCTCACTGGTAAAACCTTTTTCCTCGCACACAGTTTCAATACTTCTGTTGCCCTGACAACAAAAATCGATCTTGTGATTCTTGAATATTTGCGCGGTACGGTAATCCTCCGCAACAATTTTACCGATGTGTTTTTCTTTTGTAACAATCATGATTTCTTATTTTAAATGAATTTTATTATTGGTGTTTGAATTTTTCTTGTTCGATTCGTAAATTTTAAAACAAAGCCTTAAACAGGACAATTTTATCCTATTTAAATTTAAAAATTTAGCGTTTTAAGAAGGTTAGTCCAACCTCAAGTCCGGTTGCCAATTCATAAATGCTGGTTTCTTTGGTCATTTGTTCCAGATCATCCCTTATATCCTTAAATTTAGAATGCACAGGGCAGGGAAGGCTTTCATTGCATTCACTTAAACCCAATGCGCATTCCTTGAATATTTTATCTCCGTCTATAGCTGAAACGATCTGGTTTAATTTGATCGAGTCAATTCTTGATCTTTCTATTTGAAAACCTCCTTTAGCACCTTTTACAGATTCAACAATATCGTTTTTCACGAGTTGTTGTAATATTTTTGCGGTAAAGGCAGTAGGAGAATCTATGGCAGCTGCTATTTCCTTCAAATTCACGCGATTTCCTTCCAAAGATTGCATAGCAATATATATGGTTGCTCTAATTCCGTATTCGCAGGCTTTTGAAAACATTCCGTTATTATTTGATGCAAATATATGATAATTTTAAATAGGACAAAATTATCCGATATGTTTTTTTGATTGAATTAGAGATTAGATTTGAGATGGGAGTATTTAGTATTGAGAAAAAAGAAAATAGAGAAGAGAAAATAGACTTGAGCAGAAAAAGGAAAAATATTCATGGATAAAAAAAGATACAAGAGCCAGGAACCAGGAATCAAGACTAAATAAAAGTCAAAAGACGGGAGGCCTGAATTAATTAGAAAATTATCTGCGGGATTTAAATAAGATTTGAGATGTGAGTATTGAGTATTGAGAAAAAAGAAAATAGAGAAAGGAATTAAGAGCCAGGAATCAGGAATCAAGACTAAAAAAAGTCAGAATACGGGAAACCTGAATTAATCCGATTATTATCCGCGTAAATCTGCGAATTAAATCTGCGAAAATCTGCGGGAATTTTATGTGATATTAGATATTGGAATTGAGATTTGAGATTTGAGAAGAAAAAGAAAAAAGAGGATTGCGGCTCTGAGTTCCTGTCTTCATTGCAGGCTTGAGGTCAGTGCCTTAAAAATAATCATATCAATCAGGAAGACCTAAGACATCATTTTTTTTCAATTTTTATTGTCTTGGTTCTTAAGTCTTGTTTCTTGTCTCTTTATTCTTGTTTCTTTTTTTGAAAAAAGATCCCGGTTTAAACTACCATTTCCTGATTTATAAGGATTGTGGGTATCATCTTAGTTTCAGATTTGATGGAATTTGTTATTAAACAGGCTTTTTCAGATTTCTGAAGAACTCTTTCTGCCCTTTCTTTATCTTCTTCTTTTGAAATAGTTAAGACGGGCTCAAGAAGCACTTCGGTCATCAAAAATTTTCCGTCTATTTGCTCCAGTTTCCCTTTTGCAGGGCAACTAAAACTCACATACTCCAATTTGGAATTTTCTGCGATAGCTAAAAAAGTAGTCATAAAACAACTGCTCACCGCCGCAGTAAATAAATGTTCCGGGGACCAGATCCATTCCATTCCTTTTGGAAATGGCGGGGGAGTGGCAACTTCAAATTCATCCTGGAGTTCCGGGGATGAAATTTTTCCTTTTCTATCTTTATTCCAGGTAAGATCTATGTTAAAATAATGTGGTTCCATTTTATTTTATTTTTTGTTCATCGCATTCAACTTCTATTAATTCAACCTCTTTCGGTTTGTCAGCATTGTTTTTCACATTGGGTACAGCACATGCATTTCCTCCGCAGCATCCAGTATTTGTTATCGCCTGGTATAAAAAGAAAGCTGCGATAATGCCAGAAAATATCTCATGTGTCTCAACGGCCTGAACTGTAAAATAGACTCCGATTAACAACCGGAGTCCTCTAATTAAATTCCATCCTACAAGAATCCTTTTTATAATCATCAAATTTTATTTTGTAAACCATTCCAGCTTCCACCGTTGTAAACTTGTGTATACCCCTTTGATTTTAAAATGCTTTTGGCAGAGCCGCTGCGCATTCCGCTAGCGCAACAGGTTATGATAGGTTTATCTTTGTCTTTAAACCTGCTCAAATTGTTGCTCAGCATATTTACGGGAATATTGATGGAGCGTTTTATGTGACCTCCCCCAAATTCATTTTTGGTGCGAACATCCATAATGATCGCTCCTTGTCTCACTAATTCGGCAAAATCTGCTTTTGGACCTATTCCGAATAATTGTTTTATTAATTCTAACATATTTTTAAACTGTTTGGGTTTGCGATTGAAAATAATTCACATTCAACCAGGAACCTGCGTCACAACATTCAATTCCATATTGCTCCAGGAAGCGATGCGCCTGTCCACTACGGGCTCCGGAGGCACAACATAAAATAAGGGGAGCCTTCATGCTTTTTAATTCATTAATACGTTCCGGGATTTCCTGCAAAGGAATATTAATAGATCCGGCGACACTTCCGCCGCTAAATTCTCTTGTAGTTCGAACATCTAAAACTGTTCCTTTATTTTCCTTGATTATTTCTTCAACATTCATAATTATTCCGATTTAATTTTTTCCTTCTGAAACATATTGAACAATAAACCTCCCATCAAGGCACCATAAAGCGTGCTGTTTAGCGGCTTGGAAGTAATAGCACAAGTGCCACTCACACATCCTATAAAATGATAATATAAGTAACCTCCAAGAGCTCCAAGAATCAAGCCAATGATTGTAATTTTGTGCTTATTCAGGAACTTCATAGTTATGTGTTTCGTTTATTTATGATTTATTAAGGGCCAAAATTAGATAAATGTATCCTGATACTTTGCTACTATTGTTACACAGCCTTAAACAAAACAGATAATTTTTTAAAGGGGACCAGAAATCAGTTGAATTTTGAAGCATGAATGTGTAATAAATCCGGGGAATTGAGATTTACAAAAAAAAGTGTTTTTCAATTTTAAAAATAACAGAAAAACCCGGGTTCGGTTACAAGCAAAATTTATGCCTGTTGCCAAACCCGGGTTATTTTTTTTGTAAACGGATTTATAAACTATCTATCACTTTCTTTAAATTATCCCGAACTTGTTCTGCCACCGGGCCAAGTGCATCATTTTTTACCGCCATCATTGAAGCTACCGGATTTACCGCAGAAACTTCCACTTTCCCGTTTTCAAGTTCCTGAACAATCACGTTGCAGGGCAGCATTGTCCCGATAGTTGGCTCTGCAAGGATCGCCTGATGGGCAAAATTTGGGTTACAGGCTCCCAGGATCCGGTATTTTCTAAAATCAATGTCAAGTTTCTTTTTAAAAGTCGCTTTTACATCTATTTCGGTAAGGACACCAAAGCCTTCCTTTTTTAACTCTTCTGTAACCTTATCTATCGTATCGTCAAAATTGTAATCGACTATTTTTGAAAAATAATAACTCATATCAATTGGTTTTTTAGTAAAATTCAATTTCATAAAAGTAATAAATTCAAACTTTTTAAACTGCCACCTTTGTTACATAAGTTGAAATTTATGCTGAAATTTTTTTAAAATATGTTCTTAACTGTAGGAGAAAGTTCCAATTGAAGATTCAAAAAGTTTTTTTGCATCTTTAAATTAGAATATTTTAAGATCTGTTTTAAGGTTAAACTCACTAATACCCACGATTTCTTCAGGGTTTATACATGTATGGCTGACAAGTACTTATATTTTTATTTTTACTGAATTTTACTTTCACAATTTATTAGTTATTCCAAAAAAAATTGGTAATTTTATCAGGATTGGTATTGTAAAAGAGATAAATTGGGTCAAATCAGATAGCTTAATTTTGATTATTTTTCAAAATGACATATATCATTTAAATTTATAATATCATTTCGAAAATTGAAATCTAATAACTTCTTTAATTATACTAACTAAATTTACTTTTCATGAAAAATCTAAGACTATTTGGATTCTTGATGCTTCTGGCATCAAGTTCACTTTTTATTAATTGTACCAGCGATCCAATTCAAGGGCCTGCCGGGGTAGCTGGAGCTGATGGTACTGACGGTGTCGATGGGGTTGATGGGGTTGACTCAACTACAGATTGCAGGGCTTGTCACTCTTTTGAGTACAGGGAACCAATTCAGGAAGGTTACGCAATGTCTAAACACGCAACAGGAGATACTTGGGAATCAAGAGGAAAAAGCGAGAGTTGTGCACAATGTCACAACAATGAAGGCTTTATTGATTTCCAAAATACTGGAGCGGTACACATGGATGGTTATGTAATATCAAACCCTATTACATGTACAGGTTGCCACAATGAGCATAGGTCATTCAACTTTGATGAAGATGGAAATGATTTTGCTCTAAGAACCATAGATCCGGTAACTTTAATTGTTGATTCAGAGGAAACTCTTGATCTGGCAAATGAAAGTGACGTTTTAGGTCTAAGCAATTTATGTGTAAATTGCCACCAACCAAGAACTGCGTTGCCTGAAGATGATGGAATGGGGAATTATGAAATTACCAGCTCCCACTGGGGTACACATCATAACCCGCAATCTACTATGCTTGAAGGTATCCAGGGAGTCCTGCTTCCGGGATCAGTGTCTTATCCCGCTCGTGCTTCATCAACTCACAGAATGGAATCTTCCTGTGTGAACTGCCATATGGCTGAGTCTTCTGTTGCATCAACAGGGGATCACACTTTTAATCCTACTTTAGATGCCTGTATTTCTTGTCATGATGGAGCAACAACTTTTGATGTCAATGGTTTCCAAACAGAAGTTGAAGATCAACTGGTAGTTTTGGCAGGTTTATTAGCACAGGTCCCAGGGATAGCTCCCGATGGTACTACTCCTATTACAGGTATTGTTATTAACGATGATCCGATAGAAGGAACATTCCCGATTATCGCTGCAGGAGCCGCCTGGAACTATATATTTGTTTTTGAAGATAAAAGTAAAGGGGTACACAATCCTGCAATGGTTGAGGCTTTGCTTCAAAATTCTATTGAAACTTTGCAAAACCCATAATTAAAACGGAATACTCTTTAAAAGTGCAGATTATATTATATAATCTGCACTTTTTTTATTTGGGTTAACAACTAAAAATCAAGGATAACAGAACCTCCTGTCCAGCTTACATATTGTCAATTAAAACCCCAAAATCTTTCACCTTGTCCCAATCGGTATATTCAATTTCAGCATCCGGATTGGTTGGGCCTTTTGTCATCCACATAATTAAGCGTATCATTAATTTATCCCAAAAGGAATATATTTTGTAGTCAATTTTTCCGGCAAATACGGCAGATTTGTAAGGTTTCCAATCAACTTCCTTTAGAAATTTAATGAAATAGGGATTTGTTTCAGGCGTATTTTTATCAGAGTTTCGCGCAACGAGATTTACGGAGAAGAACGCGGTTTTTGTTTTTTCGAACTGGTTTTTATGTGTTTTCACGAATTCAATTATTTTTGAATTGTGATTTCCGTACCGAATGCTGGATCCAATAATAAACTTATCAAAACTATCTATTGCTTTGTCAAAATCATCGATCGAATAAATTTCGACCGTGTTTCCGTTTTTAACTAAAACCTCTTTCAGTTCATTGCTTATTTTTAGAGTTTGTCCATCAACCGTAGCGTATAGGATCCCGATTTTATTCTTCATTTATTTAATATTTATTAAAGTGGCCGTAATTTATTGATGTGTAAAATTATGTAATAAACTATGTATCAGTCTTAATAGACTTTCATTTTTTATCTATATTCATTCGTCTGGTTAATAGTGCTGTATTTCTGGGTTCAGGTAATTCAATATTTGATAAAAGTAATAAATTGAAACTCCTTAATCTGCAACTTTTGTCATTTAAGTTTTAATAATATATCAGCGCAGCCTTTTAGATATTATAGGGTTGGTACTCTAAAACCCCACAACCTGGAACATAAGCGGTATTTTTTTCGTCATTCTGTTCCGATCTATTTGTAATGCCAGGGTTCTCACCTTTCAAAATTGATTTTTATCAATTCATTAAACCTATTTAATGAATGGGCATTTTAGTATTATAAATATCATTTTTTATTTGAATCAGCAATAAATATTGATGGGATCAATTTAAAGACGATGTCATTCTAATGGTGCGCCGGAGGGAGTTGATGGATATGATGCTAATATGGCAATATTGGCCGGATTGTTAGAGGCTAAAGGAATTTTTAATGCTGAAAATGACAACTTTAATTCAGTTAAGCTTCCTTTAAATGAAGCACAGGCCGCATGGAACTTCGCCCTTTTACGTGAAGACAGGAGCAAAGGTATCCATAATCCTGATTATGCAAAAGCATTAATTGCAAACTCAATTGAAACTTTACAACCATAATTAAATAAAAACGTTAATATTTTCTTAATAGTGCAGGTTATTTCCTATAATCTGAACTTTTTGCGAATAGCGCAATATCTTAGGCTTAATCAATCTAAATAATTCATTATATGATGAATGTCATAAAACAGGCTGTATAAATAGCGGAAATTCGTCACTAATTAATTTCATCCTATAACTAAATAATATAT
>Ga0314774_1001457_pt1 | contig 15044 bp, 15 predicted proteins | sample MetaGCBIA2018_FD_204515 | JGI IMG/M metagenome (GOLD analysis project Ga0314774, IMG submission 204515) | Cryopeg brine microbial communities from Beaufort Sea near Barrow, Alaska, United States - CBIA 2018 | ecosystem: Environmental > Aquatic > Marine > Coastal | place: USA: Alaska | collected... | reverse complement strand
TGAGCGGCTGCTTGAGATTGGTTCTTGTATCGCTATCCCGATGGCGACATAAGCGACCAGTTATATCTTTTAAGCCCCTAGGTTACGGCGCATCATAAAATCTAGGGTAGATAGTAATTCAAAGATTAAATCGTATATGATATACTTAGGATAGCATATGAATGATTCTGAGATTTATTATCAGATGCCTATATAAATTAAACTTTTATGATTTAATTCAAGGGGGAAATATGGCAAAACAAAAAACGCGTCGTCGTAAAAAACGTACAAAACGGACTGGAAAGAGTATTAGTCTTGGGAATGGATTCAAATTTAATTTGAGCAAATCAGGAGTAAATATTAGTGGTGGGATAAAGGGTGCAAGATTTAGTTTGGGAAATAAAGGTCTTAAAAGCAGATTGTCAATTCCTGGAACAGGTATTTCGAAAACAAAAACATTAGTTTCGGCGAAAGATATTATTAACAAATTTGATGATGAAAAAGATAGCAAGAACAAGAGTATAAAAAAAGACACTAAGGAAATAAACAAGGAACAAATACTCGACGAAACAAAGAAGAAAGATTTAGCAGATAAAAAAGATTCATTGAAGAAAGATTTAGCAGATAAAAATGATTCACTGAAAAGTGATTCATTGATGAAAGATAATAGGACAACTTCAGAAATGATAGGAACCGATAATCCAAATCACGAAAGCATAGGTAGTTTAAGTCTATCGGATTTGAAGCCTTTACCTCAAGAAACATTCCAAACAGGTTTTTGGATTGCGCTTGTTGTTATGGGTGCTATTGTTATGGTGTTCAATGTACTAATTGGAGCTATCATTGCTGTCATTGGTGGATTTCTGATATTCAAGGAATATCAATTTCCAAAAAGTAGAGCTAAACGATATTACAATATCGGCGTGGAGTTATACAAACAACAAAAGTATGATCTTGCACTTAAAGAAATGGAAAAAGCAGTTTTATTCTATCCGGATCATGAGTGGATTAATATTGCACTAGCTAAACTATTCATTAAAACATCAGATGCGTTTGAAAAGGCAATTGCACCACTTGAAAAAGCAGTTCGTATCTATAAGAACAAAGAAGCCATTTTATTATTAAGCCATTGTTATTTTGAAAAGAAGGACTATGTGCAAACAATTGAATTGTTAAAAACTCAAAAGTTTAAAAACGAATGGGAAAAACTTAAGTTAATAACCCTAGCAAGAAGTTATATTATGTTAGATAAACCAACGGAAGCTATTACTATATTATTACCTTCAGCTAATGAGTATGTCATCAATAAAGATGAACTTATCGATATTAACTATTGGCTTGGCTATGCATATTTAGACAATCTTGAATACGAAAGAGCTGAACAATATTTAAGAATAGTATTTGAACAAAATTCTGAATATCTAGAGATACAAAGGCTGATGGAAAAACTGAGTTGATAAATATTATTGAGAGCATTTCAAATGACTAAACTCAATTGAAGTTCTCTTTTATAATTTTTTGATATATAACCATACTGTCATCAAAAACAATCATTTTTGATGACAGTATGTGACCGTTTGTGGCCTCTGTGATTGGTTTGGCGAACATATTGTCAAAAATAAATGAGTCATTTAGTAAAAATGACAAAAATGATTGACTTCTATTGATTGTTATTGATTGTTATTGATTGAAATGTTATAATGCTATTATACTTAAATAGGAAGAATAAATGATTGAAATACCTTTTGCAATATTCGCAATTGACATAATTGCGGACCATGTGGACTTCGTTTCGTTAAGAATCAAAGATTTGTGCCAACATTCAATTGCTGTGGATCGATTAAACAGAATTTGCTGATAAATATATAGACATAAGGATTAGTCAGTGAAAGGCTATAAAAAGTGGGTGAATAATATGATGCCAGAACAACGTCGACAAAAAATAGTTGAAATATTATATAAAGATAAAAGCGAAACAGTCGTTAATTTATGCCAAAAACTAATGGCTTCTGAAGCCACTATAAGACGGGATTTAACTGTTCTAGAAGATGAAGGAATGCTGGAAAGAGTCCATGGTGGTGCAACGATAAGATCAAATTTACCACTTGTCAAGGAAGATACTTTTAATGAAAAAGAAGGGCTGTACCTTTTAGAAAAAAAAATAATAGCTAAAGTTGCATTTTCTTTTTTGAGAGATAACGACAGCATATTTCTGGATGGCGGAACATCAACGCTAGAACTTGCAAAATTAATTGGAAGAAGTCGTATTAAGTTACATGTGTTCACAAATGCACCACATTTTTCACAGTATATCGCAGGTAATCCTAAAGCGGAGCAATTTATTGTCGGTGGGAAGATACGCAGCAATACACTAGCAGTTGTGGGTCAGTTAGCAGTTGAAACGATTCGACGTTTTAGGATTAACAAGGTGTTTGTTGGAGTTAATGCTATTAGTTTAGAATATGGTTTTACAACTCCAGACTTTGAAGAAGCTGAAATGAAAAAAGCAATTTTAGAACGAGGGACTGAACGTTTTATTCTTGCAGATGAGAGCAAGTTTAACAAAGTTGCGTTATGTGAAATTCTACCTATATCCGCAGTGGATACAATAATTACATCATCACTAAAAGATACAGAACTCAAACAAAAATTTGAAACTGCAGGTGTTAATATTATTGAAGCGAGTAAAGTCATTTAGCTAATAAATCAGAACGAAAGGAGTCGGCAATGATTACAACTGTAACTTTAAATCCAGCAATAGATAAAATAGTTGAGATTAACAATATGGCGTTAGGTCAAGTGCATCGAGTAAGCAAAAAAGTTGTTTCGCTTGGCGGTAAGAGTATTAATGTGGCTAGAATATTATCCGGATTAGGTAGTGAAACGAAAGCAATATGCTTCGCAGGTGAACATAATTATGAAGAAATATCGGATTATGCTAAAAAGGATAACATTCAGCTAGAGACGATTTTAGTTAAAGGGTTAACACGTACCAATGTTAAAGTTGTTGAACCGGATCAAAACTATAGAACAACTGATATTAATGAACAAGGTTTTACAATCAGTAATGAAAAACTTCAAGAGATGGTTGAATTAATCTATTCTTGGGGAACAAAAAGTGATTATCTTGTATTAAGCGGAAGCTTACCCAAGGGTGTGCCAAAATCGTTTTATAAAGATATTGCAATAAAACTCAAAGATATAACAAATGTCATTATCGATGCTGACGGTGAAATATTAATGGCTGGCATTGAAGGTGCACCATTTTTAATTAAACCAAATATCGATGAGCTTGAGTCAGCTCTTAACAAAAAATTAGATTCAAACGAAGCAATTGTAAAAAGCTGTCAGGAACTTATAGAACAATTTAAAATGAATTATATTCTAGTTTCAATGGGAGCAGATGGAAGTATATTAGTAGGAAAAGATATTAATCTTCGTGCAGATGTTTTACCAGTTCAAGTACTCAGTACCGTTGGTGCTGGTGATTCGATGTTGGCAGGATTCATATATGGGTTAACTAAGTTTGATAAGTCAGAGGAAGAAACAAAGCTGTTAAAAGCGTTATCTTATGGTGTTGCAAGTAGTTCTATTGCAATAAGTACACAAGATCACAAGGCAATCGCTGAAACTGAATTAATTGCATTTGCTACCGATGTTAAAATCAACAAAATTGTCATATAAAGGCACATGAAATGACGTACTTTATGCATAAACACCAGTTATTGTAAGTAATATTTTCACACTGATCCTACCGGCTCAGCGCAAAATCTAACTTACAATAACAATGATTTACTTAATACGTAAATACCAGTAACCATAAGTATAATCTTTACACTGATCCAAATGGCTCAGCGCAAGATTTAACTTACAATAACAATGATTTATTTTATAGGAGGATGTTATGATTAAATTTACTACTACAATAGGATTTGAGGAAGGTTTACATGCAAGACCAGCATCAGAATTGGTAAAAGTTTGTCAAAAAGCTAAGTCAGATATTAAAATAATTAAAGGAACCGTTAAAGTTAATCCAAAGAGCATTCTTGGAATTTTGACGCTTGGAGCCGCTCACAACGATAGTATTACTATTGAAGTTACTGGTGAAGATGAAGTATTAATCAGTGAGAATCTTAAAACTTTTTTTAAAAGCGAGTAAGAATTATTATAACCAATGAACCATCTATGATTTATTAGCCATCAATCATAGGTGGTTTTTTGATGTGAATTTGTTAGTGATATTAAATTTGCGCTGTGATATGATATTTAATAGAAAGTGTTATTAATGATACATCATAATATTTACAAAACATGGACATGGACAGGTGGGCATCTTGATGGCGAAGTGGATTTGTTGAAATTAGCCCTTAAAGAGGCGAATGAAGAGACAGGCATATATAAACCTTACACCATTGAGTGGAATTGCCTCTATTGATGTATTATTGGTTACAAACCATATAAAGAAGGGCAAATATGTGAATGCACACTTACATCTCAGTGTAGCATATGTATTTGAAGCCAAAGAATCAGAATCCTTGATAATGAATAAGGAAGAAACTTCAGGCCTGAAATGGGTACCGATTGAATTAGTGCAAGAGCACTCAGGTGAAGAAGCAATTATCTATGTATATAGAAAACTATTTAATCATGTAGGCATTAAAATGTAATATAAATAACTGGAACTCAGAGTTTTACTGAAAATGAATAGAGATTGTCGACAAACAACTCGTAAATCATGAAAAGGAGATTATTATGATTACAACACTAAGCAATGCTAACATATCCATTAAAGTCAATTCTTTAGGTGCGGAGTTATGGAGTTTGCAACAAGTCGGAGAAAGATATGAGTATTTATGGCAAGGGGATGAGGCTTATTGGGCAAGTCGTTCGCCGGTTTTATTCCCAATAGTAGGTTCAGTTAAGAATAGTGAAATGATGGTAGATGGAATCAAATATTCCCTTAGCAATCATGGATTTTCACGTAAAAGTGAATTTGAATTAGTCGAAAAGACAGATATTTCATTAATTTATAGCCTTAAATACAATGAAGAAACTTTGTCTATGTATCCATTTAAGTTTGAGTTACAACTAATTTATGCTCTTAGGGATTATTCTGTGTCAATTAGTTATATTGTTAAAAACCTAGATACAAAAGAGATATTTTTTCAATTAGGTACACATCCGGGATTTAATTGCCCTATGGATAATGCAACAAAACTGAATGATTATTATATTGAATTTGAAAGTACAGAAAATGCAAAACGTCTGTTTGTTGATGAGAATCAAATGGTGGTTTCTGACAAAGAAGAAGAAGGTTTAAATAGCAATGTTTTTAAACTTGAAGCTAGTAAATTTTATGAAGGTGCTTGTATCTACCGTAATCTACGCTCACAATCATTAACTTTAAAATCAGATATATGCGATCGATTTGTAAAACTTGATTATACAAATTTTCCATATTTAGGTATCTGGCAAAAACCAGATGCACCTTTCATTTGCTTAGAGCCATGGCATGGAATTAGTGACTCGGATAATTTCCATGGGGAGTTTAAAGATAAAGAAATGATGATTGCATTGGATATAGATCAAGAGTACCCATGTGAGTTGATTATTTCGATATAAAGAGGTCAAATGCCACTGGTTCAAAGAAGAAACTCCTTTCAGAAGTTAGTTGTAAAAAAATGATAATCCGTACTTGACAATGATAATCATTTCCATTACAATAAGAAGTAGTTATTGATACTACATGACAAAGTAAGGAGAAACAGAAATGAAAAGAAATGAATGGAATGCGAGCCTAAAAGCTTATGCAATACCTAATCATATAAAAGCGATTATTCAGATTATTAATACAGTTATCCCATATTTTGGACTATTGGTTTTAGCCCTATACAGTTTTAACAGAGGTGCATCACCTCTTATTATTGGTTCAATTAGTTTAGCAGCAGGATTCTTCATGGTTAGAATTTTCATTATGTTTCACGATTGCACCCATGGATCATTTACAAAGAGTAAAAAGTTAAATCGGATTCTAGGCCATATATTCGGTACTATTGTGTTTACACCATTCGAATCATGGCGACATGAACATGGTATACATCATGGTGCGGTTGGTAATCTAGATAGAAGAGGAACGGGTGACATTTGGACATTAACAATCGATGAGTATAAATCGAAACAGTGGTATGTAAAAGCATGGTATCGTTTATATAGAAATCCTCTGTTTTTATTTGGAGTTGCGCCATTTTTCCTATTCCTTATACTTCATCGTTTCCCAACAAGAAAATCAACAATGAAAGAAGTTGCCAGTTATATTATAACAAATATCGGAATCCTTGGAGTTGGTGTTGTATTTAGCTTACTATTTGGCTTCAAAGCATATGGTATTGTGCAGTTCATTATCCTAGTCTTCGGATCAAGTATTGGTGTTTGGATGTTTTATGTTCAGCATCAATTTGATGAAGTTTATTGGGAAGAAGGAAAAGAATGGAATAGTATTGATGCAGCCCTTAAAGGAAGTACATTTTATAAGCTGCCGCTAGTATTTGAATGGTTTAGCGGGTACATTGGATATCATCATATCCATCACTTAAATTCAAGAATTCCGAACTATAATCTAAAAAGATGTTATTTGGATAACCAATCGCTTAAAGAAGTAAAAACAATTAATTTTAGGGAAAGTATACATCTTGCATTTTTGCAAATTTACGATAAGAAGAACAAGCGTTTAATATCCTTTAGAAGGCTTCAAAAAGGTTACTAGAAAAGAGTAAAAATCGACATGTTTATTGTAAGTTATTATAAAAGGGGTTGACTAATACTGGAAATAAATGTATTATAAGGGAGACCTTGTATTATGAGTAAGTAACATCAGCTGAATTTTATTATTAGGCTATGCTTTACTATTAGTCAAGGAATTAAAATTCGGAGGTACAAAATTATGACAGGAACAGTTAAATGGTTTAATGGCGACAAAGGGTTTGGTTTCATCACTTCAGACGAAGGAACAGATGTATTCGTACATTACTCACAAATCCAAAAAGACGGATTCAAATCATTAGAAGAAGGCGAAAAAGTTCAATTCGACGTAGTCGACGGACAAAAAGGCCCTCAAGCAGAAAACGTAGTAAGCTTATAATTTAAGGTTCATTAATACGTAAATTAAGCCTCAGAGATTTATCTCTGAGGCTTTTGTTTGTTCAAAAATCTATATTTCTAAACAATAATCCATATTCCTAAACGAACTGCTGTTGTCTTTGGAGAAAGAATTATTAACATTATCTACATTGGATCATCCACGATCGATAGGAATGAATATATCCATATACGTGATGCCGTCCACTTCGATAATTTCTTCTAAACATTCCATACAGGCAGTAGGCTCAAAGTGGTCTTTATTAAAATCATTGTCTTCTAGCCATTTAACTAAAGATTTCCAACCGATAGGAATTCTTTCAAATGGATTTTCAAATGGATCAGTAATTCTCAGACTTGCATATCTGTAACTTGGTATCTCTTTAACTTTGATAAGAGTGTTCTTATAAGTAAAAGTTAATGTTGATTCAAAGTTATGATTCACTGATAAACCATAAGTAGTTGTCTTTGTGATGTCTTCATCTTTTAATGAGAGCCAAAACTCATAACCTCTATAACCTTTTGCACTTAGATCTTCACTGACAGGTGAGTCAAATCCAAATGTTCTTATTGGTTGAATATTAATAGTTGCAGCTAATTCGGTCATTAACCCAATGATTTCTTCTTCTGGATTGAGGCTTTCTATTGTTCCGCTTATAACTGTCATAGTTTTAATTGTTTCATATCTGACTTTGCTTAAAAATTCTAACATTTCTTCACCGCCTTCTGATAGGTCAAGGGATAAATCACTTATAATAAGCTTTGTGCTCCATATAGAGGGATTCTTACGGTAGTAACTAGGGGAATGTCCAAACTCACTTACAAAAGCTCTAGAAAACGACCGTTCAGATGAATATTGATATTTAATTGCAATGTCAATAATTCGTTGAGACGATTTCAAATCATTCATTGCTGCATATAGTTTTCTCTTCCGTACGTATTCCATAAGTGAGAAACCGGAATAGGTGCTAAATAGTCGATTTAGGTAAAATTTCGAAAATCCAACATGACTTGCAAGTTGATCGACACTAAGATTCTGATGGAGATTCTCTTCTATATAGTCAACAACTGACTGAAGATATTCTTTTGTTTGCATTCATTCACCTTCTTTATGATAGTGCTGCAATAACTTGAGCTCAATATCGGATCCTAATATTATTATACAGCATATTCATTATTTTATAGGACATTTTGTGCCATATAATAGAATAAAGAGGCATTGGATTTCACAGTGTATGAAATCCAATGCCTCTCATGCCATTAACATTTACCTAGACTATTGCTAGTATGATATCATTATTCAGTAATTAAGTGATTTACTTTTTGAATAAGATTATCAGCCATACTCGTAAGATATATAGCAGCATATGATAGTATGAACTTATGAAATCAAGATACAGAAACCTTACAAATGAGTGACAATTACATTAAAGTTTTATAAAAGAAGTGCGAATTTATGTTCGTACATCTTTTGTGTGATATAATATGAGAGAAATAGATTTGTTTCATTATTAGCAACAGATGATATAGTTATTGTATCTAATGAAAGATAGAAATGAAATCAAACAATAATAGACAATCATACAGATAGGAGCATACAAATGGAAAAACATCCATGGTTAGATTATAAAAACTGGGCAGTTGTAGGTGCGAGCACAAAACCTGAAAGATATGGTTATAAGATAGTGAATGAACTAGCAAAAGCTAAGTATAATGTTTTACCCATAACACCAAGATATACACATATTGAAGGTATAATAGCGTATTCAAGTTTGTTGGATATTGAAGGTGAAATTGATGTAGTGAACTTTGTCGTAAATCCTCGTATTGGTATAAAGGTGTTAGCTGATTGTATATCAAAAGGCGTTAAAAGAATCTGGTTACAACCAGGTACTTCTAGTGAAGAAATAGTTTCAACAGCCAAAGCCAACAATATAGAAGTGATTGAAGCATGTGTATTAGTTGCGCTGTCAAGGTAATTCGATTTAGACATAAAAAGGAGAAGGCATAATATGAAAAGATATTTAGTAGCGGCATTTGTCTGCGTTTTAATTCTCTCAGGTTGCAGTGGGTTATCTAAGATTGAACCTGATAGTAATGATGCAAGCAGTTCCAATAAAGATGAGAGTGTAGGGACAGGTAGTGCTGATGTTGAAGAAACGAAAGATAATTCGGATGTAAACCAAACGGAGCCAAGCGGAGAGACAGATGATCAAACCATTGAACCTGAGGTTAATGAAGAAGAAGTTGAAAATGAAATTAGAGAAGAACTTGTAGATACGCTATTCGTTGATCAGTTTAGTTCTTATGAAGCATATACTTTAGAAGCGAAAATTAGTGAACTTGATAACACTGAAACTTCATGGTCCTTTAAACGAAATGAAACTCATGATCCTGTAACTGGTTATTATGATGTTGATTTAACTCTATTTGGAAGTTATTTCATTAAAGATACAGAAGAAAAGGTTTTATACTTAACGTTTGATGAAGGTTATGAGGAAGGTTATACAGGGACTATTCTAGATGTTCTTAAAGAGAATAATGTTAAAGCTACTTTTTTCATTACGGGACATTATTTGGATACTGATCTGGATTTAGTACAGCGAATGATTGATGAAGGACATACAGTAGCTAACCATACAGAGAAACATCCTTCCATGCCGACATTAAGTGATGAAGAGATTTATAATGAGATATCTTCATTGGCAAATAGATACCAAGATCTTACGGGTCAGGAAATGGCACCGTTTTTCAGAGCACCAAGTGGCAAATATAGTGAAAGAAGCCTGTATTTAACACGTAAGCTTGGCTACAGAACTATTTTCTGGAGCATGGCATATAAAGACTGGGATACGGATGATCAGCCAGGTAGAGATGCCGCTTATGACCATGTACTAACGAATTACCATAATGGTGCAATTATACTATTGCATGCAGTATCAGAATCCAATACGCTAGCATTGGATGATATTCTTAAAGATTTAAAAGCATTAGGTTATCGATTTGGAAGTTTATATGAATTAGAATAAGGAATGTGCGATCCCTATATGCGATCGAGAAACACTTTAAGCTAACACAAAGTGTTTAGAAGTTATAGATCGCTATGGGATGTGGACACACATTGCAACAAAGAGAATATTACTACAGAAATTAGAAGCCTATAATCCTGACTTAGTATCGAAATATAGAAATCGATACTAAGTCCATTATTATTCAGCTTCAAGTGTTAATCATAAGAAAATGAGCAGTTATTTAAAAGCAGATGTAAGGAAGAAGGCCTTTGTGTAGGCATGCCTCTTTACATCTGCTTTTGAATTTACTTCTAGTTACATCTGCTTTTGAAGTAACTGTTAATCAGCCTTCAATATTTCAAGAATCTTCTGACTCTCATTAGGACGACAATGGTAATAACCTTGCTGTAGATTGCAACCGCAATCATCTAAATAGTCCTGTTGATCTTTAGATTCAATACCTTCGGCAACAACTTCAAGTTTAAGATTATGAGCCAATTGAATGAGTGAACCGATGATGATTTCTTCGTCTTTAGATTTGTCATTAATGGATTGTATGAAACTCTTATCAATCTTCAGCACTTTTATAGGTAAGGTACGTAGATAGTTAAGCGATGAATAACCGGTTCCAAAATCATCAAGAGCAATAGCGATTCCCAGATCATTAAGCTCATTTAATGTACGCTTCACATTTTCAAAGTCTTCTATAAAGACAGTCTCGGTTATTTCTAATTCTATATACTTAGCATCTATGTCTACGTCCGATAAAGCGGCGATGACACGATTAACAAAAGTTGGCGAACGAAATTGAACTGGAGATATGTTAATCGCCATTCTTAAATCGTTAAAACCTTCGGTATGGAAATGTTTAAGTATTTTCATAGCTTCCTTTAAAATCCAATCACCATATTTAATAATCAAACTAGTTTCTTCCAGTAAAGGTATAAAGGTTACAGGAGATACTTGACCAAATTCCGCTGAATTCCAACGCATGAGAGCTTCAAACTTCTTGATCTTGTGATCAGGTCCGTATTGTGGTTGATAGTGAACGTGAAATTCACCGTTCTCGAGAGCAGTTTCAAGATGACGTTCCATTTGAATTTTTAAACTAATCTCTTGTTTCAGATTAAAATCAAATAGACGATAATCGTTACGACCACTTCGTTTCGCTTCATAAAGAGCAGAGTCAGCATTTGCAAGCAAATCTTCATAGGTGCTGCCATCATAAGGAAAGATGGTTATTCCTATACTTGAAGAAAGATAATATTCAACACCTTCTATTTTAAAACTGTCAGCAAAATTGCTCTGAATATCGGCAGTAACACCTTCAACATCATTAATTGAATCCTTTATTGTAAGAATAATGGCAAATTCATCACCACCCATACGTGAGATAATCTCAGCATTTGGGCAAGTTGATTGTATTCGTTTTGCAACTTGTTTGATAATCACATCACCATTAGCATGACCGATGGAATCATTTATTTTTTTGAAGTTATCAAGATCTATGAATATCAGTGCAAAAGGGTAAGTTCCAATAGTATAATTTTTAATTTTGTTTGTGACAAAATTTTTGAAAGAAATTCGATTATGTAAGTCAGTCAGTGGATCGATATAGGCAAGGTGTTCAATAGTTTTTTCTTTTTCTAGGAGTTCCGATACATCATGATTAGTCCCAATGATTTTAGTGACAGCATCATCCTTCATTATTGGAACAAGAGTGACTTCAAATGTGTGAACAATGCCACTAGAATCCTTGAATTTACTAAACTGGACAACTTTTGATTTAGTATGAATAACACGTTCAATAATCTCATCCCAAAGAGCCTCATTCTCAGGGTTTGGAATAATATCATACAGTGTTTTCCCGAGAATATGTTCCTCAGGAACTGCTAATGAGTCAAGAAGAGTTTCATTAACCGCCTCAAAACGACCGTCCAAATCAAGTAAATAGACAAAGTCATTTAAGCTATTAAAAAGGGTGCGATATTTCGTATCTTTATTCTCAATGTCACTTCGACTAACTATTAACTCATCATACTTAACTTGCAATTCATCATCCATTGCTTTTAACTGCATAGCGTTCGCTATAAGTTCTTGGTTTTTACCACTCAACTCTTCAACAAAAGCAACATTAAATCGTTGAATCTTTCTAATTCCAAACACAATGGTTAACATCAATAATGCAAAACCAATTATCTGTGCAATCCAAGCTTCATAACTATAGAAAAAGCTTATAATATCATAGTCCATTACAATGACATTATTAATGATGAGCAGACCCAATAGAATAAACGTTAGAGAGTTGACAATTTCAACGACAATCGATTGAACCCGCTCTAAAAACATGGCAGAAGCAACACAGCTTGCGAAGAACAAAAGTAAACCTACACTAAGAAGACCCAAACTAATAATATCTACAATGCCACCTATATAACATAGGACAATCAAAGCCCATGCGCTAACTTCATATGGAATACGTTTACGAAATAAATATATAAGTATAATGAAAAGAGGCCCTATTGAAACCAAGATTAAAATTGGTTGAAATCCCATAACTCGGATTTGTAACCAAGCGGCAATCACTAGAGGAACTAATAAGAATAGAATCGCTACATAAGTTTCAGCTAAGACCTTTTCTTTAATATCTTTAATTGAATATTTATCAAGTTCAAATTCTGCTTTCACTAACACACCCCCTTATTCAGCGTGGTGCAATATCTTCTTCAATTATTTCAATCTCAAAATAATCAAAATCAATAGTTTCTATGAATTGGTCTTCATGAAAACTTGTCTTTGCAAATCGTATCATTTCTTTCGTATTCTTATCAAACCACATCGGCTTCTGAAGGTCAAAAGCCATACAACTCTGGTCTAAACACTCAAGAACTTTTTCAGTACGACTCATTGAAAAATCATCTATTTCAAATACCATTTCTTTAACAAAACGGTTGTTTTTCATTACTTTTCCCCACAAGCGGAACATAAATTTTTACCTCATTCTAGTAGTTTATTATAAGTATGTATAGGTTGTTATATCTTTATAAAAGCCCTTGGTTGTGGGCTATCATAAGTATAATGGTTTATGGGGGAAAAGTAAAGAGTTGGAGTAGATTGTCATAAAGTCTTATAACTTGATGAAAAAATGGCGTCAAAAAAACAATTAAAATGGCGTCAAATTATAAAAATGGCGTCAAATTATGATTAGTTGTTTTCGACTATAAATGAAAGTGGGAAAAACGATGAAACAAGAAAATACCAATTCAGAAGGCATTATTATTAAACAGGGTAGAAGAAGAAATCAATTTATGATTACAGATTTTGATGTTATTGATTTTATCATTGAAACTGGATCAATAGAATTAATGGGTTTTTATACTGGCCTTAAAAGATATATTAATAGAGCAACAAATGACAAAGAGAACCAGATTACTTTTAAACAAAGTACCTTGGCTAAAAGCATGAATGTCAGTAACAGAAAATATTATAATAACTTAAAAAATTTATATAATTGTGGTCTTCTAGATATTGAAAAAGTTGTTAGAGTCAAATACTTTGTCAATTATAATAAGGAGGGCATTAAGAACCCATTTATTGAAAGTACATATGTTATGTTCAGTAGCATAGATAAAATTGACATAGAATTAAAAGGAAAACTTAAAAAACATATTGCGGAGCAAGAAGGTTATCCTGAAGTAAGCATTACGATTACTTCTTCTGTTATTAATACCTATTATATTATTCATGAAGTACCAGCAATTAAGACATCAATAGAAGATATTGAGTATAGGGTTTATGATGAAGATTTAATACGCTTTCGTAGAAAAGCAAATAAGGTGGTTGAAATAGTACCTTCTCATAATGAAAAGACGGGTATTACTCAAAGCGAAAAGCAAGTATCTTCTCAAATAGAAAAGGAGGGTACTTTTCATAATGAAAAGATGGGTGCTTCTCATAACGAGAAGACTATTAATAGTATAATTAAATTAATTAATAAAATAACTAAAGATATAAATAGTATAAAATCAATCTATCCGCTAATTGATCAAGAAGCAGTAAAGAGCTTTCAAGATAGATTGATGGAATATTGTGATTATAAATTAACTGGAATCATAATTGCATCAGAGCTATTGAATTATAAAGACAAAACTTTGGAAATGATGCTAGATACTATAGTCAACCTTTATTATCGTGATTCTATTATGTTAGTAAAAGGGAGGCTTAATAAACTAGGGATTAGACAACTTTTAGAACAGGCTACGATAGATATACTTGATGTGTCAAAGAAAAGATTCAACCAAAAGATTGTAGAGAGTAAAATTAAAAACAAGAGGGAGTATTTCGCAGTATTGTTATTAAATGAGCTGAATGACAGTTGCTTTATTGAACAATTTGTTGATCAAGCAATAGATAGTAGCTCAAATAGCCATATAACTTATGTTTGATAAAGCTAAAGGAAAAAAATAATTTTTTAGTTAGAGTACTTTTTAACTGAAGGTAAAATAGAGATAGAGAAATCTAGATAAAGGAGTAAAAATTAAAAAGCTGCTGAGTAACCAGAAAAAATAGTAGATAGTTTTGATCAAATCAAAAAGAAAATCAAACTATAAAAAAAGATTGAAGCCTTTAATTATTGTAAGATTAAAAGAAACTTGAACGGTTAAAGATTTCTAAAAAGTAAGTAATAAATCATATCTTGGATATGAAATCAAGCACTGACAACGTGTTACCTTGATTAGGTTATTGAGACAAGCAATATCGTATTGCTTCAATGATTGGGGAGATTCGATCTGTAAACCCCTTGATATAATTTCACGTCCGGCTGTCACGATAAAGGCCATAATACGCTTTAACATTACTCTAGGGTAATGTATTACTATATAAAGATAGTAACCGGTCAGGAAAGTTTAGTCCAATTGA
>Ga0314774_1001456_pt1 | contig 15053 bp, 12 predicted proteins | sample MetaGCBIA2018_FD_204515 | JGI IMG/M metagenome (GOLD analysis project Ga0314774, IMG submission 204515) | Cryopeg brine microbial communities from Beaufort Sea near Barrow, Alaska, United States - CBIA 2018 | ecosystem: Environmental > Aquatic > Marine > Coastal | place: USA: Alaska | collected... | reverse complement strand
ATAAAATCTACTTTATCATTGTTATCACGATAGTGCAGTTAAATCACAACAACACTCTTTTTAATCTTTAAGGCGAACTGCATTTTTAAAAATAGTTTCTTGAAGGTGCAAGGCTTTTTCACGCAAAACGTCTGTATAACTACACGCCATATAGTGAGAAAGGTCTTTAACTATAGTTATGTCTATTTGACTTCCCATTTTTTTAGATTGTGCCATCGTATTTTGCACGGTATGGACATTAAATAACTCATCTTTTTCTCCGTGTATGATATATACTGGAATCCGCAGTTTTTTCTTTTCGTAATAGCCGGCCATCGGTATGGCAGCACTAAAAAGTTTGGGATATGCTTCCGCATATTTCCAACTCCCTATACCACCATTGCTGTACCCCGTTACAACTATTTGATCTTTAGCAATGGGAAACTGTTTTTTAAGTTTTCTTAGCAAGTCAATGACTCGATATTCATTATTAGGATGAATCCAATGGGTCCCATCAGATGAGGGAACAACAATGAAGGCTTTAATCTTTTCAAAGGCAGGGAAAACCAAACAGTCACTATAGGTCTTGTAGGCCTCTTTATCTCCTGCCCAATGCAGCGCTAACACCAATGGATATTTTTGTTCTTTTTTTATTTCTGGCACTAAAATCCTGACATTCCATTTTTTGCCATTGGTCATTTCTAAAGCATAGTCATGCGTCCCAGCTTCCAGCGAAATTTTTTTTATTTCAGATCTCTTAACAACAGGAATACCTATCTCTGGTTTTTCGATCTGAGCAACGCCCAATAAACATGGAAAAACGAGAAGCAGCGGCAGCAGCGCTTTTATTATTTTAGACGAGAAATTGTTCATGTTATTTATCAATACCATACTCCGTGTTTAAGTCCCCCGCAATATTCATAAATATATTATGTTTCCACTGGGAAGCAAGATGTGGTCATAAATTTTAAGGTGATTTTGACACCCCTTTTCTACAAATTTCTGTTCATATATTATCCACCATTTTCAATTGGTGCTGAAAAATTATGTTGTTGATTGAAAATATTGTCGGCAAGTTTAGTTTTTCTTTCCCCTTTTACGTCTACGAATTTTCGACTTTTTTTTCCAAACTGATTCTTTTCTATTCCGTCGCATTCGGGTGAATTCAATGTTTTACAACCTATTATTTCAAGAGCAATGTAATCTTTTATCCCAAATTGTTGCGGGATAAACCCATCTTTTCATAGGTCATGGTCTCGAAATATTGGAGATTTGAATAATTACCTTTATCAAAATTATGTTGCACAAAGGCTTTTTGAAGTGTGCACAAGGTCGCTTGGTCCTGCGTAGAACTTTTACCACTAGGACAATAAAGATTGCAGGACGAAGGTTGTTTTCTTTGTAAATCTGCCCGTTATTTCAATCAAAGAATTTGACAATTAATTGCCGTTAATTTTTATCGAGAGCCAGCGCTCTAAGGTAGAGTTGAGTTTTTCCTTTTCAGCCTGGCTCATCGTTTTTATGCGTGCATTCCCATGATGTTTTCCATTCAAGAAAAACCAAACTGCGTCAACATCATCAGATGCTGGAACTGCAGTTGCTGACCAAGTGTCGAGAGTGCCATAAATGTGAATAATCTTATTTCCATGCTTTGGGAGCCACATATTTATTCCTTTTAACAAACTATCATCAAATGATGCATTCATTTTGTTAGGCATAAAAGTAGCGTGCGGATTTTGATCTGTTGATAGTTCGGTAAGCAAGCCTTTAAATTCACTTGTTTCATAGCCATAGTAGCCAAACTCTGTGGCAGATTGATAATAATGCGGGGCATAACCATTTATCATTTTGTCACTAAAAAAAGTAATGTCAGAAACAGAAAGGAAATATTTCATGGCATCGAAATAAGAAGAGGGTTTTTCGGGAATATCTTCACAGTTAGAACCATATTGCCAGAATGAAAATGGATATTCCATTACAGCAAATTCAAAGGCCTTTTCGATATTGTGATAGGTGTATTCTACGTTTGCTCCCAAACTATATGCCTCTAACAAAGGGAGAATTTCCTTTTTACTTTTAAGCAAATATTTTTGAAAAGAATATATTTTATCTCTACAAGCTTTGGTTCCTACTGTGTCTAAAAATTTATAAACACGTTTATCTTCAAATGCGTTATTTATTGGGCCAACATAATTTCCGCTAACGTCAACATCATCCGGATAAAAATATCTGTAAAAGAGAGTCGTAGCACCTCCTTTACTTACACCTGTAGATAACCACTTACTCTTATAGATGTTTTTGAAAATAGAATTAATATGATGTAAATCTCCAGTTACCTGCTCAAGCGTTAAATAGTTGTAATCCAAACTATCTGTTATGCTTGTACCAAAATACCGATGTTCAATTAAAATCTGATTTCCATTTATGAGTTCTGTTAATTCACTAATTCTGTTGTTCGGACGGCCATAGCCTTCGGTAATCATTATTGTGGGTTGTTCAAAACCTTTATGTGATAAAAACACCCGTTGATAAAAGTGTCCTTTTGAAGGATCTGAGTGATCTACGGGTTGTTTGATTTGAAGCTCATAGGTTGCTTTAAAATCTTTTGCTGTTTCAATTTTAGTAAAAATAACGTCTGGCAATTCGTATAATAGGGTGTCAAGCCTACTTGTTTGAGCATGTAAGACTTGAAAAAACAATGTAGTTACAAATGTGATCAGAATAATTTTTTTCATGATGCTATTATTTGAATTTAAAGAATTTTATCATTTGTTATTGGTTGGGCAAAATGAAGCAACAACGGCAGTCTGGCTAAAAATTTAAGTTTACTGCCAATTATGGGCTAAAATAAGCTTTTTGGTTTAAGTGTTTTTTTTAATTCTTTTTTAATTGATTGTGAGAACCATCACAATTTGGCAATCGCTTAGATAATCCACAAACACAATCATTCAAACCAAAACCGTCAAAAATTCTCTCTGTATTTTTTTCAATTCTTGATATTCGGGTTTTAGCTTGTTTAGGTTGAGAGAAATGTAATAGATAACCTCTTTGTCTTCCTTCGGTTAGATTTTTAAATGCAATTTCAAAGTCGGAGTTCGCTTTGAACTTTAGCTCTAGTTCCTCTGCTATTTCAAAGTCAGATGTTTTTTTCTTCTTTACTTTTAAGCCTGAGTTTTCCACTTCAATAGCTTCGTAGATATATTCTTTGATAGTTGAATCAAGACCTTCAATTTCTGAGATATTTGTAAATCGGATTTGTCGGGCAGACTGAGTGTTTTCAGTTTGTTGGACCAATATGCTTTTTGAGTCGTTCAGCAAAGCTCCTTTGATGAAAAGAATAGCACAGTAATCTTTAAATTCGTGAATTAGCACAATGTTCGCTTCTTTGTAAGTGTAGCAAGGATGCATCCATTTATATTCTTCAGTCAATCCACAATCTGATATTAAATCGCGCAGTCTTGTTAATTCCTTTTGCCATTTGTTAAGATTATCAAGATACTTTTCGACTTCTGGGTTCATTTATTATCTAATTCAAGGTTTTTCAATTGTATTAAAACGTCAGTCTGTCTAAAAACCTAAGTTTCTTGGCAATTATGGACTAAAATAAGCTTTTTAAACTTGAGATTGGGATTAGGGCAGAAATCAAGGTTTACACGATCAGATCGGTTTTCTGCTTTTAATACGGCTTTGTAAGCATAGATTAATGCATTTAAACCATTCCCGTTTTGATTACCTCCTCTAAACAAAGCATTCCCTATAAAAGGCATTCCGGCAAAGAACCGGTTCGGGCAACCCCGAAGGATTGGGAAGGCTTAGTTATTGCCCACAGTACGTTATCCAAATAATGATTTTATAATATTCATAGGTAAAAACATTTTTCCACTATCCGGCAATTTTATAAAACCGTATTGATCATAGAATTTTTCTGCATCATTATCCAACGGGCCAACTACTACTGCAAATGACCCTATACTCTGTGATATTTCATAACTTCTCTTTAGTGCATCAATCAACAATAATTTTCCAATTCCTTTTCCTAGAAATCGGTTGTCAATTGCCAATCTGCCTAATAGTGTAGTAGGTATGGATATATAAGATTTAGGTAATTTTTTTTGAAATTCTGTAGGTATTAATTCTTGTGGAATACTATTGTTGGCCAAAGTATAATATCCTTTTAATAGATTCATTTCTTTATCATTTAGCACAAAACAAGCAGCTAATTTTCTTTTGATATCTTGATTTGCTTGCTTGTGTAAATAATTATCGAGCATTTCCTTCCCACAAGAAAATTCCTTTTTTCTATGTTTAGGATTTAGGCTCTCAGTTATTTCAATCATTTAGAGAGAAGAGCTTTATAATCATTAGCAGCTTCAGCCAGTTTCTGATTTGGTTTGCTGGAATTGGTAATTGCTTCGAAAAAAATTTCACTATCTTTTTTCGAGGCAATAATTTGTTCACTTTCTACTATTATTTCTTTTGCTTTTTCCTGAACTGCCATCACTACAAAATCCGTAAGACTTCTATAACCACCTAATCGTGCAGCCCTTTCAAAAAACATTTTTTGTTCTTTAGATAAACGAGTGTCAAACCGTGCCTTTTCTTGCTTAAATTCTTTAGCAGCCATAATTAAAATGATTTTCTCAAATGTACGCTTAATCTCCGTACAATAAAATAGAATTTACGATTATCTTCCGAAAAAAATTGTGTATATATTTGTGGATCAATAAGTTATCTAAAGCATAAAGAAATTAAAATACAGTATAAAAATAAATATCTCACGCTATCCAACGCTCAGAGCTGTTAAAGATTACCACCTTTTAAACATACCAATCCCCAACAGGTATTCCGGCAAAGAACCGGTTCAGGCAACCCCTAAGTTTCGGGGAGTCCATACCGTACCGCCCAAACTTAATTATTAGCAAATCGGCTTTTCCATATATTCTCCTCCGATTGTAAATTCTTTTGATAAATCGGCACATAGAGCATTTACCTCACGCTTACATTGTTTTATGATTCCTTTATTGGTAAGCACAGATATCGGATAAGAATTTTCTCTAAGATTTATTAATTCATTAATCCAATTTAAAAATTCAACTTTTTCTCCGTCTGTAAGTCCCTTTTTATTTTCGATATGGTGCTTTGCTCTTATTTCCTGCTGAAGGCAATTTACATCGTTTTCAACGCCTTGTACATATTCATTTTTGATAAAATTTTGGTCAAATTGAGCTCTTATTAAAGTTATATATCTATTAATTTCCATTAAGAACTCTCTGGATAAATGTTGTATTCGAGCATTATTTGAAATCGTAGAAATTGAAAAAGAGTTGTCATAATGTATATATTCGAGTTGTGTTTGAACATTCATTCTTTTATTAAAATCTTTCAGATTTTCGTTTCCTATTTCCAAAAACTTTCTGTGATTCCGTTTTATAACATCTCCGGCTATTGTTCTCTTTGAAACAATTCTACTACTGTATTCAATATTTTCCATAATTTTTGTTTAAGCTGATTGCTAATGGTCTTGGTTAACGCAATTAGCGGGTGTAGGGACCCTTTTTTGTCAGCTTAGTTATTTTTTTACTTGATTTCTAAAATATCATTTTTTATTCAATTGCCCGCAATTTGCTGGTAACCAATCTTATGGGCAGTTTTTTTAATCTTTGAATAAGTCTTTTTCTTTAGGTTTAGCGATAAAAGCTTTTATTTTTTGTCTTGAAATTGCATCTGTAAAAGCGTCAATTTCATCTACAGAAGAATATACCAATAAAAAGCCGTCAACTTTCAAATGTTCATTACTTGAAGCTTTAAGTTCACCAGTTCTAATGATGAGTAAGTATTTTAATTCACCTTTATCTTCTAAAATTTGAAAGTCAAAGGTTAAATTTACTACTAATTGGAATTTCCAGTCGCTGCCATATAAAAAATAGCTACCTACTTTACTTTTTATGTTCATCGATTTGTTAAGTGCCCTAACATTGTTTTCTTTTGCTGTTTTTACCCATTCTTTATACTTTATTTTTGCCTTTGCGATTGCATTTAAAAAATCCTGGCGTTGTTTTTTACCAATCCTTATTCCACCTTTATTGTATAGCTCATCCAAGGACACTGCATCAATATAAAGTTCTTCATCTTCTAAGGATAATTTGATGTCATAAGTTTTACCAAAATATGTATTATCATAAGTCGTGAATTTTTCTTGCGCATAGCTTTCAACAGTTGTAATAGTCAAAAGGCAAAGTGTAATAAATATTATTAAATTTTTCATGGTATTTTCCTTGTTTTATTTTTTACTACCCTTCTGGTTTTTAGGTATCATCCCGAATTTAAAATGGTTAATGGTCCCCATTTTAAAATGGTCGGTTTCTATGAAGTTTCGGTTTTAAACTGCCCATAACGAGTTAAATAAAGTATAAAGGAACGAAATATTGATGTTACCTTAGGTATAAACGCCGCTTTTCATAAGTCATGGTCTCTAAATATGGGAAGGATTGAATACTTACCTGCATCAAAATTATGTTGCACAAGGGCTCTTTGAGAGGTTTACAAGGACGCTTATTCGTGCAGGAGAATTTTTACTACAAGAACAATAAAGATCTTAATCAGCGGACATTTTCAATGGCTCGAATTTAATTCGGTTACCAAAGAATTTAGCGGTACGGGTGGCGCAACTTACCCTGCAAACAACGGAAATTATACTGAAAATATAGAATCTTTCTCCCGGGATGATAGTCAGGTTGGGGTGAGTTTATAATTTGAAAATGAACTTAAAGATGGAAAATGCCATTACAGTAGAAAAAGCGCTAAAGGGGATCCAATATTAAATCTGGTCTTCCTTACCTGGATGTATTTATGAAATAAGAAAGCTATTTTCGTTCTAAAACCGCCTCATCAGGGATAAGAAGCTCAGCTTCAGGAATTTTGGTGAGTTTGAACAAAAGTCTATCATCTAACGGATGGTATTGCACTTGAATATCCAGCAATATCTCATTTTCTCCATTCCAACTAAACAGTATTCCTTTAAATATATTTTCAGCGATTTTCACGATGTTGACTGTGTATTCCTCGTCCATTTTAAAACATTCAGTGATCTCTTTTTCAAAACTCTCAATGCAGTGTACTCCTTTAACCCTATCTTTCGTAATGTGAATTAAATCAATGCTAAATATTTGCTGACCATCATTGGAATTCATACGCCATTCGCCGGATATATCCTGAGACCTTGCCGAAAAAATCAAAAATGTAATAAACCCGGTAATCAAAAATAATTTTTTTATCATCTTATCGAATTTTAAAGATAAAGTGACCTATGAAAAAAAGGGGGGGGGGTTACAGATATTAAGATAATCAAATTTTCTTTAATTATATCTTAATTCTCTGTTACCCTGATATGTCTAAACTTCAATCAAACTTCTACGGAATTTAAAACCTGTGAGGTCTTTTGAATATTAATTCCCAGTTACCCTCACATTATCAACATCGTACGTTGTTGTTTTTTCAGAGCCCGAACCAAGATACCTAAAAGCCACATGCAGATCGCCTTCCAAACATGAAATATCAATGTTAGACCTTTTAAGAATTGTCCCTGCCTGATTGGAAGGTCCCATCGGGATCTCAGCATCTACAAGGGTCCAGTTCGTGGTGAGGGGATTTCCCGTATACCCAGTAGTTATATAAACCCTTAAAATAGTGGCATTATCAAAAGAAGCCCTTATTTCGAATGACAACACCTCATCTATATTCTTCTCCAAACCGATCTTGGGGGTGATCAACCAGGCTTCCAACGGATTTTCCTGGGTGTTATAGGCCGAAATCCGCAGGTGACGATTTCCTCCCAAAGTCCCCGGTTTAAATACCTCACTGCCCCCACTCACATTTAAATTAGTCCAGCCCCTGGTTTCTAGCATTCTTAGTGTAGTGATGGTTTCAAAACTTTCCTGGAACAGGGTTTCCAACCCGGGAATGATATTTTCTCCGCAATTCAAAAATACGGGATCACAACGTTCAGTTTCTTTAAAATCCAACGCTTCCGGGGTGTTTACTACCAATATATAATAATCATTATAAAAATTCCGGGTCAGCACACCTTCTATACTTCCGGAAAATTGAGGAAGCAAAAGCGACCTGAAATTGGAAAAAGTGCTTGTGCTTAAATTGGTGGTCGCACCGCTCTTGCAACTCTCCAGTTGCCGCTCCCCGTCAAACCGGTCAATGCTTTCTGACGAAAAAGAGAACCGGTGATCGTCCCGAACCAGGTTACGGTTAAACTGAACATAATCCAACCGGATATATAAGTTCTTATAATTTTCATTAAAATTTTCTATTTCAATTTTCAGGGGTATAATATCGGCAGTTTCCGTGGTTCTTATTATATGTTCATCTATCAAAGCCTGGGGAATTGCCACCACATCTCCCCTGTTTTGTTCTCCGAGCTGTAAAACCCCATTATTGAACCAAAGGCTTAATCCGTCAAGTTTCACATAGACTTTTCTGCCAAAATCATAGGTGTCAAATAAGGAAGCGTCATCAATGAGGATTTGAATCCCGGCCGTGGGATTTTCCGGCCGGTCTTGCAAAACCAGTTTCTTGTAAAAATTGCCGCCTTCATCACTGGAAATAACATATCCTTCCATAAAAATTTCGGTATCACGGAACGTATAGATCTCGTTGGTTGAAAAATTGAAATGACCTTTAACCGCAGTTATAGAAGTAACATCTTCTTCAAAAAATTCTTCCGGAAGATCAGATTTAGGCAACTCAAAATCATCGGTTTTCACACAGGACCCCAAAGCAATAATCGCTAATATCAGTAGAAATACCTTATTATAAGAGTTAGTGTTCATCCATATAAAATTTTTACTGGCCGGGTTTTGTTCGTCAACATACAAATTCCTCACGCCTTTTATTAATATTTGCCCTTTAAAAGCTTTTAGTTTTCCAATTTTAAAATCTCACATAAACATTTGCATAATAAGTTGCCCCGGCGCCATACCAGTATTTGCTTCCAAAAATTGTCTGATCCCGCTCCCGGTCTTCCTTTAAAGTACGATAATTGGCATTTCTGGATTGTTCAAACCCGCCTGTTTTATATACAACATCAAGAATATTATTCAAGCTTACAAAAAATCCGAGATAATGATCTTTTACCCTCCAGGATTTTCCTCCAATCGCATTTACGAGGATATAATCGTCAAACTGTTCTTGTTTCAGCAGGCTTCTGGCAATAGTTTCATCATAATCCAACAGCGGTAAACCATCGGTGTCTTTTAAAAAATTACTTGTCCTGTTCAACGGTCCCACATCTGCAAAGGCATGGGAAAAGAAATTTACCGTTGTCCCAAACCACCAGTAATTTGGATCGCTGTATTCAAAACCTATTTGAGCTGCACGTTGCGGCCCGCCGGCAATGTGATAATTTTTTAAATATGAGGTTCCGTAATCCACGGCTTCATCAAAACTGTCTGATGTGAGGTATAAATTGGGATTGCTATTGTAAATATATTGTCCCAATGCAGCTGCAGCCTTAAGTTTTATGGTAGAAGTTACCTGGGCCTCGATCCCCAATTCCAATCCCAGATGCTGCTTCTCTATCCCGCTCAATACTTCCTGAACAAAAGCGGTTGTGCTGTTCCTGCCCAATCCGGAAAGTCCATCTGCATAATAAAATGAAATTTTGGTAGCATCCTCGATCTGGGTGAAATAGCCGGTAACCCGGGTTTTGAATTTTGGAGTTCTATAAATATAGCCTAGGTCTACCGAAGAAATTTTCTCAATGCTCAAACCGGAAACCACATCATTATTCTGACGTGAATTTGAAAAAGAATTTCTCAAAGTTGGAGGTTTTGTGAAATAACCCGCATTCAAATCGAATAAATGCCTGCCGGTTAATTTATAGGTCGCGCCTGCTTTAAGGCCAAAATTCGTGAAATTCAAAGCCTCGCTTTCTCCTAGGGAATTATCGGGAAAATTTCCGTTTTGATAAATTCCCAACCGCTGATACCGGTTTTGGGAAACATTTGCCGCAGTATAGAATTCGATCCTGCTGTATTTATACCTGGCTTGTAAAAAGGCTTCAATTACTTCTGCCTGAAGTTCAAAATTGTATTTGAACCTATCGCCTTCAGCCACGATCCTGTTCCTGTTCAACAAATCACTTTGGGCCCTGTCCCCAACAGGATTATCGGCACTGCCTTCAGCAAAAAAATCTATATCCAGATATCCGGGACCGCCCAGGAGATCCTTAACATTTGCAAAATTCTCACTTACCAGGCTTGTATAATTCAGTTTGGCATTTATCAGGATCGATTGATTTAAAGTATAGGATAAAATTGAATTCAGACTAATTTGCTTATCGTCATTCCTGTCTTCGGCGATTATATAAATTGAATTTCCGCCATTTTCAGCTGAAGTTTGATTTGCCAGAAACAGGCTTCCCCAATCCAACTGTCCGTCGTTTTTGAATTTTTGTTCCGCCAAATAAGCCGCTTCATAATTTTGATTATCCTGAAATCTCAAGAAATAACTCGGTAGCTTTTGATAATACGAAGGATCCGGATTGGCACCCCCGCCAACAAAACTTTCCTGCCCGTCTTCCCCTACCACCAATCTTGTTCCGCCAAAATCGATCCTGCTATTGCCTGTTTTTCCGAATTGATAAGCAAGATTTGTATTGAGTTCGATCTTTTTTGAAAATTTCCAAAAATGGTTCAGCATGAGAATTGGTTCATTAACTTCCTTAAGCCGTGAGTTCCGGATCTCGCCATTTTGATCGCCCCAATAGGAATTATACCGCTGTCCCTTCAAATCAAAAACTTCCCCGGTATTTGCCGAGGATTTTCCGCGAAGGTTTGGAGTGTAAAAACCGGTGAAATTTAGACTATGGGCCGGATTTAATTTCTTTTCGACAGAAACAAAAAAGGAATTCGCATCGTAAGTGGTTCCGTCAACATAACCTTCATCGGCAAAACGCCTGGAAAGCAGCACCGAATACGCCCAACCTCCGGGCAATTCCCCGGAACTGTAACTCGCCATTACCCGGCCGGTGTAACTCCTGTTGGCTGCCGCGTAGGAAATCCTGCCGCCTTTCCCGTATTTGGAAGCCCGCATAATAATATTCGTACTTCCGGCAAGCCCTCCAAAACCAACTTCTCCCGGAACCAGACCCATTGTAAAAACCTGGTTTCGCTGCAAATCGTTCAATCCGCCCCAGTTGCTCCACTGCGGCCTCCCTGAAAACAATTTGTTCATCTCTACCCCATTAATATATACTTTCCCATATTCACTGTCAATTCCCCTGGGTTTGAAAAAGGTTTGGCTAAAATCGAAAGCGGCGGCATTTAAGAAGACATCCCTGGAAGCGTGCAATAATCCCGACACATTGTCTATGCTGCTTCCATCTTCATTCAATTCATTATCTGAGAGACTTATGATCCTTGTTTGAAGTTGTTCCCTGAAAATATCAACCTGGAGTGGAACAAGATCAAGGTTCTTGGCTTCTCCGGCTACTAAAATAACCGGCAGGCGCAGGATCGTGTAGCCGGGTTTCGAAAAAACCAGGATTTGATCTCCAATAGGCAAGCTATCATCAGAAAAATTAAAAATTCCGTCTGAATCGCTACCGGTTTTAAACGTAGTTCCTTCAACAGTAATTTCGGCCCCGGATATTTTTTCAAATGAAGAAGCCTCCACCACAATTCCACTAAGGGCTGTATTTTGTGCAGAAATATTTAAAACAGTAAGCAACCCAAAAAGCAAAATAAAATTAGCCCCATTCATTTATAAAATGCTTATATTCAATACCTAAGTTTAACCTTTTTTTTGATTTGTGCAATATTTTAGTAAATTCATGGCGAAATTTTTCTTAAAGCGATTAAAATGAAAATGACAGCTCCTATTAAATCTCAAAAAAACCTCAGAGCACAATTTATTTATGTAATCCTGATTTTTCTGTGGTTCAATTTCGGTTTCTCCCAGGAAAAAAAACCTATCACATAAGCACTATCGCATTTTATAATGTCGAAAATTTTTTTGATACAGAAAATGATCCCTTCACTTTTGATGATGACAGGACACCCGAAGGAAAAGACATCTGGAATACAGAAAAATATGAAGACAAGCTGAAAAATATCGCCAGGGTAATCTCTGAAATTGGTACAGAAACTTCCAAAAATTCCCCGGCAGTACTTGGCCTTTGCGAAATTGAGAACCTGAAGGTGCTGGAAGATCTTATAAGCCAACCACCGCTTTTTGAACAAAATTATGGGATCGTCCATTTTGATTCCCCGGACAGGCGTGGGGTAGATGTAGCCCTGCTCTATCAAAAAAACATATTCATCCCATTAAATTCCCGTTCACACCGGTTATTGATATATGAACTGAACGAACCTTCAAAACGGGTTTTTACCCGCGACCAGCTTGTAGTAAGCGGTTTGTTTGAAGGTGAAACAATGCATTTTATCGTGAATCACTGGCCGTCACGCAGCGGTGGCGAAGCCAGGAGCAGTTACAAAAGGGAAATGGCAGCCCAATTGAACAGGAGGATAATTGATTCCCTGCATCAAATTGATCCCTATGCAAAGATCATGACCCTGGGAGATTTTAACGATGATCCTACAAACAAGAGCATTAAAAAAGGGCTGGGTACCCAATCAATTAAGGAACAAACCGGTCCCAAAGAACTGTTCAATCCTATGGAAAAAATGATAAAAAAAGGCCTGGGAACGCTTGCTTACCGGGATGGATGGAATTTGTTCGACCAGATCATCCTTTCACAAGCTTTTCTGAAAAACGATTACGGGACCTATCAATTTTATAAGGCGGGAATATATAATCCCGTATATTTAATAACCCCAACCGGCCAATTTCGTGGCTATCCGTTTAGAAGTTATGATTACGGTGGCTATACCGGTGGTTACAGCGACCATTTTCCGGTGTATGTGTATTTGATAAAAGAAGAAAAAGGCGGCTCCCTGCTGGTAGAATAGCCTTTAAACAAAAATCAATAAAATTAATAAGACCCAATTTTGAAAATCCTGCTCACCGGTGCAACCGGATATATTGCACAACGCTTGTTACCGGTCCTTTTGGAACAAGGGCACCAGGTAATATGCTGCGTAAGGGATAAAAAAAGGTTTAATGATCACAACTACCCTTTGGAAAACCTCAGCCTGATTGAAGCGGATTTTTTGGATAAAGAGAGCCTGCAAAATATTCCCGATGATATAGCTGTGGCATATTACCTGATCCATTCCATGTCTACCCAAAGCGGTGACTTTGAAAAAATGGAAAAAATATCCGCCAATAATTTTAAGGAGAGGATTCAGAAAACGAATACCAAACAGGTTATTTACTTAAGCGGCATCGTCAACGAAACACAATTATCCAAACATTTATCGTCCCGCAAACAGGTGGAGGATATATTATACGGATCCACTTTTGCGCTTACTACTTTGAGGGCCGGCATCATTGTGGGTTCCGGCAGCGCATCCTTTGAAATTATTCGGGACCTGGTAGAAAAATTACCTGTCATGATCACTCCAAAGTGGCTAAAAACCAAATGCCAGCCTATTGCGATCCGAAATGTCGTTGAATTCCTGAGCAGGGTTGCCGGGCGCAGCGATACCTATAATCAAAGTTTCGATATAGGGGGTCCGGACATATTGAGCTATAAAGAAATGTTGTTGCGTTTCGCGAAAATAAGGGGCCTAAAAAGAAAAATATTTATAGTGCCCGTAATGACCCCAAAACTTTCTTCTTACTGGTTGTATTTCGTCACCTCAACTTCCTATGCATTGGCCACGAATTTGGTGCATAGCATGAAGGTTGAAGTGATTTGTAAACCTAATGATCTAGCTTCACGGCTCATTATTTCCCTGATTGATTATGAAACCTCAATAAAGCTGGCCTTCGACAAGATTGAGCAAAACCTGGTGTTGTCCAGCTGGAAAGATGCACAAACCAGCAATATTTTTCAGAAAGGGCTTTCACATTATATTGAAGTTCCTGTTAACGGATGTTATAAGGACATTCGCAAAATAAAAATTAAAAACAGGAAACTGGTTCTCGATAAAATATGGGCGATTGGCGGGAAAACAGGTTGGTATTACGGAAACTGGCTTTGGGAGATCCGGGGGATCATGGACCAGTTCATGGGTGGTGTAGGTATGAGAAGAGGAAGGAAAAGCGGAACCAAGATCTCGGCAGGGGAATCCCTGGATTTTTGGAGGGTGTTGCTGGCAGACAAAGAAGAAAAAAGATTGTTGTTATACGCAGAAATGAAATTGCCGGGGGAAGCCTGGCTGGATTTCAAAATTGATGAAAATAATATCCTGACACAAACAGCAACATTCCGTCCATTAGGTTTGTGGGGCAGAATATATTGGTACGCCGTTCTCCCGTTTCACGGATTAATTTTTAATGGAATGTTGAAAAATATTGCTACTGATAAGATTTTAAAATAAAAATAATGGTCGGTTTTTTAAATGCGGAAGAGGAAATTTGAAAATGCAATTTGTGATGTGCTTTTACAAGTTCTAAAAAAGGCTCCAGGATAATGAAGCCGAATCAAAAATTGTTTATCACCTAAGACATCGTATGTAAAGAAAATTGAATTTTCTTTACATAATTAATTATCTTTGATAAGAAATATCAATTTTATTATCAAATGAAAATTTTCGAATTAAAAGAATTACCTCTTGAAAAGGATATTGAGACTTTTAAAATTTTAAAGAAACTTTCTTCTGCACACAGAGCCTTGGCCGAGCTAAAAGGAATTGCATCTGGCATCCCGAATGAAAATATTTTAATAAACACACTAGTATTACAGGAAGCCAAAGACAGTTCAGCAGTTGAAAATATAATAACCACATATGATGATTTGTTCAAGGCGGAACTTAATCCCGATGGCCTAAATCCTTCGGATGCTAAAGAGGTTCAAAACTATATAGAAGCTTTAAAAAAAGGATTTTATTCCATTTCAAAACATAAAATATTAACCAATAACATCATAATTGATATTCAATCTGTTTTAGAAAAGAACAATGCAGGATTTAGAAAAATTCCCGGAACTACTCTTAAGA
>Ga0314774_1001455_pt1 | contig 15056 bp, 7 predicted proteins | sample MetaGCBIA2018_FD_204515 | JGI IMG/M metagenome (GOLD analysis project Ga0314774, IMG submission 204515) | Cryopeg brine microbial communities from Beaufort Sea near Barrow, Alaska, United States - CBIA 2018 | ecosystem: Environmental > Aquatic > Marine > Coastal | place: USA: Alaska | collected... | reverse complement strand
CAAATCAAAAAGTAAAGAACTTGCCTCCTATGCAGCTTTAATGGCAAGGAAAGAAGATATTCTTGTTGAAATGGAAAAGGAGATCAACAATTCAAATATCAAAAATGAAAACCAAAAACTTTATCTAAAATTGATGGATATTAAGGACCGTCAATCCAATTCTCAAAAGGATTGGAAGTTATTTGAGAGAAATTTTCACGAAGTGCACGATGATTTTTTTAAAATTTTACAAAAAAAATATCCCGGACTAACTCCAAACGATCTTAAGTTATGCGCTTTTCTCAGAATGAACCTCAGTTCAAAAGAAATTGCTCCATTAATAGGGATAACATTTAGAAGTATAGAATTACATCGTTATAGATTGCGCAAAAAGTTCCATCTTTCCAAAAAGGATAATCTGGTTAAAATATTAATGAATTTAGATTAGCCTCGTTACGAAATCGTTGTAAATCCATACTGTATACCACATCATTTCCTCATCATTCACATTTTTATTCCTTGTAATTACTTTATTTATAATTTTCACTTTGTTAAAAAAGAGTGTTTTAAGTTATTTTTAACAATATGATGTGTTAGGTTATATTGTGATTATGATAACTTAGTCCTTCAATCTGTATATTTGGTACTCACACTTGTTGTTCCGGAATACTTTTCTTTTCAGGAAAAATCAATGGAGTTAACTTTTAAATTAATATAATCTACCGGGCTTATGAAAACAAAAATTACTTTACTTTTCTTGGTGATGTTTATGGTATTTATACCAACTCATGCGCAGGAGGGCACAATAACAGGAGTGGTTACCTCTCTTGAAGATGGATTGCCGCTACCTGGAGTGAATGTGCTCGTAAAGGGAACCTCCAGAGGTACGATCACGGATTTTGATGGAAATTATTCTGTCTCAGCAAGTTCCGGGGAAACCTTGGAATTCAGCTTTATTGGGATGCTCACCACGGAAGTTGCAGTTGGAACACAAACCAATATCAATGTAGCACTGGAGGTAAGTGCGGCAGCTTTGGATGAAGTTGTAGTGGTAGGATACGGAACTCAAAGAAAAGTAGATTTAACGGGGTCCATTACCACCATTAAGTCTGAGGATATTACCAGAACGCCTTCCGGTGCCGCGATGCAGTCCCTTCAAGGAAAAGTAGCAGGTTTACAAGTGGTTAGCAGTGGTGCTCCAGGTACCGCTCCTACTGTTAGGGTGCGTGGTCTTGGGTCTTATGCTGGAGGAGCTACTAATCCTCTTTATGTTGTAGATGGAACGTTTTTTGATGACATCAACTTTTTGAACAACGAAGATATTGAAACAATGTCGGTACTTAAAGACGCTTCGGCTTCAGCTATTTATGGTGTGAGGGCAGCAAATGGGGTTATACTTATCCAGACTAAATCTGGAAAAGCGAATCAGAAACCTCAAATAACCTATAATGGCTATCAGGGTTTTCAAATTGCGCAAAATCTTGTAAAACTGTCAAATTCAGAACAATTTGCAACTTTGGCCAGGGAATCCGGTTCTGTAACGGAAGCGGAGAATATAGAAAGAGCCATTCAGCGTTATGGAAGAAGCAGGATAAACCCAAATATACCTAACGTAAATACAGATTGGTATGATGAAATTTTGCGTCAGGCATTTATTCAAAACCACAGTATTGGGGTAACGGGTGGAACGGAGAGTGCTACCTATTCATTGGGATTAAGTAATTTTGAGCAAGAAGGTATTCTTAAAATGAAGAATGAATACGAGCGATTTAATATTAGATCTAAATTAAATGTTGATATAAGCGATAGATTGGAGGTAGGTGTTTCGGCACTCTTAAGCAATGCTACCAGATTTCGTCCTGAAGACGCAGCTTTTGCATCTGCATATTTTGCAGTGCCAACCATGCCAGTTCTTGATCCATCTAAAACCGATGCCTTTCCCAGGCCTTATGCCAACGCACAAGATTTAAGATATAGAGGAACTCAAAATCCCTTCCCATTAATGGAGAATACGGAAAATAGAGAAAAAACACGAAATGCGGTAATGACTTTTGATATTCAGTATCAACTTGTTCCAGATAAATTAACTTTCAAAACGGCTTATCATCACAATTTTGAAACTCTTGAAATCAGGGAAGTAAGACTCCCTTATTTCTTTGGAAATGGAAATGCATTTAGGGAAAATGCAGAATTAATTAAAAGAAATGAAACCTTTTCTGAGCAAACATGGGACAATACCTTAACCTATAACGACGATTTTGGAAAGCATAATTTAACCGTTTTGGCGGGAACCTCTTTTAGGGATAGATCGTTAGAGCAACTGGAAGCAAAAGGCCTAAATTTTCCCAATGGCCCTGGGATTGGTGACGAATCTTATTATTTGGATTTAGCACAAACCATCGAGTCAGATGAGGTTGGAGATAATGGGGTAAGACAATATTTTAATTCCTATTTTGGGCGGATTGCTTATAATTTTGATGACAAATATTTGTTATATGGAACCTTTCGGGCAGATGGAACCAGTAAATATCAGGAAAAATGGGGATATTTCCCTACTGTTGGTGTAGGTTGGGTAGTTTCAGAAGAACCGTTCATGGAAAATGTGCTATTCGATTTTTTAAAGTTCCGGGCAAGTTGGGGAGAATTGGGCAATGCTAATGTAGGTTCAAGTAGTGGTGGAATAACTTCAACCGAAGTCAACGCTGCTTTTGGTGATACAAAATATTCAGGAATAGTTACGAGCAGTGATTTTGAGGCCTTAAAATGGGAAACAACCACTGAAACAAACGTTGGTATTTCTGCAACGTTATTCAATAGTCAATTATCTATCGAGTCCGATTACTTTATTCGGGAAACAAATGATGCCGTAGTTCCGGTTTCAAGACTTTTAGTTCCTGGAGAAACCCGACGGAATCTGGGAAGTATTAGAAACTCTGGTTTTGAAATCGCTTTAGATTGGAACAAGCAAGTATCTGATGATTTTAGCTATTTTATTGGTGCAAATTTTTCTACCTTAAAAAATGAAGTTTTGGATTTAGCTGATCAGGAGAATTTAACTACTGGTGGTGACACGGCGCAACGATCTGTAGTTGGAGGCTCTATAGACTCTTTTTTCGGACTTGAGGTAGCTGGGGTATATCAAACCCCGGCAGAAATTCTGGCGGATCCTGCTGCTCAAAAGGGCATTGCAGATGGACTAGCAGTAGAACCCGGAGATTTTAAATTCGTCGACCATAATGGCGACATGATTATAGATGCACAAGATAGAGTGGACCTGGGATCCTATTTACCAACGTATACCTTCGGTTTTAACTTGGGACTTAATTATAAGGCTTTCGATTTTTCTTTAAATGTCATTGGGCAGGGAGGCAACGTGATAGCAAACATAAAACGTTTTGCAATCCGGCAAACACCAGATCCAAATATTGATAGGGATTTTGCTGTGAATCGCTGGCGTGGTGAAGGAACCTCAAATACATATCCATCGGCAAGAGGTATAAGAAACCCCTGGAGCAATCAATCTCTCAATAGTTTCTTTGTTGAAAAAGGGGATTTTGTACGTTTACAGAATGTGACCTTAGGCTACACCTTTCCACAATTAGAAGGAAAATTCAATCCTGATATTAGGATTTACTTAACCGCAGAGCGACCATTGACAATATTTAATTATAATGGCTTTACGCCTGAGGTTGCAAGTGGTAGAGATGATCAAACATATCCTATTCCTGGGGTATATACTTTCGGTGTAAATATTAAAATTTAAACAAATTAGCTATGAAACATATAAGAATAAATAAATATCCTGTGCTAATAGCCTTGTTAGGTATTATGTTTATGGGATGTTCAAAGGAATTAGATCAACCGGAACTCAATAATAGTTTTGCTGGTGGTACAGATTTTTCTAAAACTGATGATATGATTTTCTCACTTATTGGGGTTTATCAAACGGTTACTGATAGAGGTTGGGAACAACCCTTGGTTGTATCTACCAGAGGGGACGATGTGAATGCGGCTGGAGATCAGCAAGGTCTTAAAAATCAAGATCGTTATGTTTATGATAACTCCTTTTTTGGTTCACGCACCTTATGGGAAACCTATTATGGCGATATCATAGCAGCCCATACAGCTATGGAACAAATTGGCAGGTACATGGAATTGGCAGATGAAGATGGAATTGCCTTAGGAAACCAATATATCGCCGAAGCAAAAGTGCTAAGGGCTATATTGCTTTTTCAACTTTCACAAGTATATGGCGCCGTTTTTATTCCAGAATCCTCTAATCTTAATGATTTTGCTAACGTTACTTCTGTACCTACCAAAGATGAGGTGATGCAGCATATTTCAGACCAGATGGATGAGGCTATCCCATTATTATTGGATATGCGACCTAATGAGCGTACAGATTTACCAGGAGGAGTTACCAAGTATACGGCATTGACAATTAAGGCGTTGGCAAATCAAGAATTAAAGAATTATCAGGCAGTTGCAGATGCCACTGGACAGATTATAAGTTCAGGAAAATTTAGCCTCTTCAACGATTTTTATGAGCTGTTCAAAACACCTGGAAAGCTTAGTGATGAAAGTTTGTTCGAATTTCAGTATTCCGATTTTGGCGTTGGAACGGGAGATAGGGTAGGTCATCTTTATGCACCTTTTGGACCTAATAGTTGGGAGCCTTCGGTAGTAGGTGCTAGTTCTGGTTGGGGATTTTTTGAGCCCAGCATGAAATATGTGAAGTTCATGTTGGATAGGGGAGAAACCGATCGTTTGGAAACTTCGGTATTCTTTAGTCAAAAAGGTATTGATAGCCTTATTGCGACCACTAATTATACCGCGTCCACACTACCGGCCTTTGTTTCTCCGAGGACCAGGGATGGAGATACCAATACATCCAATGTAAGGTCTATATTTTCTAGTGGAAAGCATTATTTACCAACTAACCAGTTAATTCCTGGTCGTAATGATTATGGAAGCAATAAAAATTATATAGTTTACCGTTACGGTGAAACGCTGTTAATGTATGCAGAAGCTTTATTGCAAGGGGCTTCAAATTCTGCAATGTCCGCAGATCAGGCGGTGAATTTAGTGAGGGCAAGAGCCGGGCTTCCTCCTCTAAGTGGTGTTACCTTAGATCAGGTGGTCGATGAAAAATATGCCGAACTTGCAATGGAGTGGGGCAAACGTTTTTTTGATATGGTAAGGTTAGGTAGGTTCGACGAATTGAGTTATGAAGGAAGAACCTTTACAGCAGATAAGGCTTTTGTAACCTATCATCAGGATCAAATTGACGAATTCCCTATTTTAGGCGATGTGCCTAGATAATAACTATAAAACAATAAAAAAATGAAGACATTAAATAAATATTTTATTGGATTACTTACATTATTGTTTGCATTTACAGCTTGCGATAGTGGCATAGACTCTATAACAGCGGTTGATCCTGGTCCAGATGCTTCATCGCCAGTGGTATCTATAAAAGCACCATTAGATGGGGCTAAATTTAAAGTGAATGATCCTGTGATCTCAATAGACGTTGAATTTGAAGTAACAGATGATATTGAAGTTGGCTCTATTGCCGTATTTTTAGATGGTTCAGAAATTACCAACATGAGCGACTTTATAGATTACCGCCGTGTATTGGAAAACGTGACTGTCGATAATATAACCACGGGAGTTCACGAATTGAAAGTAACCGCTATAGACCTTGATGGTAAAACAACAACGGCTACGGTTAATTTTGAAAAAGAACCGCCGTATACTCCATTATTTGCCAACGAAATTTTCTATATGGCTTTTGATAATGATTACACCGAACTAATTAGCGTTACTCCAGCAACCAAAGTAGGTTCACCTGGTTTTGCAGGAGAGGCACTGATAGGTACCAATGCTTATGCGGGTGCTACCGATTCCTATTTAACAGTGCCAACTGCGGGATTACAATTAGGAACAGAATTATCGGCTTCTTTTTGGTATAAGGTTAACGATAATCCGGACAGAGCAGGTATTTTGGTGATTGGCCCACCAGATACAGCAAATCCAGATGCGCAAAACAATAGAACAAGTGGTTTTAGATTCTTTAGGGAAAATGCAGGGGGCAATCAACGCTTTAAATTGAATGTGGGTAATGGAACTGCCGATACCTGGGTTGATGGTGGTGAGGCTGCTGATATTGCTCCAGGTAGTGATTGGGTACACATGGCATTTACCATTTCAGCGACTGAGGCCATAGTGTATATTAACGGGCAACTTGTTAAGCAAAGCACTTTTAGTGGTATTGATTGGACAGGAAGTGATCTATTGTCAATTATGTCTGGCGCTCCTCGTTTTAACGGTTGGGATCACAAGTCGGACCTTAGCTTTATGGACGATTTGCGTTTGTTTAATAAAGCGTTGACACAGGATGAAATTCAAAATATTATTGGAGTTACAAATCCATATGAGCCTGCAGATGGCGAAACATTCTACATGCCTTTTAATGATGATTATGTTAATATTGTTGGTGGTAGCTCAGCTACATTGGTTGGTAACCCTGGTTTTTCTGGCGAAGCAAAAAAAGGCAGCAATGCCTATGCGGGAGCAACAGATTCCTATTTAACATTCCCTACAACAGGTTTAACAAGCGAATCCTTTAGTGCTACTATGTGGTATAAATTAGATGCCGATCCAGACAGGGCAGGTATATTAGTTATGGGACCCGAAGATCCTGACAATGCGGGATATCCCGGAACACAAAATAATAGAAATTTCGGATTTAGATTTTTTCGGGAAAGTGGCGCTGACGGATTCCAACGTTTTAAATTGAATGTTGGTAATGGTACTGCTGATACTTGGGTTGATGGTAATACAGACGCCGATGTAGCTAATGATGCAGGATGGATATATTTAGCATTCACAATATCGCCAACAAAAGCCATCGTGTATATAAATGGTGTAGCGGTAAAAGAATCTCCTATCACAGGTATAGATTGGACAGGCACTGATATTTTATCCATTATGTCTGGCGCACCTCGTTTTACAGGATTTAATCATTTTTCAGATTTAAGCTATTTAGACGAACTGCGCTTTTTTAATAAAGAACTTACACCGGCTGAAATTGAGAGTATGATGGCCGAATAAATAAGCAAAGACTCCGGAATGTTCACGAAATTTCGGAGTCCTTCTTTTTAATTGAATTTGTCAAAGGTTAAATTATATCAGTTTATTGTTAGAATATTCGGTAAAAGAAAATGGTGATTTTTTCTTTGTAAGTATTGAAAAATTAGAGCATAGTCTTAGTCAAGGTTTCATTTTATAATGAAATAGAAAGGGATAAAGGGTGTTTTATTGAAGTAAATTTAAATTTCCAGGGCTCTACAATAATGTTAAATAAATAACTACCACAAAAAAAATTATTCTGAAATAAGAAATTTTTAGCTGCGGTTTAAAAGCAATCTATTCACTATCATTTGGTAGTGGCAAAACTTGTTTCATGGATTTGAAAGGGAGTGGCTGTATTTTAATGAACTAATAATTTGAAAAAAATGTTCAGATCCTTTTATATTTTAGGTTTAGTGATCTTGTTTTTTTCGTGTTCCGATAAAGGACCCGGATATCAGGAACCCTATGTTCCACCCAAGGATAATGGCACGCCGGAAGTTGTATTAACAGATAATGAGATCCTGGACCTTGTACAAAAACAGACTTTCAAGTATTTCTGGGATTTTGCTGAAACCAATAGCGGTATGGCAAGGGAACGTTCCCAAGCTGATGCTTATGGGGGCAATTCAAGGAATATGGTTACTATGGGGGGGTCTGGTTTTGGGATCGCTTCCTTTCCTGCTGCGGTTGAACGTGGTTGGGTAAGTCACCAGGAGGCCATCGTCCGGTTGGTGAAAATTCTCGATTTTTTGGAATCTGTTCCCAGGTATCATGGAGCTTTTTCTCATTGGTATAATGCAAATTCTGCTACAACATGGCCGTTTGGGGATAAGGATGATGGCGGCGACCTTGTAGAAACAGCTTTTCTAATTCAGGGCTTACTTATTAACAGGAAATATTTTTCGGCAGAAAACGAATCTGAGATTGCTTTACGCGAAAGAATAACCACACTTTGGGAAGAAGTGGAATGGGATTGGTACACTCAGGGGGAAAATGTACTTTACTGGCACTGGTCACCAACTTATGCTTTTCAGAAGAACCTGCAAATAAAAGGCTGGAATGAATCCCTGATTATTTACGTTCTCGCTGCATCCTCTCCTAAACATCCAATTTCAGCAGAAGTTTATCATGAAGGATGGGCATCAGGCGGGAATATAAAGACAAATCGTACACATTATGGGCTGCAAATTCCATTGGGTCCATCTTATGGTGGTCCGTTGTTTTTTTCGCATTATTCCTTTATAGGCCTGGATCCGCGTAATTTGAACGATCGATATGCAAATTACTGGGAGCAAAACAAAGCCCACAGCCTTATTAATTACCAGTACTGTGTTACCAATCCAAAAAATTATCAAGGATATGGCCCTAATTCCTGGGGACTAACCGCCTCCGACAGTTATGATGGTTATTCTGCACACAGTCCAACAAACGATCTTGGAGTAATTACTCCATCTGCGGTTCTTTCTTCTTTTCCTTATACCCCTGAAAAATCCATGGCCGCTCTGCGATATTTTTACGAAGAAAGGGGTGTTGAGCTATGGGGGGAATATGGTTTTTATGATGCATTTTCGGAAAGCGAAAATTGGTATGCTAATGGTTACCTGGCCATAGATCAGGGCCCGATAATAGCTATGATAGAAAATTATCGAACCGGTTTACTCTGGGAGCTATTCATGCAAAATGAGGAGATTTTACATGGATTGGATAAACTGGAATTCAATTATTAGAAATTATCAATAAAAATAATAAAAATAAATCATCCAGGACGGCAAGACGACACACAGGGGGATGACTATTGAAGCCAAAACTGTAGTTAAAAGATCAATGTTTAAACCTAAAAGGTTTCAAAAAAAACCTGTTAGGTTTAGTTGAAAAATCGGGTTTCAATCGTTGTGCTAAAAACGAAAATATAAACATGTGAAAACCTCGTTAGGTCAGGTTGGTTAAAAAGTTTTATGTTTGGTTAAAAGATCAATGTTTAAACCTAAAAGGTTTCAAAAAACCTGTTAGGTTTAGTTGAAAATTGGGTTTCATTCCAGGCCAAATTGGAACTGTTATTTTAGTTGAAAATATGGAATCTATGAAATTTCAAAAGAAAATTTGGTAGGAAATCGAGATTGAGGTCCTGGCCGAAGTTCAGAAAGCAGGATTAATAGTTACAACCCCAAACAAGGAAAGTTTTGGTGAACGGGTAAAACCTATGGAAGGATTTTCAAAATATCCGGAAATTAATGAATTGATCCTGGCTTTGTAGGCGGTAAAATATATAAACATCCAATAGAACAAAATTTATCACAGCGCGGAATGACTATATGGATGTTACATCCCGAATTATCGGGAAAAGTTATAAACGCTAGAACAACAATGTAAACAGATGAACAACACAAAATATATACTGGTTTTATTTATTTTAACACTGAGCTTCAGTTGTAAGAAAAACCCTGAAAAGGCGGAAGGGAACAATCAGGAAATATCCGAAAACAGGCTTTCTGAGGAAGCCTTACTGGATACAGTTCAAAAGCAAACCCTGAAATATTTTTGGGATTATGCCGAACCAACTTCAGGAATGGCCAGGGAGCGTTACCATCCCGATGGAGACTATCCACAAAATGATGCCCATATTGTAACTACCGGAGGTTCCGGTTTTGGTCTTATGGCTATAGTTGTCGGGATGGAAAGGAAATTCATAGCCCGGGATTCTGCTGTGGCCCGCTTGGATAAAATAGCCGGTTTTCTTGCAAAAACAGAAAGATATCACGGCGCCTGGCCGCACTGGATAAATGGCGAAACCGGGGAAACTCAATCATTTGGAGAAAAGGATGATGGGGGAGATATCGTAGAAACTTCATTTTTAGCACAGGGTTTTCTTGTGGTGAGGGAATATCTGAAAAATGGAAATGAAAAAGAACAGGCAGTGGCCCAAAAATATGATGAACTTTGGAAAGGGATTGAATGGGATTGGTATACCAATAACAAAGATGGGATCTTCTGGCACTGGTCCCCGGATTACAAGTGGGAAATGGATTTTATGATAGAAGGTTATAATGAATGTTTAATAACCTATGTTTTAGGAGCTTCTTCACCAGATCATTCCATCCAACCGGATGCCTACCACAAAGGTTGGGCAAGAAACGGTGAGTTTGTAACCGATAAAGAGGCTTATGGCCTGCCCTTAATTTTAAAACACAACACCAAAGGGGACAAAGGTGGTCCACTATTTTGGGCACATTATTCCTATATGGGATTAAATCCGAAAGGGCTTAGTGACAAATATGCCAATTACTGGGATTTAAATGTGAATCACTCTAAAATCAATTACCAGTATTGTCTTGAAAATCCGAAAAATTTTCAAACCTACAGTGAAAATTCATGGGGACTTACAGCCAGTTATACACGTAATGAAGACAACAGTATTGGTTATGCGGCTCATTCCCCTGATGATGACAAGGGAGTTGTGTCTCCAACGGCAGCGGTAAGTTCCATTCCCTATACTCCTAATGAATCCCTTGAAGTGATCAGGTTTTTATACGAAGATTTAAACGACCTGGTTTGGGGCCCGGCGGGATTTTATGATGCTTATAGCCTTGAAGGAGAAGACTGGGTAGCGCCAAGATACCTGGCAATAGATCAGGGACCCATGGTTGTAATGATAGAGAATTACCGTTCAGGACTTGTCTGGGACCTGTTTATGGGGGCTCCGGAGGTAAAAAATGGTTTGGATAAATTAGGCTTTACTTTTCAATAAGACAAAACTTAACCGATTTTGAGAACATATTGGGATTGTTTGAATTAGTTAGCCATTATTATAAACGATGGATATTTTTTAAAATGGCTATTATGACGGAATTATATACTTTTCGGCATTTTGTCGCCCTTTAAGGATGGGGTAGGAGCAAAATGCCGAAAATTCAACCATTTTTTCCCTGGCCCTAAAGGGAATAATTGAATTTTCTAAGTTCAGGCCTACTTCAAACCATTTTATTTTTATTTAAACCAAAATATCAACGATCAATTAAACTAAAGCTAAAAACTTAAATATGAAAAATAAACTATTATACAATGCGACACCTTTTCTTTTAATGTTGCTTATGCTTCCATTTTCAATTATGGCACAATCTAAAGAGGATTTTAAGAGGGAACATTTTGTTCAAGATGGAGATACCTTAAAATACAGGATCTTATTTCCGAAAGATTTTTCAAAAGATAAAAAATACCCGGTCGTGCTGTTTTTGCATGGCGCAGGGGAACGAGGTGATGATAATGAATCTCAACTCATACACGGCAGTAAGCTTTTCCTGAATAAACAGGAAAAATTTCCTGCTATTGTGATTTTTCCGCAGGCCCCAAAGGAAGATTATTGGGCAAAAGTAGAAGTCAACCGGGATACTGTTCCATTCAAGTTCAACTTTAAAAATGATGATGAATCTACTAAATCCTTAAAACTGGTTATTGGGTTGATGGAGAATTTTCTAACCAAAGATTTTGTCGATAAGGACAGGATCTATGTTGGAGGACTTTCTATGGGCGGAATGGGCACCTATGAAATTATATATAAAAAACCGGAAATGTTCACTGCGGCCTTTGCCATTTGCGGAGGCGCAGATCCCATTATCGCCAAAGCATATCCAAAAGGCTTTAATATCTGGATCTTCCAAGGTGAAAAAGATGATGTTGTTCCGCCTGAATATTCAAAGACCATGGCCAGGGCAATTAATACCAATGGAGGAAATGCGAAGCTTTCTTTGTACCCAAACGATAATCACAACAGTTGGGACTCCGCCTTTGCCGAACCGGAATTATTGCCATGGTTGTTCAATCAAACTAAAAATAAAAAATAATGAAAATATTAAAAATCCTTGCAAGCCTAAGCTTAATTCTTATAATGGGCGTTAGTTTCGGTCAAACCCAAAAGCAAATTCCTGAAGTGGAAGAGCTTCTTAAAAAGATGACCCTGGAAGAAAAAATTGGGCAACTCAACTTGTTAACCCCGGGCGGGGGAATTTTAACCGGCTCTGTAGTTAGCGAAGATGTAGAAACAAAAATTAAAGCTGGGAATGTGGGTGGACTTTTTGGGGTTTCCGGAGCCGAAAAGATTCGGCAGGCACAGGAAATTGCAGTTAATAATTCCCGATTGGGGATTCCGTTGCTCATAGGTTCTGATGTTATTCACGGTTATAAAACCACATTCCCTATTCCACTGGGCCTTTCGTCGAGTTGGGATATGGAGCTCATTAAACAAACCGCGCAAATAGCGGCTAAAGAAGCTACTGCCGATGGCATTAACTGGAATTTTTCGCCAATGGTTGATGTAGCCCGGGATCCGCGTTGGGGCCGGATTGCTGAAGGCGCTGGGGAAGATCCATTTCTTGGTTCTGCCATTGCAAAAGCCATGGTTGAAGGATACCAGGGAACAGACCTTACTGCTCCCCAAACTATGATCGCTACCGTTAAACACTTTGCGCTTTACGGTGCCGCTGAAGCCGGGCGTGATTATAATTCGGTGGATATGAGCAAAATTAAAATGTTTAACGAATATTTACCTCCATACAAGGCCGCGATAGATGCGGGAGTGGCCAGTGTGATGTCCTCTTTTAACGATGTTGATGGTGTGCCCGCTTCCGGGAATAAATGGCTGTTAACCGATTTATTGCGTGAACGCTGGGGATTTGACGGATTGGTTGTTTCAGATTATACTTCCGTTAACGAAATGATCGCCCACGGTATGGGTGATTTGCAGGATGTTTCAGCCCTGGCCCTAAATGCCGGCCTGGACATGGATATGGTAGGCGAAGGATTTCTTACTACCCTGGGAAAATCGCTTAATGAAGGTCGGGTATCAGAAGGACAAATCACCATAGCTGCAAGAAGGGTTCTTGAAGCCAAGCATAAACTGGGTTTGTTGGAAGATCCTTACAGGTATTCAGATAAAAGCAGGGCTGAAAAAGATATTCTTTCAAAAGAAAACAGGGCAATTGCGCGTACAGCTGCCTCCCGTTCTTTTGTGTTGCTGAAAAAACACGAAAATACGCTTCCCCTAGCAAAAAATGCAAAAATCGCTTTGATCGGTCCGCTTGCAAATAACAAGAACAATATGTTGGGAACCTGGGCACCCACCGGAAATCCCCAATTATCCATTCCAATTTTGGAAGGACTTAAAAATGTAGCACCAAATGCAACTATCAGTTATGCTAAAGGCGCAAATATTAGTGATGATGTTGACTTCGCAAAAAGGGTGAATGTGTTTGGCCCGCGTATAGAAATTTCAGAAGAATCTCCTGAGGCATTGCTAAAAGAAGCCTTGGATCTGGTTAAAACAGCCGATGTGATAGTTGCCGTTGTTGGAGAAGCTACCGAGATGAGCGGGGAAGCAGCTAGCCGAACCGATATCACCATCCCCGAAAGTCAGAAAAAATTGATCAGGGAATTGGTTAAAACCAATAAACCCGTAGTGCTTGTTTTAATGAGTGGCCGCCCATTGGTTATTTCAGAAGAAATGGGACTGCCTTTAAGTATTCTTCAAATATGGCATCCCGGAATTGAAGCCGGAAATGCGGTAGCCGATGTGCTTTTTGGCGATTATAATCCGGCAGGAAAACTTACGGCTACCTGGCCTGTAAATGTTGGACAAATACCAATTTACTATAGTGGGAAAACTACCGGAAGACCGGCCTTATCCTCCGAATTCGAAAAATTTAAATCCAATTATCTCGATGCTCCAAATGCACCGTTATTCCCATTTGGTTACGGATTGAGTTATACCGAATTTGAATATTCTGATATAAAAGCCAGCAGCCAGACCTTGACTGCCGATGGAAAAATTACCATTAGCGCAACTGTTTCCAATACGGGTAATTTTGATGGGGAAGAAATAGTGCAACTATATACACACGATTTGGTACGAAGCATCACCCCGCCAGTGAAGGAATTAAAAGGATTTCAAAAGATCAGCCTGAAAAAGGGAGCGTCCGAAACAGTAAATTTTGAATTGAGCATAGAAGATTTGAAATTTTATAACGCAAGTTTGGAATTTGTGGCTGAACCCGGAAAAATTGAGGTTTTTATAGGTAAAAATTCTGCGGATGATAAACTAAAAGTAGAATTTGAATTGAAGAAGTAATTTCTATAGGCTATATTTTAGAACAATGTGGATTATTTATTGGTCCCTATTGCGAATTTTAATTTTGCATGTTTCTTTTTAACCGCAAAGGTCGCCAAGAAAAAAAATCGCAAAGATCGCAGGGAAAAAACAGGCACTGAAAAAGTAATCGAAATTAAACAATCAGTTTAACTATTGAAGTAAAAAGGCAAATCAACCTATCTGCATAAAAAATGGTAATCTATAGACAGGTTGCAAATCTTTGCGCCCTTTGAGGTTAATTTCTTTTCTGCAATTTTCTAAAACAAAACCTTTCGATATGAGTTGAATATATGAGAATAGTTGAAGTTTAGGTTAGAAAATAAATCAATAAATCATGAAATATTATGTATTTATATTATCTCTGATATTTTTAATTTCATGTGATAAGAACGAAAAAAAATCAAACCAAATTGATACATCAGATAGTGAAGTAAAAAACAATTTCACCACCTATTGCAACCCTTTAGATATAGACTACTCCTATATGTCACATTATCGTGCCAAAAACAACGTGTCGTATAGATCAGGTGCAGATCCTGCAATTGTCAATTTTAAAGGCAGGTTTTATATGTTTGTCACTCGGTCACACGGCTATTGGGCATCTGATGATATGAGTTATTGGAAATTTATTAAACCACAAAGTTGGTATTTTAATGGTAGTAATGCCCCTGCAGCAGCGGTTAAAGATGGAAAGGTAATTGTTTTGGGAGATCCATCGGGAAGGGGAGCCATTATTGAAACTGATAACCCGGAATTGGGAGATTGGAAAACCAATTATGCCGTAATAAATGTCCCTGGTGGC
>Ga0314774_1001454_pt1 | contig 15058 bp, 10 predicted proteins | sample MetaGCBIA2018_FD_204515 | JGI IMG/M metagenome (GOLD analysis project Ga0314774, IMG submission 204515) | Cryopeg brine microbial communities from Beaufort Sea near Barrow, Alaska, United States - CBIA 2018 | ecosystem: Environmental > Aquatic > Marine > Coastal | place: USA: Alaska | collected... | reverse complement strand
GAACTGGATATAACAATGGTTCTATAGGGTATTTTATGATCTTTCAAAATCCAAACGTTGATTTGGAATGGTACCGTCCGATCTGGGAAGCAGGACAAAATCAAATTCAAAAAATCGCACCTTTTAGTTCCTACATTGACAATCCTTACCTCATTGCATATGAAGCAACAAATCCTTTTTTAAGCGATCAAATTGTTGGAAATCTTTTTGCTAATATTGATTTGGCACCCAACCTGGAGTTAATGTTACGAACTTCGCTGAATACCTACAGTCAGGATAGGGAGCAAAAAAGGCCCTATAGTATCAACAGATATTCTAAGGGCTATTATAAATCCCAGGACATCAACAAGCAAGAGGTCAATTCCGATTTCTTACTTACCTATAATAAAGATATATCAAAGAAATTAGGTTTCTCATTTTCAGCAGGTGGAAATGCCATGACCTATAAGTATCGCCGCACCGATGCTTCCGTGGAGGGCCTTGTGGTTCCGGGAGTATACAAGCTGGCCAACGGGGTGAGCAATCCGATTATCACAACCCACGACAAAAATAAAACGGTGAACAGTTTTTATGGGTTGCTTTCCCTTTCTTTCGACAATAAAATATTCCTGGATTTAACCGGAAGGAATGACTGGTCCAGCACACTACCAATAGAAAACAACTCTTTCTTTTATCCATCGATAAATACCAGTTTTATTCTTTCTGAGATTCTCAACTTACCTGATGCAGTAGACTATCTGAAATACAGGTTTTCCTATGCCCAGGTGGGTAATGATACAGATCCTTATAAAACAAGTAAATACTACAGCCAAAATGCATTTGCCAGCTCTGCCACCGTACCCACTACCTTGTACAATGCACATTTTAAACCGGAAATTACCACCAGTTATGAAACAGGTTTGGAATCAAGGATGCTAAAAAACAGGTTAAAATTTGATGCTACCGTTTATCAAACCCTTACCAAAAACCAAATTATTTCTGTCCCACTGGATATCACCACCGGGTATAGTTCCGGGGTTTTAAATTCAGGAGAGGTTAAGAACCAGGGAGTGGAATTGACCATGACCGGAAAAATAATCAAAGCGAAAAATTTTAGCTGGAGCTCGACCTTAACCTGGGCCAAAAACTGGAATGAAGTAATAGCATTGGCCGATGGAATTAATGGACAACAGGAAATAGGTTCCGGTGGTCAGGCAACTCTTATTGCAAAAGTAGGGGGCACAACAACTGCTGTTTATGGGTATGGATTTGTTCGATCCCCTGATGGTCAAATTGTTTATGATAAAAAAGGTCTACCCGCTTATCCGGATGACATTCAATTAATTGGTGATGCCAGTCCAGATTGGAAAGCAGGACTTTTCAATAGTTTTAAACTGGGATATTTCGCTCTAAATGTAATGATTGATGGGCAATATGGGGGAATCATTTATTCTCAAACCCACCATAAATTAACCCAACAAGGGAAATTGCGCTCCACTTTTAGAGGGCGTGAAGAAGGTTTCATTGTAGGTGAAGGTGTCGTGTTAAATTCAGATGGAACCTATTCTCCTAATACCACAGAAGCAATCACCCCTGACTGGTATAACCGCTATTACAGAAGGGCAAATGTGGAATCGAATTCATTTGACGCATCTTTTCTTAAATTACGGGAGGTAAGTTTAAAATACAACTTGCCGCAGCGATTTTTAGAGAACACAGGAGTATTGGGTGTGGATATTTCAATCTTCGGATCAAATTTGGCGACCATTTCCGATTTTCCAATATATGATCCTGAAACTGCTGCACTAAACGGGAATACTATTTTACCCGGTATTGAGATGGGGCAAATGCCTTCTCCAGCAACCTACGGGTTAAACTTTAAAGTGAACTTTTAAAAAACATAAAGATGAAAAATATTAAAATTTTGTCCGTTAGTCTGACCCTCCTTTTTGTGTGCATTGCTTGTACTAAGGATTTCCAGGATATAAACGAAGACCCCAATCGAATTGCTGAAATTAGCCCCGGCACATTGCTTAATCCTATTATTTACGGGTTGGCGACTCATAATGCTGGTAGAAGTGCAAGTATCACGTTTGATTTGATGCAGGTTTCGGTGCCTTTCCCAAGTGTTTCAGGTGGATTGCATCGGTATGATGTCAGTGAAAATATAGGAAATTCTTCCTGGTACTGGTATTATCGCTGGTTGAACAATATCAAGGAAATGCGATTGGCATCCGTAAAAGCTGAGGATCCTAATTACGAAGCAATAGCCTTAACTTTCCAGGCATTAGCATACGCCAATTTAACCGATATTTTTGGTCCAGTTCCTATGACAGAGGCGGTGAACGGTGAAGAAGGAAATTTTTATCCTAAATTTGATTCCCAGCAAGTTATTTATCAAACCATTCTTGCAGATCTGGAAAGGGCGAATGAACTGTATGACCCCGGATTTTCGATGGTCTATGCAGAAGACATCCTATTTCAAAACGATGTTGAAAAATGGCGAAAGTTCACCAATTCTGTGCACCTAAGGTTGTTATTGCGAATTTCCAATTTGAACGAGACTAATGCTTTTCAAAAACTAGCTACTATCATTCAGGATCCTGCAAAATATCCGGTTTTTGAAAACAATGAGGAATCAGCAATATTAGAAGTAACCGGGGTTACACCAAATGTATCTCCATGGGGAAGGCCTCAGGATTTCAGGTTGGGCGTAAAAATTGGTGAGTTTTTCATAGAAAACCTAAACACATTAGAAGACCCAAGGAGACCTATTATTGCCACAATTGCCACCGATCTTGATATTGAACCCATTGGGTACAAAGGGATCCCAAGTGCCTATGATGGTCCCGAATCCCAATTTACGTATAACGCTTCCACCTTCAATATAGACCAAGTGACGAATCCAATGAAAATATACATTTTGCCCTATTCCGAAGTGGAGTTCATAAAAGCGGAAGTCGCCCAAAGGGGATTTATTCCGAACCCGGAAGAGCATTACATCAATGGAGTAAAAGCAGCCATCGAGCAACTGGATACCGAGGTGCCAGAGAATTATTTTGACAACGAAATGGCAGTTTATGATGGAACCTTGGAGAGGATCTTGCTTCAGAAGTATTATGCGCTTTATTTTGTGGATTATCAGCAATGGTTTGAATACAGGAGAACTGGATTCCCTGAGCTTCCTACCACCATAGCCATGGAAAATGATGGGAAAATGCCCTCCAGGTTTACATATCCTACGGATGTCCAAATAAACAATACGGATAATTATCTTCAGGCTCTGGACTTATTGGGTGGACCTGACGATATAAATACAAAAGTTTGGTGGGATAATTAAACCTAATAATATAATTTTTATTACAGGAAGAAAGGCAACAGGAATCCCGATTTATGAGTAGAATTTATGGAACCTCCAGAGATTGGTATTCCTTGAATCTCAAAAAGCGGGGTTTCCTGTTTCAATTAAGCCTGGTGGAACACCAAAATATTATAAGAAAAAGGGAAATAAGCACACCAAAAATTTGTAAGAAAATTTGTAAACTTTCGGGTAGATATATTAAAGTCATAAACTTATAAAAATCTGCACTTCCTTCCTTGGAAATAAAGAAGGTAGATTGCTCATACATGATTCTAATTTTTCTATTTATAATGCTCGCTCAGATTGATTACTAATAGTTGCATTAATTTTTTATAATTCCCAAGAGATAGAAATCTATCAAGGTGACAAAGGAATTTAAAGTAACCCCTTAAAAGTTAATTCTTAAATCAATTAATTCTATAAATTATTTATAATATGCTATTAAAGGTCAAAACGAGAAATAGCCTTTTGATGTTGGGATTTTTGCTTATTGCTGTAAATATTTCGGCACAAGACTTTAAGATTATCAACGGCTGGAGTGCTTCAACAAACCAAAAGCTTGAAAGTTTTCTTAATTCCACTGTGATTATTAAAGAAAGAAAAGTAGCTGTATTTGATTGTGATGGCACATTATTTGGCCAAACTCCATATTATTTGGCAGATGAAGCTTTATATGAATTTGCAAAAATCAATTATTCAGATAAAAAAGACAGCTTATCCAAAGCAAAGATGGTTATTATTGACAGCTTATTACATGGCAATAATATAGGCGTCGATTATCTTAAATATAGGATTGAGTTCCTTTCTGGTTTGTCACCTCAGGAAATAAAAAATATTGGAGAAAATTGTTTCCATAACAAATATCAACAAAAGTTTTATCCAGAAATGCGTGAATTATTGGCAAATTTACAAGTCTATGGTTTTGAAATATGGGTTTTAACAGCTTCTCCAGAATTACTGTATCAACAGTTTGTACACGAGAATTTAGGAATTCCTGAAAATAGAATTTTAGGTGTTAAGTCAGTTGTAAGCCAGGGAAAAGTTACTACTAAATTAGTACACCCGATTCCTCAGGATGAAGGCAAAGCTGAAGCGATTCAAACCTTTATCAAAACCCAACCCTTATTTGTTGGAGGTAATAGCAGGGGGGATTTAGAAATGATGAATGAATCGGTTGGGATCAAATTAATTGTCAATCCTGACGACGAAAAAATTGAGAAGGGAATTCATGCAGGAAAAATGAATGGTTATTCGGTAAAAGAATATTGGGAGGAAAACAATGGCATAAGAGTTTATTGTAACGATATTCCTGAAGGATCTCATCACTACGTTACCCAGGAGTGGAATAAAAATCCAAATAAAAGTCATGCGAAACCCTAACAACGCCCTAATATTCCTTTTTGAAAAAAGTTTACCTCACGGCCAACAAATATGTGGTCCTTAAGTTTTTATTTCATCGGAATAAAAGTAGGTCATGTTTTAAAGTTTAAATAATACAATTTCAAAGTTGGAAGACTGAATATATATGAGAAAGAATAGTAAAATCGTTTCATTAAAAATCCCGGACAAAGAAAAAGGAATTGGCCTTTTCTTTAAATTTTTTCTATTTTCATTATTAATGGTCATTAGCTTTTCCGGTAATACCCAAACTATTGCTAAAGGAACGATTTACCTGGACAAAAATGAAAATGCAAAACAAAATGTTTCCGAAAAAGGAATTTCAAAGATTGCGGTCACCAACGGCAAGGAGATTGTTCTTACCGATGCATACGGAAAATATGAATTACCTGTTTCAGACGACGACATCATTTTTGTCATTAAACCAACAGGATATCGCATTTCTGCAGGAAAAAGCGGAGATTCAAAATTCTACTACATTTATAAACCTAATGGGTCGCCTGAGGCTAAATACGAAGGGGTTCAGCCTACCGGAAAACTACCGAAAAAAATCGATTTTGGCTTGGTTCCGCAGGAGGAAAACGAGGATTATACTGCCTTGATATTTGGCGATCCACAGCCAAGGAATTTGGATGAGCTCAGATATTTTGAAAAGAGCATTATTCGGGATATTGATAAAAATAAGAAAGTTGCTTTTGGAATAAGCCTGGGTGACCTGGTTTGGAACGACCTTGAATTATTCGAGCCGTATAAAAAAATTATAGCTAAATTAAATATTAAGTGGTACGATGTTATGGGAAATCATGATATGAACCTGGATGCAAAGAATGACGAACAATCAGATGAAACTTTTGAAGCTCATTTTGGACCATCGACTTACTCCTATAACTACGCGAAAACCCATTTTATTATTCTTGATGATATGTTGTTTCCAGATCCACGTGATTCACAAGGTTATTGGGGTGGATTTACTCCGAAGCAGATGAAATTCCTTGAAAATGATTTGAAATTTGTACCTAAGGATTATCTGGTAGTGATGGCCTTCCACATTCCTATTAGCGAGCCTAACGGAGATTCCTTTAGAGATGAAGACCGAGAAAAATTGTTTGATTTACTGAAGGATTTTCCTTATACTTTATCCCTTTCGGCTCATACACACATTCAGCGGCAGGATTTTTTTTATTCAAAAGATGGGTGGAAAGGAGCCGGATTTCATCATCATTTTAATGTAGGAACAACCTGTGGCGACTGGAATTCAGGAGAATTTATTAATGGTGCTCCAAAGGCTGAAATGCGTGATGGAACTCCAAAAGGTTATGCTTATTTGAAAATTGAAGGAAATAAATATTCATTGGATTATAAAGTTGCAGGTGAACCAGGAGCTTCTCAAATTCGTTTATTTGTTCCTAAAGTAATGGCTCAGGGTGTTCATTCCAAAGCAGGTATTTATGCCAATTTCTATATGGGCTCACAAAAAGATGAAGTGCTTTACCGAATTGACAATGGCGCATGGAAGCCTATGCATTATGTAGAAGATTACGACCCCAATTACGCCAATATGGTCTATGACTGGGATCTTTCGGATACTTTGATTAAAGGTCGAAGGCCTTCTAATCCAATAGCTAGTAAGCATTTATGGTATGGAAAATTACCAACCAAAATGGACGCCGGCACCCATGAGGTGGAAGTAAAAGCGAAAGATATGTTTGGTCAGGTACACACTGAGAAGGCCAGCTATCGCCTTGAATAAAATTAATTAGATTGAATTATGAAAAAAATATGCTACTTAATATTTCTGGTTTCTTTCCTCTCTTTTTCTCAAAAGAACATCAGGCTGAATTCACCAGATGGAAAAATCCAATTTCAGTTTGAACTAAAGAAGGATGCACCCTATTATAAAGTTAAATTCGGGAATATGCTTCTTATTGATGAATCTCCATTGGGATTGATTTTTAAGGATGCCGAAATTCAAAAAAAATTAAAATTAGGAAAACCCCAATACAGTGAAGTAGATACAACATATAAACTAGTGGTGGGAAAGACTAGTGAAGCGCGTAATCATTACAAAGAAGTGATTTTGCCATTGACAGCTAAAGATGATAAAATTGTGAATATTGTGGTTCGCGTTTTTAATGATGGAATTGGTTTTAGGTATGAATTTCCCGAGCAGGAATGGAAAGCTTATGAGCTGGTAGATGAAAAAACCTCTTTCAATATTTCAGGAAATCCTACGGTCTATTCTATGTTCTGGGGATCTTATGACAGTTCTCATGAAGCGCTTTATCATATCCTGCCATTCAAAGAAATTCCTAAGGATACATTGATGGATATGCCCGGAATGTTCAATTTTTCTGATAAAGCATATCTAAGTATTACCGAAGCAAATCTGAGAGATTATGCCGGTATGTATCTCAAAAAAAAAGAAGGCTTTATGGAGACCCAACTTTCCCCGCTGCCCGGTCAGAATGATATAAAAGTCAAGGCAAAACTTCCTCATCATACTCCATGGAGAGTAATCCTGATAGGCAACCGCGTGGGAAGTTTAATAGAAAGCAATATTATTACCAGTCTAAATGAGCCGTCAACGATTGATGATACTTCCTGGATCAAGCCTGGAAAAACTTCATTTCATTGGTGGAATGGTGATATTCTACCTGATAGCACATTTGCTCCAGGTATAAATTTTAAAACAAATAAGTATTACATTGATTTTTGCGCCAAAAATAAAATCCCTTATCATGCGGTCATTGGCTATGGAGGAATAGCGTGGTACAAGAGCGATGCGGAAGGTTATAGTACGGTTGGCTCGAATACTGATGTAACTGAGCCGGTTGCAAGCCTGGAAATGGAAAAAATTTGTGCATATGCCAAGGAAAAAGGTGTTTCTATAAATGTTTGGGTTCACTGGCAAGCGCTTTATCCACAATTGGAAGAGGCTTTTACACAATTTGAAAAGTGGGGAATTAAGGGTATGATGGTAGATTTTATAAATCGGGACGATCAGGAAATGGTGAATATTATGGAAGAAATTCTTGCCAGTGCTGCGAGGCATAAACTATATATTCAGTTTCACGGATCCTTTAAACCTACAGGCTTGCATAGAACTTACCCCAATGAATTGACGCGTGAGGGAACATATAACTATGAACAAAACAAGTGGCGTACAACCGGGATAACACCAGAGCATGATCTAAATGTAGTTTTCACCAGAATGCTTGCTGGTGCCAGCGATTATCACCTCGGTGGATTCCGTGCCGTTTTACCTGAAAATTTCAAAACTCAGTATACACGTCCCTTGATGATTAGTACCCGCAGCCATATGATGGCAATGTATGTGGTTTTAGAAAGTTATTTGAGTATGGTCGCCGATTATCCAGAAGCTTATAATAGAGAACCCGGTTTCAATTTTGTGAGTGAAGTTCCAACCATCTGGGATGAAACGGTGGTTCCTGAAGCGAAACTTGAAAGTCATGTGGTCATCGCAAGAAGAAATGGAAAAAACTGGTACGTCGGATCAATTAATAACTCCGATAAAAAATCTGTTTCATTTTCTTTTGATTTTCTGAAAGAAGGTCAAAGTTATAATGCCATTATCTATGGAGATGAAGCTGAAACAGATTTTAATCCCAATCATATTAAAATCGAGAAAAAAATGTTTCGTAAAGGCGATAATTTACAATTTGAAATGGCTTCCGGAGGAGGTTTGGTAATTAAATTAGAGCCGGTCAATAAGAATAATTATTAATAAGAATAAAATGAAAAAACTTGTATTAGTATTTCTTGGCTCACTGATAGTTTCATGCGGAAGTGGCCCAAAACCACAATTTCATGATAATATTGTTGTGGCACATCGTGGAGCATGGAAAGCGAATTCACTGCCAGAAAACTCGATCGCGTCTCTAAAGCAGGCGGTGAAAATTGGAACCCACGGAACTGAATTTGATGTGCATATTACCGCTGACGACAGCATTGTGGTGAATCACGATGATGATTTTAAAGGGATGCTCATCGAAAATACCCCGTACAACGAACTGGTTACCGAAAAACTATCTAACGGTGAAAAACTACCGACCCTGAGAGATTACCTGAAGGAAGGAATGAAGCAGAATACTACTAAACTTATTCTTGAAATCAAGAAAGCTGAATCTCAGGAAAAAACATTGGATCTTACAAGGAGGGCGGTAAAGGTTGTTAAAGAAATGAAAGCCGAAAAATGGGTCGATTATATCACCTTCGATTATGAAGCAGGTAAACTGGTTCATGAACTTGATTCAAATGCAGAGATTGCCTATTTGAAGGGTGACGTGAGCCCGGCACAGGCGAAAAAAGACGGCTACACAGGACTGGATTATCATTTTAGCAAATACAAGGAAAATCCGCAATGGATTCCCGAAGCACACAAATTGGGAATGTCTATTAACGGCTGGACTGTGAATACTATTGAGGATATGAAATATATGATTGGTCAGAATGCTGAATATATCACTACAAATGAGCCTGAATTATTACTTCAACTTATAAAAGATTAAAATAGGATTTACCCTTTTTGGCTATGAATTTTTTAGCCAAGGAATATTATAAATCGCGGCCAGATATGATTGGAAAGTTGACTTAAAGGTTTTCTTAATTCCACTGTGATTATTAAGGAACCAAAAGTATTTGTATTTGATTGGGATGGCACCTTATTTGGGCAAACTCCTTATTGGGTAATAGCAGAGGAGATTTAGAAATGATGAATGAATCGTTGGGGATCAAATTAATTGTCAATTCGGACAATGAAAAAATTGAGAAGGGAATTCACGCAGGTAAAATGAACGGATATTCATTGCAATACTGGTGAAGTTCTTATTATAACATAACCCTAGGAATGAGACAAAAAACCAAATAAAAGTAATCCTAAACCTAAATTTTAATCTATTTAATTTAAATAGGGAAGTAATATTTTAGCCCATAAATTATAACCCTCTGCATTTAAATGAAGTCCTTCCTCGGTATATTTTTTGTCTAATCGGTTTTCTTTATCGAGAAAATGAGGATGAAGATTTATTAAAGTTATTTTTTCCCTTTCAGCAATAATTTTTAACCCTTCATTAACCGATTGAATAATGTCATCTTTATTGTAATGATTTTTATATCTGGTAAAAGTATTGTTAACTGGCAAAATAGTTTGGAAATAAATTTCCGTTTCCGGGGATCCTGATTTGATACGACTAATTATCTTTTCGCAATTTTTCAAGATAAGTTTAGAAGGAACATTGCGTGAAATATCATTTATCCCAACAAGTATAAATACTTTTGCTGGCTTTCCTTCTATAACTTCATCCAATCTTTCCAATATCCCATAAGTTGTATCTCCGGAAATTCCCCGATTTCGCGCCTGGGGTAACTCAAGTAATTCATTCCAATTGGTATATGTGGTAATACTATTACCTAAGAATATCACATCTTCTGTGGAATTTGAATAATTTTTAAATTGATCAACTAATAAATAATAGGTTCGGGGACGGTAAATAGTATCCATTTTCGCCGTTTGTGAATATACAAGGGGTATAAACATCCAAAATATTATTGAATAAATTATTATTGTTTTCATAATTGCTAATATGTAATCCGAAAGGTAGGAAGTAATTTTAATAAATATAAAATTATGATTAATAAATAAAAACTATATGAAAGCAAAAAAGAAATTGAATAACTATTGGAGGCTAAAAAAAGCGAATATTAAGTATTAATATTTTTCTTTGAAACTGCTAGTTTTCAGCCCAATTCTTTTCAATTCGGTATTTTCGTGCTTCCTACTATTCTAAATTTTGGATTAAGGCTTCTCAAAAAATGAAATACAACAGGGTTGCTCCAATAGAGAAACCAAAAGACCAAATTGGCCGTTCGTCAGTTTATAGTAAGAGATAATAATATATTGAGTGATATTCATTTTTATAAATAATAATTACCATTAAATGATTACCTTTAAAATGCGAAATGAAAAAATTACTAATTAAAGTTCACAAATCGTCAACACATTTTGGTTTAACAAGGTGAAGCCCTTTAAAATAAGGCCTCTCAGGAAGAAGTTCGATTCTTGGCGAGGTCACCTAATTCATTTTAAAGCATATAAAAACCCATTAAAATTAACTAATGGGTTTTAATTTTTTTAAGACGAAAAATCCTGAGTAAAAGGGATCAATCCATCAGGCTTACTGTTTTGTGAATACCAATTCCTCGCCTTCACTGTTCATAGTTAATTTATTTCCGGAAATTGAATAAGTTCCAACATCACTGTTGATAGTTAATTTATTTCCATCAGTGCTCCAGGTAAAAGCATCAGATTCAGTTTTCGTAAATCCGTCAAAGGTAGATGTCATAATCGTGGTCCCGGAATTATTGGCATTGAAGGTAATTGTTATGTTATACTCAATACCTTCCTGCATATTTGAAGTTTCCCAACTGCCAACCAGGTCACTGGAATTGCTACTACTCTCATCATCACTGCTACAGGATATAGATAGCGCAACCGCAAAAACCATAACGAATAAATACTTGATGTTCTTCATTGTATTTGAATTTAATAAATAAAAAGATCTCTACTCTTATGGCTTTTCAAGAACCGCCTGTTTGGATTATAGTTTCTACTCTATTGGTTTATTAATGCGCATAAACTTATGTTAAATATTTAAGGTATTGTGTTTTAATCTCCTCTTTTGACCTAGAATGGGATGTAGATTAACTTATAGGTTCACACAACAGAAATAACGGCACTTTCCTCCAAAATCCTTGCCTTGGAAAGGAGGAATTCCCTTTCAATAAAAGTATAGGCTTATTGGTTTTTAACAAGGCTTGTGCTTGGTTAACTCCCAAATTATCGTGGTTTTATAAGTTAATAAGCTTAACCGTGTTAACAAGTATTAACGAGATGCGGGTAAATCCCCTGTTTTCATTGAATTTTAAGAGGTATGTTTGAGAAGCAGAAATTCCCGGTGCCCTTACCATTCCTGGAACTTCCCTTATTAAATTATCTAATGATGTTTTTGCCTGTAGTAATTACGGATAAAAGCATTGAAAAGATAGGTTGTTACACGTTGCCAGAAATCACAAAATTGCCTTCACAATTAAAAAAATTCTCTTAAGTGTGATTTTTTAAAAACTTCATACACTAATAAGAAGGAGTTTAATTTTTAATGAAGAAAAAAGAGCGTTTTACACAAGCTATAAAAAAGAATGAAGCACTGATTTATAAAGTGACCCTACTTTATACGAACAGTCTTCAGGACAGGGAAGACCTTTATCAAGAGATTGTGTTACAGCTCTGGAAATCATTCGACAGTTTTAATGAATATTCAAAATTAAGTACATGGATGTACCGTGTGGCCTTGAATACAGCGATCTACCACTTAAAAAAGAGTAAGAGAAAGGTAGGAACTACTTCTATTGAACCTATAGTAGAGAGAATTGCTGATTATAAGGATAATTCAGAAGAGGAAAGGATAAAATTACTTCATGACCATGTCCAAAAACTGAATCTTTTAGAAAAAGGGATTATCCTACTTTACCTGGAAGGCAAAAATCATGAAGAAATTGCAGAAATAATTGGAATAACGACTAGTAATGTTGGAACTATGATTTCAAGAATCAAGAAAAAATTGAAATCTCAAATCATAAAAAAGTAATATCATGGAACTGAAAGAAATGAAAAATTTGTGGGAGGGAATGAGCGAAAAAATTGAAAAACAGGAATTGCTCACAAATCAACTTGTAGAGAAAATGACTGAACAAAAATATCAATCAAGATTGAACAAGATTAGATATTCAGAGATTATAGGTGCAATCATCTGTTATCTGGGAGCTATCTATTTAATCATGAATTTTATGGAAATAGAACCTTTGCCCGAAAAAATCTTTGCTGTGATTTCTATAGGCTTGCTCTTAAGCCTTCCCATAATTTCCCTGCGATATCTAAGCGGCATGCAAGATCTAAAAATCTCTTCAAAAACCTATTTGGAAACGATCAATGATTTCGGAAAACGTAAGGTCAGATTTCAGAAATTTCAGAAATTAAATATTTCGCTTGGCCTATTTTTAATTCTGGTATCAATACCTGTGCTTTCAGCAATAAAAGGCACTGACCTAAGTGAAAAAGAATATTTTTGGACATTGACTTTCCCTATTTCAATTTTAGCCTTCTTGGGTTTTGCCTATTGGGTATTGAAATCTTACAACAAAACTTTAGAGGGCACAGAGAAGATGCTCTCTGATATCAACAACTAAATAATTCTATAAATATAAAATTTTATTATCAGCTGAAATATCAGCAGAAGGATAACTATGCTTTAAACTTAACAAAATCATGAAAACAACAATGATCATTCTAGTACTATTTTTAACGACCCTATTCAATAATGTATTTGCTCAGGATATTGAAGGAACCTGGCAGGGAAATCTTGAAGTTCAACCTGGAAAAAAAATGCTGTTTATCTTCAATATTTCTGAAAGTGAAAAAGAACTGATTACCAAATTAGACATACCTAGTCAAGATTTAAAGCAGCTTCAACCAAAATCTACCACTTTTGTAGATGGCAATTTAATGATAGACGCTTCTAACTTGGGGTTTAAATTCAATGGGAAATGGGACAACACTTCAGGTGAAATTGAAGGCACTTTTCAGGAAGGTTTGAATACGGTTCCGTTAATACTCAATAAAGAAGAAGTAGTAAAGCAGGTTAACATTCCAAAAAGGCCTCAGGAACCTACCAAACCATATCCGTATCAGGTACAGGAAGTGAAAATCAATAATCCTGAAAATGGCATTACTCTGGCAGGAACGCTTACATTACCAAAAGTTTCCTCACGAAAACCGCCAGGTGTTATATTGATTTCGGGAAGCGGACCTCAGGACCGGGACGAAAATTTTATGGGACATAGACCTTTTTTGGTTTTAGCAGATTATCTAACGCGCAAGGGAATTGCAGTTTTAAGATTTGATGACCGGGGAGTTGGTAAATCAACAGGTGATTTTGAAAAAGCAACTACTGCCGATTTTTCAGACGATGTATTGAGTGCAATTACATTTTTGAAAAACAGAACAGATATTGACACTGGTAGGATAGGTCTTATCGGTCATAGTGAAGGTGCCATAATTGCTCCTAAAGTTGCGAACACCACTGATGATTTGGCCTTTATTATAATGCTGGCAGGTACAGGAACATTAGGGAAAGAAGTTTCTCTGGTACAAGCAATGGATTATAGGAATTTCCCTGTGAATGATGAAAAACAATATGAAGCATATGTAAAGAAAGCTATAGACATTGCCGCTTCTGAAAAAGATTCTGATGTTGTGAAAAAAGAATTGAAATCCTTCTACCAAAATTCTGAATTATTGGCTTCCATTCTTCCTGCAAACATAGATAAGGAGGAGTTTATTGAAAATCTGGTAAAATCCAGAACGAACCCCTGGATCAGATATTTTTACAATTATGATCCTACTCAGGAAATTAGAGAAATTGACATTCCGGCATTGGTTTTATATGGAAGTAATGATACACAGGTGCCGCCAAAATATCATATGAAGCCGGTTAAGGAAGCCTTACGGGAAAGCAATTCCAAAAATCATGAAGTTCTGTTGATGGATGGATTAAATCATTTATTTCAGGAGAGTAAAACCGGACACATATCTGAATATTCCCAGATTGAACAAACAATAAGTCCTCGGGTTTTAGAAAAAATAAGCAATTGGATCTTACATCAAATTTGATAATCATTAAAACTTAATGATCAATAATTTAGATATTTCTTGCTTTTAAACATCGCTAAATAAAGCTTAGAGTTGTAACAGCTGGCAACATCGCTTACCGGCAAATATGGGGTTGGGGCAAGTGAGGGAAGTCCTGTTTTACCCTGTAGTAATTACAGATAAAAGCATTAATAAGACAGGATAATACCCGTTGTACATAATGCCATAAAAATGTAACAAAAGTCTAAATTTCTTACTAATAAAAGTATAAACTTTAAACAAATGAAGAAATTATTATTCTTATTATTCACTTTTGGAGCCTTTACACAGGCTTTTAGTCAATAAACATCACTAAGTCCATTAAATAATCCAGTAAACTTTAAACAAAACATCATAAAACAATCACAAGAAAGCATAAGACATTACTCTTAATTGCAAATTATTTTTGCTTTTAATAATAAATAAAAACACTTAGTAATCATGAAAACAAAAATTAACAAAATGTTCAAAAAACTTAGTATAATTGCATTATTTGCAATGATGACCTATTCTGCTAATGCGCAGGAAACTCAGTCTGAAGTAAAATTTTCAAAATT
>Ga0314774_1001453_pt1 | contig 15071 bp, 12 predicted proteins | sample MetaGCBIA2018_FD_204515 | JGI IMG/M metagenome (GOLD analysis project Ga0314774, IMG submission 204515) | Cryopeg brine microbial communities from Beaufort Sea near Barrow, Alaska, United States - CBIA 2018 | ecosystem: Environmental > Aquatic > Marine > Coastal | place: USA: Alaska | collected... | reverse complement strand
AATGTAGAGCACGGCTGTAGCTACTGTGTGCCAGCACATACCGGCATTGCACATTCTATGAAAGTTGATCCAGCATTGACTGAAGCATTACGTAATCAAGAACCCATGCCTACTCCTAAATTACAAGAATTGTTGGATATGACATTAACAATTGTTCGTAATCGCGGACATGTATCACAAGAAGATTTAGACCAATTCTATGCAGCGGGTTATGGCGAGCAACAAGTCTTAGAAATTATCTTAGGCGTATCTCAAAAAGTAATTAGTAACTACACTAATCGTATTGCAAATACACCTGTAGATAAACCATTTGAAAAGTTTGCTTGGGAAAAGAAAGCTTAATTCATAATTGAGAATGGACTGGTCAAAAACCGCCATTATCAATGATAATAAACATATAAACTTTTTACACGTGCTACGCTAAAATCAGCCTTTTTAGTCAGGCAAACGGGTAAGTCCAGACTCCAAGGAAGCTAGTCTAGAGAGAAGTTAGATCTTTAAAGGGTAGAATCCGCTTTTCCATAAATAAAGGGGACGCTACCCTTTTACAGGTCGCCCTACGGGTTTAAATTTTAGACTACGATTCGTTTTTTTCTCTAAGCCTTCAATAAAACCATCTCCTCCACACGGAAGACCTTTATCAATATTTCTTCTCAAAACAATCATATGCTCTTCCGAGTTTTCTTTTTGTAAATAACTTTTCCAATTTCTTTGACCAGCCGGGCTGTAGGATTCAGAAATATTAGATAAAAGAACAGACTCGGTTATTCCCATATGGGCTGAAGCACTAGACCAAAGATAATCTTCTGGATTATCAACTATTTTGGCTCTAACAGGGTTTTGCTCTACATAACGAACAGCTGAATGAGTATAAGCCTCATCTAAAGCTGAAGAGAAAAAACGACCTTGCCACAAGTGCCCTTTCCAATGATGTTTTTTATTAATGTACTGCGCATAACGCATATGAAGGGGCTTAAGAACTTTTTGCAAGCCATCTTCAGTTGATGGCCTCAAAATTAAATGAATATGGTTTGTCATTAAACAATATGCCCAAACTTCAACTTCGTGTTTAACACAGTAATCATGTAACAAATCAAGATAGTACTCTCGATCTAAATCACAAAAGAAAACATCTTCACGTCGATTACCGCGCTGGGGAATGTGAAACGGAATATCAGATAAAACAACTCGGGCTAATCTAGGCATGATTCAATACTAGCAGAATTCAAAATAAAAGGGTAGCGTCCCCTTTTTCTCAAGACAGTATCTGACCCCTTTATTTTGAAAGTGTTGCACTTGCAAGTTGATTCTAAGGCGACCCATTTTACATTTTCATTTAGTTAAATCATCAGATAACTGCATGAAGTAGTTAGATAAATTTGTAAATATAAGTTTATTATTACTTCGTCGTTTTTGAACAAGCAATGATGCCATAGTAGGCTTTACATTTGCTAAATAGCCCATCTGGTCTTTAACATGTTTCTCAAATTTAGCGATTGCAGAAGGAGACCTATGAGCAATAGCATTACGTATAACTCTAAGTTCAAACATTTTGTCAGGAGCATCGCATATCTTTTGAACTCTAGAATTTTTTCTAAAGTAATCATCTATACGTTGTTGCAACATTTTAGCATCAAGCCAATCCGTAAAATCTTTCTCTCGATCTTTTCTATTTTTGTTTATTTTTTTGAATGCTTCGTTAATGTTTCTTGAGGCTACACCGTGAGGTTTTATCTCAGTTCTACCTCGTGTTTTTGCTTTACACATACACCTTAAAAAGTATTCTTCAACAAAACATTCCCAACTTACAACCAAGCGGATAAAGCACCCCTCGATGTGAGTATCTCGTTCTATACTTTCTGGTTTTTCAGAAAGTGTTAAAACGATTTTATTTAGTTCTATTAGGTCATTTTTAAATAACTCATATGTAGCTTTTAATACATAGGCCATATTTAAACTACCAGCTTAGTAATTTCCTCATGCCTAAAGCGTCTCCGTGCAACATTACCTGTGCTTTGTTTAAATTGAGATTTCAGAACAGGATCAAACTGAGGATGAATATATTGAATACAGAATTCTTCCATTTTTTGTTTTGTTTTTTCAATGTTTACTTTTCCAGTTTTTTCTCCCTCCTCCCCTTTAAAGCCAAATAAACGAGCGTAAACCACTAAAAACAAAGAATAAAACATAAACTTAGGTTTGAATACTTTTAATATAGCAGGCGACTCTAATAGATTTCCTAAAATGCTAATTGTTTCATTAAAGTTATTATTAATTTCATTTTTAAGAGGGAAACCATCATCAAATTCTTGGTACATTTTCTCTAGTAGTTTTGAACTAGCAGCCTTTCTACCGTAGATGATGGTGTATAAAATATCAGAAACTAAAGATGCATCCGCCATTCGAGCTATTACAGAAGGAGTTAAAATCTTAAAATCAAGCCAGAAAGTATTGTATTCTGATGCTAGCTCATAAATTAGAGTTTTTATTTCACCTGCATATAAAGAGTTCATTTTTTCTTGGCTGTTGAGTGGCAGACTAAATGAGTTCAAACGAGAGAAGATAGATATGATATCTCCATTTGACGCTCCCCTTATTGAAATAAAAGAAACCTCGAAATCTTCAATCATTAACTGTTCTTCAGGAGGTAAATCCTTAAATGATGCATTATAAAAGTCTTCATCAAAAATGTTTTTTGATAATGTAAATTCATTTTTATAATATTCTAATATGGTTGAAATACGTTGCTGGCCATCAATGATTTCTTTTTTTCTTTTTCCATTATCATCGATATAATCTCGTAAATATATTGGGGGTAAAGGGAAGTTGTTTAAAATAGTATCCATCAAAGCAGTTTTTGCATTAATAGGCCACGCTGTTCTTCTTCTTTGATACTTTGGCTGAATTGACAGCTCACCACTATCTAATAAGCGTGCTATATCTAAAATGCTATACATTCTTTGAGATAATTGAATTTTTGCCATCTGAATCCCTATTTAAATTACAATTTTATATTATTGAATATTAACTCAAAACTTGAGAGGTGCCTAACGATTAAACTCAGTTGAGAGCAAAAGTGGGGCGACGATAGGAGCGCCACTTTTGTGAATCAACTGGAACGTGTTGTTGAGTTTTTTCATGGTAATTTCACCTCGCTGTAACGCATTCGCTTTAAGTTCCCTTGAGCAATTAATTTTCCTTCTTTGACAAGGACTCGAATGCGCTGAGCGTAATATATATCAGGTACGTTTTTTATACTACCTCGAAGATCTTGCATCGCCGACATTACTAGCCTTGTAATAATTGGGGTCAAATAATTGGGGTCAGAATAAGATTAAATCACTCTAAAACTAACAAGTCATCATACACAAAAAATTACGTAATAAAATCAATAAAAAACCCGTATAAAGCGGGCTTATTAAAACGACCAGGCCTGGTCGTTTTTAAATAGGATTTAGATTGCCATTATGATTGAGTGAGTTCTAGGCGGAAAATGTGAGCATACAAGTGTATGTGACCATTTTCCAACAACAATCAATAGGGTCAGACTCGATTGATTTTATTTCCGAATTTTTGATATTTATAATTTCTATATAGAATATCGAGTTTTAAAAGCTTTAATAGAAGGCTTCTATTTGCCCACCTAATAAATCCTATCCATACTGGAATGTATTGTTTTGTTTTGTCAAACAACATCAGAAAGGGCAACATAAATACAACTATAACAAACAACAATGTAAGTACAATTCCCTTTGGAAAGAAATACACACCTTTAAGCATACCTAATAAAGTAGGGGACTCTTTATAGTGAATTTTTTTAGTAATCGCATCTGATATTAAATTAGTACCTAAACCTGCTGTAACAAAAGGTAAAACATATAAAAAAATATGACTTTTATGCTTAAAGTCATTATAAAAATCTTCAGATATATATTCTTTATCATACATACTTTTAGCTAATTCAGACCATACCCCAACCCCATATAAAGCCAAAATAGAAACTGAAATAAGCATTAAACCAATAAAAACTACCGTTATCCGGTAAGAGTTTTCACTAATTAGCATAACTGAACTAACAATCATAAACATTAATAAAATAACGAAGCTAATTAACACTTTATCACTTAGTAAACTCTCATACATAAATATTGATTTCCTAAAACTAAAACCCGCTAAAAAGCGGGTTCTTTGTTTTTACAGACCTAGCAGACCTAGCAGGCCTAGCTATTCGTAAATAGGAGGCTAGCTTGCCCTTATGGTTGGATGAATTCAAGGCAGAAAATGTGAGCATACAAGTGTATGTGATCATTTTCTAACGAAGAAGTCGCCGATCAGAAGGGTAAGATAGTCCCTATTTTTTCTTTTTTGGTGGCATTAGATCGGTTATCGTCCCTTCCGCCATCTCTGCCGCGAAGCAAAGTGTCTCAGACAAAGTAGGATGCGGATGAATGGTCAAGGCTAAATCTTGCATATCAGCCCCCATCTCAATCGCCAACATCGCTTCGGCGATCAACTCACCGGCGTTAGGCCCGACAATACCGCAACCGAGCAGTCTATGCGTTTTTGCACAGAACATTGCTTTGGTAAGGCCTTCATCGCGTCCTATACTTAAGCTACGTCCAGAAGCCGCCCATGGGAATGCGCCCTTCTCGTACTCAATGCCTTCGGCTTTAAGTTCGTCTTCAGTTTTACCCGCCCAAGCGACTTCCGGATCCGTGTAGGCCACTGACGGGATGCTCATTGGCGTGAATGCGCTTGGCATGCCGCTAATGACTTCTGCCGCTACCTTACCTTCGTGAACGGCTTTGTGGGCTAACATAGGTTGACCGACAACGTCACCAATGGCGTAGATATTATCGACATTGGTTTCTTGACGCTCATTGACTTCAATGAAGCCCCAATCGTTGACGGTTACACCGGCTTTTTCAGCATCAATCAGTTTACCGTTGGCCGCACGACCTACCGCAACTAAGACGCGATCGAAGGTATCGGTTTCAGGACAGTCTTTACCTTCAAAGGTAACGACTAGACCTGCATCGGTCGCTTCAACGTTAGTCACCTTAGATTTAAGGAAAACGTTTTCGTACTGTTTTTTGATTTTCTTCAACAGCGGTTTAGAGATGTCTTTATCGGCACCCGGGATAATGGTATCGCCCAGCTCAACCACGGTAATGCTTGAACCTAAAGAGTCATAAACCTGAGCCATCTCTAGGCCGATAATGCCGCCACCGATCACCAATAGACGCTTAGGAATCTCTTCAAGCGCTAAGGCACCTGTAGAGTCCATAACACGAGGGTCGTCATGTGGAATGAAAGGTAATTTAACAACACGTGAACCTGCCGCGATAATCGCTTTTTCGAAGGCGATGGTCTTTATAGAACCATCGTCCGCTTCAACGCTTACCGTATTAGCAGAGGTGAACTTACCGTAACCGGTAACCACTTCTACCTGACGTGCTTTGGCCAGGCCTGTTAGACCACCAGTCAATTTATTGATAACACCGTCTTTAAATTCACGAATCTTATCAATATCAATTTTTGGCTCGGCAAAGGTAATACCGTGTGCGCCCATCTCTTTGGTTTCATTTAAAACCACAGACATGTGCAATAGGGCTTTAGACGGAATACAACCGACGTTTAGACAAACCCCACCGATATCGCTATAACGCTCGATCATGACCACTTTTTTGCCAAGGTCAGCTGCACGGAATGCCGCGGTGTAACCACCAGGGCCAGAGCCTAATATCAATAATTCACATTGCATATCTGCATCAGGCAGATCAACCGCAGGGACGGCTTGTGGAGCGGATTCAGCTTTAGGGACTTCTGCTTCTGTCGGTTCAGGCGTTTTTGCCACCGACGTTTCAACATTAGCCGCCACGGTTTCATTGTCGGCGAGTTCAATCGTACCGATAATAGAACCTTCTTTAACTTTATCGCCTAACTCTGCGCTAAAGGAGACGATTTTACCGGCGAAAGGTGCCGGAATTTCCATGGTCGCTTTATCGGATTCTAAGGTTAACAAAGAATCATCTTGAGCCACTTCTTCACCCACCGAAACCAATACTTCAATAACGTCTACTTCTGCAAAGTCACCAATATCTGGAACAATAATATCTACAATTTTAGTCATCTTATCCCCTACTACAGAATTAGCTGACGTAAGTCAGATAGGTATTTGCCAACGGTGGTCGTGAAACGAACGCCTTCCGCACCATCTAGAGCACGGTGATCGTAAGAAACACTGAAAGGCATAATCAAACGTGGAATGAATTCTGAACCATTCCAAACTGGCTGCATTTTAGCTTTAGACAAGCCCATAATCGCGACTTCTGGTGCATTAACGATTGGCGTAAACTGCGTGCCACCGATACCACCTAAGCTAGAGATAGTGAAAGTACCACCCGACATATCGGCTGGCCCAAGCTTACCATCACGTGCCTTAGCAGAGATTTCCATTAGATCGCGAGAAAGCTCATAGATGCCTTTCTTATCAACGTCTTTTACAACGGGAACCATCAAGCCATTCGGCGTATCGACTGCGATACCGATATTGTAGTAGTGCTTTTTGATAATCGATTGACCGTCTGGCGACAGTGAAGCATTGACGTTTGGAAACTCTTGTAACGCTTTAACAACGGCTTTCATAACGAAAACCAATGGCGTTAGCTTGATACCCTGCTTTTCAGCCGCGGCTTTTTGATCCTTACGGAACTGATCCATCTCGGTAATGTCAGACTCATCAAACTGAGTGACATGCGGAACATTCAACCAACTGGCTTGCAAGAATTTACCTGAAATCTTCTTGATACGACCCAACTCTTCAGTCGTAGTGTCACCAAACTTGCTGAAATCAATGACTGGGACTGGCGGAATTCCCGTCCCACCGGTCGCTTGACCCGGTGCCGAAGATTGACCTGACATAACCGCTTTAATGGCCGCTTCGATATCGGTCTGCTGGATACGGCCTTTAGGCCCTGATCCAGAAACGGTATCAATCTCAACACCCAATTTACGCGCAAAAGCACGCACTGAAGGTGATGCATGTGAAACAGCACCCATGGTTTGAGAGTTGATTGGTTTAGAAGCGGCCGCGATGGCCGCCGGAGAACTGTTTTGGACTGGAGCAGGTTTTGCCACTTCTGCAACGGGTGCGGCTGATTGAGCAGGTTCTGAAGCTGCGGGAGCGGCTGTTTGAGCCGGTGCTGAAGCAGGCGCTTTAACCACTGGCGCCGTTACCTCATCCGAAGCTTCGATATCAAAGACGTAATCGCCTTCTTTGACCTCTCCGCCCACGGTAACGTTAACTTTGGTGATTTTTCCAGCCACTGGAGACGGAATCTCCATCGTGGCTTTATCAGACTCTAAGGTCAATAGAGAGTCATCGATAGCGACTATGTCGCCTACTGAAGCTAAGACCTCAATGACATCAACTGAATCAAAATCACCGATGTCAGGAATATTAATTTGCTGTGTAGCCATAATATCTTCTTCCTAAAAAATTCTGTAAAAACTCATTAAAAAGCCGCTCAATTTAGAGCGGCTTTAAAAAGACTAAGCGCGTACCGGATAAGTTTTTTCGCTGTCAATGCCATATTTCTCAATGGCTTGAGCAACAACTTCCGCTTTAATAGACCCGGCATCAGCCAAGGACTTAAGCGCTTCAACGACAACGTATTCACTGTTAACTTCGAAGAATCGACGTAACTGATCACGTGTATCAGAGCGACCAAAACCGTCGGTTCCTAATACTGAGTAAGCACCTGGAACGTATTGACGAATACGCTCTGCATAATCGCGAATATAATCGGTTGCAGCAATGAACGGCCCTTCGGCATCAGCAAGCATTTCTGTCGCGAAACAGACTCTAGGCTTAGACGTTGGGTGCATTGTGTTCCAACGCGCTGTTTCGATACCGTCACGACGCAACAAGTTGAAACTTGGTACACCCCAGATATCAGCCGAAACATTCCAGTCATTCTCTAACATTTCAGCCGCAGCGATAACTTCACGGAAAATCGTTCCAGAACCCATTAGCTGTACTTTGTTTTTATGCTTAGCAGTCGAGGTCTTAAATTTGTACAGACCTTTCAGAATATGCTCTTCAGAACCTTCAGGCATCGCAGGATGACTATAGTTTTCATTCATCGCGGTGATGTAATAGAAGACATCTTCTTTCTCATTAAACATACGTTTAATACCGTCACGAATAATCACGGCCATTTCGAATGCGAACGTTGGATCGTAAGTCATACAGTTAGGAATATGATCATACTGAACTAAGTTGTGACCATCCTGATGCTGAAGACCTTCACCTTCAAGCGTCGTACGACCAGCGGTACCACCGATTAGGAAGCCACGTGCACGCGAATCACCCGCGGCCCATGCTAAATCCCCAACACGTTGGAAACCAAACATTGAGTAGTAGATATAGAATGGAATCATGCTCACGCCATAGTTAGCATAAGCGGTTGAAGCGGCCACCCAGTTAGACATAGCGCCCGCTTCATTGATACCCTCTTCAAAAACTTGTCCTTCTGAAGATTCTTTGTACCACATCAATTGGTCGTTATCCATTGGCTCATATAACTGGCCAGCAGGATCATAAATACCGACCTGACGGAATAGACCTTCCATACCAAAGGTACGTGCTTCATCTGGAATGATTGGCACGATACGCGGCCCTAGAACCTTATCGCGCAATAAGATAGAGACGATACGTACAAAAGCCATAGTGGTCGACATTTCTCGCTCGCCAGTACCATCTGTTAGCATTTTGAAGACTGATAAATTAGGAACCGGTAGCGGTTCAGCCGTATCTTGACGAGATGGCAAGGCGCCACCTAAGGCTTCACGACGCTCTCTCATATACTGCATAACATCAGAATCTTCTTCTGGTACGTAGAATGGAACTTCCTTCGCTAGATCATCATCAGAAAATGGAATTGAGAAACGATCGCGGAAGTATTTGTAACCTTCAAAATCTAATTTTTTCTGTTGGTGCGCTGTATTACGAGACTCACCATAAGGCCCCATGCCGTAACCCTTAACCGTCTTGGCAAGGATAACCGTTGGCTGATCAACCATCTCTTCGGCACGTTTATAGGCGTTATAAACCTTACGCGGAGAGTGTCCACCACGCGTCAGCTTAAAGATTTGGTCATCGGTCATGTCAGCCACTAAAGCCGCTGTTTCAGGGTATTTACCAAAGAAGTGTTCACGAACGAAAGCACCATCTTTTGCTTTATAAGCCTGGTATTCACCATCGACGACTTCGCCCATGCGCTCAATCAATTTACCAGAGACATCTTTCTTTAACAGACGATCCCAATCAGAACCCCAGATGACTTTAATCACGGCCCAACCTGCTCCACGGAACACGCCTTCAAGTTCTTGAATAATGCTGTCGTTACCACGAACCGGTCCGTCTAAACGCTGTAGATTACAGTTAATGACGAACACTAAGTTATCCAGCTTTTCGCGCTTGGCTAACTGTAACGCACCACGTGATTCCGGCTCATCCATCTCACCATCCCCAAGGAATGCCCAGACTTTACGACCCGCTGTTTTCGCTAGACCACGTGCGCTCATATACTTCATGAAACGTGCTTGGTAAATCGCCATCAATGGTCCAAGACCCATAGAGACCGTTGGGAACTGCCAATAGTCGCTCATCAACCAAGGATGCGGATAAGAAGAAAGACCGTTACCACCCACTTCTTGGCGGTAATTTCTAAGCTGCTCTGCATTCAAGCGGCCTTCCATAAAAGAACGTGCATACATTCCAGGAGAAGTATGCCCTTGGAAGAAAATCATATCTGCGCCAAGCTCGTGCTTAGGTCCTTTAAAGAAGTGGTTCATTCCGACTTCATATAAGGTACAACTCGAAGCATAGGAGGCGATGTGTCCACCGACACTGGTCTTTTTATTGGCACCTGAAACGATTGCCATCGCATTCCAACGTAAAATCGAGCGCATTTTCTGCTCTAGCCCCATGTTTCCAGGGTAATTCGCTTGGTTTTCTTCGGCAATAGTATTGCAGTATGGCGTATTCGCTGAATAAGGAATGTCAATTCCGTGGACACGTGCTTTTTCAATCAGCGTCGCGATAATGTGTTGTGCTTTATCAGATCCTTCAAAAGAGACGATGGCTTCTAATGCATCTAGCCATTCTTGGGTACCTTGTGGATCTTGGTCGATAAACTGTTCGCTCATTAAAGAGTTCCTTATGTAAAGTTGGATCAATATTGCTTTAGGACTGGGTATGCCTAAAGTAAGCCAGAAACGATAGGTCGTATCCTTTCTGCCAACAAATCTTCATCTTGAATGACGGCTACTTGGTCATTCAAAACGTTTCGCTTTTTAGTGAATAGCGTAAATTATTATTCTCACTGTTTCTTAAACATCAAGATTCCACCACTAAAAAGGCAAATAAAGTCCTGGAATAATAACATGTTTTACTTAAAAATACCCTTGAAAGCGTCGAGCGGTCTCTTCTGACAAAATCAACAAAACGTAAGTTTCCGTAAGTTATTGAATCCGAAAATAAAACGCGGCTGCAAAGGCTTTGGGCGGATCAAATCATCTACATTTCATAAGGTTTTAAAATGGGTAGGCTGGCCATGTTTTGCTAGATTTATATGGACATTTTTAATGAGCACTGCTCAAAATCGAGCTCTTAGCTATCAATTATAGCGACTCCCTAAAACAAAAAGTACCACTTAATAGCTCGATTAAGCAGTACTTTACTGTTTTAAAACTCAAAGCGAGACGCTTAAATTTAAGGCAGATATTTGTGAAACCAGAATTTCTCTAAGGTGTTTTCCAGTTCCGTTAAGGCCTTATGATAAACACCCTGCTTAAAATGGACGACTTCTTGAACAGGTCGCCAATACTCAACCCAATCCCAGCCTTCAAACTCAGGAGTATCATGTGAGTTTAGATCAATCTGACTCTCTTCCCCTTCAAGCCCTAACATAAACCAAATCTGTTTCTGACCGACACAAATTGGATGACTATAGTGACGAATCAAATGTCTAGGCAGATCATAACTTATCCAATCTTCTGTTCGACCGAGTATACGGACATCAGAAGGATCAAGCCCCACCTCTTCTTTGAGCTCTCTAAAAACGGCTTGCTGTGGGGTTTCATTTTCACGAATCCCGCCCTGCGGAAATTGCCAAGCATCCTGCTGAATTCGCTTGCCCCAGAACAGCTTACCCTCTTTGTTAACGATAATAATACCGACGTTGGGCCGATAGCCTTCTGAATCGATCATGGAAACCTTAAATTTTTTAAATGTTAATTATTGGTTAATAGTGCCTAAATTTGATGCACTTTTCAATCCAAATTTTAAGCTTTTTACATAAATGGTTGTTATAACACTCTTTTTTAAAAAACAATCTTGTCGAATCCACAGGTTTAGTTTAGGATGTGGCCAAAATCAAATTGGAAAATAGTATGGCACTTGTAATTTTTGACCTCGATAACACCTTAATCGGTGGTGACAGCGACTACTTATGGGGTGAGTTTTTAGTTCAAAACAACTATGTTGATGCGACTGAATTTGCCGCGCAAAATGCACAGTTTTATGAAGAGTACAAAGCGGGCACTTTAGATATTATGGCCTACCAACGGTTTGCCCTTAAACCGCTAAGCGAACACAGCATGGAAACCCTAAATAAGTGGCATGCACGGTTTATGGAAACGTTCATTGAACCCATCGTTCTGCCTAAAGCGCTGGCACTGGTGAAGGAGCATAAAAGCAAAGGGGATCGCGTTATCATTATCACTGCGACCAATACCTTTATTACCCGTCGTATCGCTCTGCGTTATGGAATTGCCGAACTACTCGGCACCAATGGTGAGATTGTCAATAATCGCTATACAGGAGAAGTTGAAGGAGTTCCGACTTTTCAAGCAGGTAAAGTAACTCGATTAAACGAATGGCTAAAACGTGAAAATGAAACTCTAGCAGGAAGTGTCTTCTACTCTGACTCTTTCAATGACCTACCTTTACTCGAAATTGTTGAACATCCAATTATTGTCGACGGGGATGAAACTCTGCTTGAAACCGCGAAAACACGTGGTTGGCCGTCGATTAGCTTGCGATAAGCTAACAATTGAGTCTATTTAAGTGCTCTTTACTCTTTAAAAGCAGCTCTGAATCAAAGTGACCAGGCCTGGTCACTTTAGTTTTAGTGATGAGTTCAGTCCATTTAGAAACAAAAAAGCCGCTAAGGAAGACTCCTTAGCGGCTTTTTTTGTGATCGAAACCAGTCAAGATTAAAGGCCTATAGAGCCATCTCTTCTTTAACTTGCTCAACCCACTCATCAATACGGCCATCAGTCATTTCCGGCTGTTGATCTTCATCAATCCCCAAACCGACAAAAAACTCGTCATCTTCTGTCAGGGCTTTAGACTCATCGAATTCAAAACCATCCGTTGACATATATCCAGCAGGCGTCGCTCCGCCTTCCAACGCAATATCATGCATCAAACCCATGGCATCTAAAAAGTATTCGGAATAATCAGCTTGATCGCCTAAACCAAAACAAGCCACCGTTTTACCGGTGAAATCAATGCCCTTAAAGTCTTCCCAAAAATCATCCCAGCTACTTTGTAACTCGCCATAATACCAAGTTGGCTGGCCTAAAATAATCTTGTCATATTTTTCAAAATCAGCTGCGGTGGCAGTAGCAATATCATGCACGTCGACAATGTCTGCACCAATTTTGTCCTTAATAATATCTGCTACACGTTCGGTATTACCTGTATCCGTTCCGTAGAATAGGCCAACTTTACTCATTTTTTTTAAACCTTTTAAATCTGATGATGAATCTTGTAAAATATCGCTTGATACCTTAATTCTATCAGACCAAAGCTATCAGTATTTATTAAAATTAACGACGAAGATAATAGCACCACCACTTTATGACGGAATTCACTAATTTTTAGACTTAAATATGAAAAATACTAATCCACCAATTGACTGCTTTCAATGCAAACACTTTTTCGTAACTTGGGATGCCAAAAATCCTCGAGGCTGTAAAGCATTTGGTTTCAAAACACCAAAACTGCCTAGCGTCGTTGTTTTTGAGAACTCGGGAGAACCCTGTTTAAAATTCACGTCCAAAGCAAATATTCAAAACCCCAGCAAAAAAACGGGCTGGATTGCCTAAAAAAGGCACTCCACTTGTCTATTATTGAGTGCTGTCGCTTACCCTAATTTACACACCCAAAAGATGCAAAAAGACCTGGCGGCGCTTCATTTTCTCGCAACAGTGCTTCATATTGGTGATTTTCTTTCGAAACGATTTTCTGAAAAACTACGTATAATACGTGTTAGTTCATTGATAAATTTAATATATCTCTTCATGGAATGGGCTTTGCTCTGATCTCGTTAAAAACAGACCCACTTGAGATCATAATGATGCAACAAAATAGCCTGACAAACGACTATACAGAACACACCAAACACCTACCCAAAGTAAAAGAATATATTGCTCAACTCGAGGATCAAGACATGTGGTGGTCGGCCGTAGCGATGGTTGGCAAGATTAATAATGAGAATATAGACTCTCAACTGTTAGAGTCTATTATTGATACCCAAAAAGAGTTTCAAGACCTTAGAGATATTATGATTAAAGAGTTGATTGGGCGCTATCTTAATCAAACCAATAGTGAAATCTCACTTAAAGCCCAAACAACAATAGACATTTTAATTAGAAATTTATTTGAAAGAACCGCCGATGTGGGATTTTTAGCGACCGATGATGACTTGGTCGATTTCATGTCAAATAATGCGCCAAACACACAAGACAAAGCCTTTATCCAACAACGACTTGAAGAGTATGTTGCCAAGTACAGCGTTTATGATGACGTCTTACTCGTCACTCCTACAGGGAATATAAAAGCTAAGCTCAATCCAACCAATCCGGTCGTGCACAGTAAAGACCCTCTTATTCAAAAAGCGTTAGCCACTCAAGAGGAGTATGTTGAAGTCTACGGTTATTCAGACCTATTCCCTAACAAACCTGCCAGCTTAATTTATGCTAAAAAAATAATCAAAAGCCTGCCTAACGGACAGTCTGAAAACGTTGGTGTATTATGTTTGAGCTTTAACTTTGTTTATGAAATGGAGGGGGTTTTTAATATCCTCAATGCTGAAAACAATTTTGGCGTAATGCTATTGAATGACTCAGGAAAGATTTTGGCTTCAAACTCACCACAAACGCATCCCATTGGTAGACAAATCACCAACCCGAAGGAATTCGAAGCCCCTCTAAATTCGGGCAATAACATGCACTTCGCGACCAAAACTACAGGCTACCAGGGATATTTTGGCCTGCCGTGGTATGGTTATATTGATGTTACAAATGAGATTGCATTTAATCTTAACAAAAACAAAAAAGAGCTTGGGGTCACTATTCCAAAAGATTCACCACTGTACTTAAAAGAACTTGAAGCAGTCAATCTCAAGGTGAGCACTTTATTACTCATTGTCATTATGAATGGCAAGATCATGTCGTTAAAAAGAAAGGTGAAATCATTCTTACCGATATTGGATAGCTTCCAAAAAATCAGCACAGACATTCAAAGCATATTCGCAAGCTTTATTGAACACATCCACCAAGTACTGCTGGACACCATTCAGGCAAAAGTCGCTTTCAGTGCTGTTTTGGCGGTAGAAGTGATGGATCGTAATCTATATGAACGAGCCAATGACTGTCGATGGTGGGCACTTAATAGTAGCTTTCGTCAAATCTTAACGAAACAGCACAAGACCAAAGCCATCACAAGACAAGAGTCTCAAAAACTGACAGAAACTCTCGCCTATATCAATAGTCTTTATACGGTTTATACCAACATCATACTCTATGACCAAAATGGAATAATTCTAGCGATTTCAAATCAAGCCGAGCAGCATCTTATTGACTCAACAACGGAGTTTTTCAAGGTAGTTGTCCGATAAACGTGTTTTAAGCGGCGACTTGAACCGGAACGATTTCTCGATCCGGATTTAAGCTTACCGCGCCTATTTGTGTCCAGTTTCTGGTCTGTCTGCCAG
>Ga0314774_1001449_pt1 | contig 15081 bp, 18 predicted proteins | sample MetaGCBIA2018_FD_204515 | JGI IMG/M metagenome (GOLD analysis project Ga0314774, IMG submission 204515) | Cryopeg brine microbial communities from Beaufort Sea near Barrow, Alaska, United States - CBIA 2018 | ecosystem: Environmental > Aquatic > Marine > Coastal | place: USA: Alaska | collected... | reverse complement strand
CGGGCACCACCGCTTTGGAGTAACAATGAAATCCCCGCGTCGCTACGCTCCGATGGGTGGCAGCTTTGCTCCGGTCCGGGTGGCAGGCTTCAGGTGGAATGGGTGGCAACCTTCAGCGGTTTACGCAATCTGTCCCCGGGATGTGTGCCTGTCCATGGTCGGATATTTATGCAATCAGGTCAGGCTAAGCTGTGCCTGTCCATAATCAGATTTTTTTTGATCAGATTGCCCATGCCCATGGGAAATTTCACTTGCGCTGAGCGGGGAAAGTCTGGATAGTTTGTAGCTACACTGACGCTACAACTAAATTGAGGCCCTTATGAATACCGATTCTGTAGTTCGTGCCCGCATCGACAGTGACACCAAAGCCCGCGCCACCGCCGCGCTGGACGCCATGGGCCTGTCCGTTTCAGACGCCATACGCTTGCTCATGCTCAAGATTGCTGACGAACAGCGATTGCCGTTTGCGGTGCAAGTGCCCAATGCCAAAACGGTCAAGGCCATGGAAGAGCTGGAAGCTGGCAAGGGCAAGCGTTTCAGTCACGAACAGGCGCTGTTTGACGATCTGGGGTTGTAGTGCTAACGCCAGTGCAATCGACCCAGTTCAAAAAAGACGTGAAGAAAGCCCGCAAGCGGGGCAAAGACTTGGACAAACTAAAGATGTCGCTCAGTTTGCTGATTCGCCAGGCACCGTTACCCGAAGCTTATCAAGATCATCCTTTACGGGGGAACTGGAAGGGCTATCGAGACGCGCATATTGAGCCGGACTGGTTGCTTTTGTACCGAGTGACCGACAAGGAATTGCAGTTAGCCCGAACCGGAACGCACGCGGATTTGTTTCAGGAGTAGTTCCGTCTGTGTGGACGGTTACCAAAGACGTAGACGAAAAATCTAAATAATAGGTCCCTGATGAGTAGGAAAGATAGGGTAATTTATGCCTGTCCATGATCAGATTTCAGGGGACGAATCCGTATTCGTTGTGCCTGTCCATGATCAGATTCCTGTAAGATTAATTCTTTACAAATCTCATCATCGTATGATCTATCGTATATTTTCTTTTATACTGGCCTCGACAGTATCGATCGTCCACTAACACAAAAGAAAGGCTGTTCATGAAGTTGATTTTAAAAGCTAAACAAGGATTGGTAATCGCAGCGCTCGGCGTAGTGCTAACCGGTTGCGCTTCAAACGGTGGCCAGGATTCAGGTCTAAGCAGTGCGGCCCAAAATGTAGGCAGCGCGGTGAAAGGTGTTGCTTCCGGGATTGGCTCAGCTGTGGGTGGCCTGTTTCAGCCATACCGCAATGGCGTGCAGGTGACTGAAGCTCAGCTGGCGCAAATTGAAGTGGGTATGAGATCTGCAGAGGTTGAACAGCTTATTGGCAATCCGCCTGAAATCGACAACTCAAACGGTGGCGAGATTTGGTCTTACCCTTTCTCAGAAATAACTCACTTTAGTGGAAATATTAATGAAACCACAGTCGTTCGTTTTAACACGTCCGGCAAGGTGGTGAAGGCCTATAAAACTAATTCCCGCTCAAGCGCGACCGGCAATGCTCTGGTCGATGCCGCTAACGGGGTTAATTGAGTTTCCGGACACAAACACGTCCGTCTCCAACAATGCTGCAAGGCATCCCCCCCGAAAGATGTTAGCGCCCCCTGCAGTTGGGGCGCAGGAGCTACCTGCTCTGGGTCGTTTACTGCATGGAATCGCTGAACGTCTGTGATCTCACAATTAACAGTGCCTGTCCATGGTCTGACCGGATTTGGACGATGTGCGCGTGATGTAACAGCCGATCCAATAGCGCAGCGGTTAATGTCGTGTCGCCATAGAAGGCACTGGCCCACTGTGAGAATGGGAGGTTACTGGTGACGATGACACGGCCGGGATGTGTGCCTGTCCATGGTCGGATTTTCAACGCCTCCTTATGCGCAGGACAGCAAAAAGGCCCGGGGACGAATCCGCGGGCCTTCTTTGTAAGCATCTGATCAATCGGGCCTTTCGTTGTGCCTGTCCCTAGTCACTTTCGCAGCGCAGGTTACCGATTGGTTTATGAGGTCGAAGACGAGCGCATCGTTGTAACGGTGGTCGCCGTGGGCAAGCGAGAGCGTGGTGCGGTGTACAGTCGGGCTCACCGACGAATCTAAATACCAACTTCCTGTGCCTGTCCACGACTGATCACTCTACCAACAGATCATCCATATCCACCTGCAGAGCTTCCGCCAGCGCCTTCAGCACTTTGGCTGAGCCAGTTTTGCTGCCGGTTTCAATCTGGCTGATATAGGACTTGCCCACCCCGGCTTCATTACCCAAAGCTGCTTGGGTAAGCTTGCGATACTCCCGCCAGATTTTCAGCGGGTGGTCGTCTCCGGCGATCAAACGGCCAACGATGTTGGCGGGGATGGCTTCGTCCTCGCCGCTGTCGAGCTCACGCATAGCTTCTCTTGCGTCTCTCGCATCCCGCACACTTTCAGCCAGCTCCATCAACTGCACGTACTCATGGTAAGGCAATACGGCATACTCCGGCTTTCCTTCGCGTTCGATAATTTGTGCGCTCATTTGTAAACATCTCCTCTTGAACCCGCGCTATAGTGCCTGTCCATGATCAACAAGATATTTGTTATGCCTGTCCTCGATCAGACCCAATTCACTACGCCACTACAAGATAGCCAGAGTTCACAGCGGAATAGCATGGTGGGTTCCGTCCGGAAGCTCAATATCCAGACGAACCTTCGCGCCGACGCTTTCCACATACCGTTTAATGGAAGACAGCTTCAAGTCTTTTCCAATTTTCTCCATGCTTGCAATCGTAGGCTGCGTCACGCCCATAGCCTTTGCCATCTCTTTTTGTGTTTTCTGCAATAAGGCGCGCACTTCGTTCAAACGAATTTCTAACAGAATATTCTCCGATTTAACCTGCGCTCGTTTTATGACTTCCGGCTTCTCACTCGCCAAAAGTTTGTCCAGGGAATTAGCCATGTCATTTACCTCGCTGAAGCTCTTCTAGGTGCGCCGAAAACTCACGGTCGGCTACGGGAATCATTTCCTCATAAAACCGTTTCTCTTTGCCGGTTTTTTCACCGGCGCAGAGGACGATGCCTGTTCGAGTTGGATCGAACGCAAAGAATGCTCGAATAGGATTACCTTTACTTTATATCCGCAATTCTTTCATGTTGCTGTGAGCAGACCCGTATACGCTGTCTACGTATGGCCGTGATAACAGGGGCCCCTTTCCTTTCAGAACCAAAATTGCCGCAAGAACATTTTCTCTGTCCGCATTATTGAGAGTGCCTGTCTTGGGGATCTACTGCACCAAAGCTGAAAAAGCGAGAATCAATAAAAGTCATCTTCGCGCTGATGGCGAATAGCCAAGATGGTGACGTAATTTGCGTCCTCAACCTCAAACAGCGCAACGTATCCTGCCGCCCCAAAGGCAATAACAAGCTCACGAAGAAATGGATTTGAGTCGTCGGCTTTACGACATGCGAACGGCATTAACTCGGCAAATTCATAAGCCTTTTCTATCGCTGCGCGAGCACGTACCGCAGCGCTCAGGTCATTCTCCGCCAAAAACTCAAATAACCGCTCCAGGTCTTCCTGCGCAGCTTCCGATACACGCAGTTGATAGCTCATTTAGTGCCGCGATATTTATCCAGAATAGCGTCCAAGGCCTCCAGGGAGCCTTCCTTACTCACGTACTTACCCGAATCTTTAGCGTTTTCACGCGCGGCTAAACCCCTTGCAATGAATGCCGCTTGGCTCTTGCGAAATTCGATCTGCTTTACCAGCGATTTTTCAACAAAATTGCTAAGGCTCTCGCCCTCTTGAAGCACACTTTCAGCGGCTTGCCGTAATTCAGGTGTAACACGCAGTGGTGGAATTGTGGCTGATTTCATAACAAACACCTTGCATTGCATATGCAATACAACATACACCTTTTGGAGCCGACCAGCCAACAACACGTCGGCGATTGTTGCATGGTCGCGGAACTGGTCGCGGTGCCTGTCTCTGGTGAAAACTAAGCTGGTTCATGAAGTGTTTGAATGAGCCTGTAGCGCGGCAAGCCAATAAAGAGGACAACTGTACAGGGCATTTCTGGGAAAGTCGGTTCAAGTCACAGGCTTTGGATACCGAAGAAGCCGTGCTTTCCTGCATGGCCTACGTTGACCTGAATCCGGTTCGAGTCGCAATTGCGCCAACGCCGGAAACTTCCGAACACACCAGCATAAAAGAGCGCATAGCGCCGCAGTTCGACCTGGCAGAGGCGATACAAAGTCAGACAGCCCAGCACGCTTTGAACAACTTTACAGTCCCGTTAAAACCCCTTCTGGGTTTCGAGGGCGTTATCCGTAAAGGCTTCCAACGCGGCATTCTATTCGGGTTCGAGGATTACCTTACGCTGGTTGATTGCACCGGGCGCATCGCACGTGAAGACAAGCGCGGCGCTATTGAAGAGAACATGCTGCCGATTTTAAAGCGCCTTAACCTCGACCCAGACCGTTGGTGCGAGCGAGCTACGCAGTTTGAAACAACCTACAACGATTACCGCTGTCATAGGCGAAGAGCAGCTTGAGCCTAGCCATGATCAACGGGTAAAACTGTGCCTGTCCACGACCAATCAGTTGCTTAATCTAAATGAGTGGGTATAATAACCACCATAAATTAGAAGGAACTAACGTGACGAGCGATGAGGTTAAAAAGAAACTGGAAAAAGATGGCTGGGAGTTGGTGCGAGTGAATGGGAGCCATCATCACTTTAAGCATTCCACAAAGCCGGGGCTGGTTACGCTGCCACACCCTAAGTCAGAACTGCCAAAGGGTACGTTGAACAATATCTGGAAGCAGGCCGGTTGGAAATAACGGCCCCAAAGGGCCACTGATCACACTTGAGGTAATCGCTATGCGTTTCCCAGTAGCACTTCATACAGATGATGGAAAGAACTACGGCGTTACTGTGCCCGATATTCCTGGCTGCTTCTCTGCAGGCAGCAACGAAGACAAGGCGTTAGACAACGCACGTGAGGCAATTCTTGGTCACCTTGAGCTATTAGCAGAATTTGGAGAAGACATTCCTACTGCCAACTCTATTGCCGAGCACCGTACAAACGCAGACTTTGAGGGTGCGGTGTGGGGCTTTATCGAGATCGATGTAACACCACTCCTGGGCAAGGCGGAGAAGATCAATATCACCGTGCCCCGTTTGGTTTTGCGTCAGATTGACAGATATGTGAAGGAGCACCCGAACGAGGCGCGGTCACGCTCTGCGTTTCTATCTGAGGCAGCTTTGGAAAGGATGCGTAAATCGCACGACAAGGCTAAGACCCTGGCATAACGCAGGGTCGCTTTGATTATTGAGAGGAATCTTGTGTAGGTCTTGTGTACCTGTCCCTAGTTATTGGGTAAAAATTTGATTAATAAGGATATTCTCTGTGCCTGTCCATGATCAACTCCCTCAACCCTCAACCCTCATAAGCGTCTGATCAATAGGGATATTCGTTGTCCCTGTCCATGATCAAGGTTTGTTAAAAAGTCAGACCGCACGAACACAGAGAGAACCGAATACGCCAAGAGGCAGCGAAGGACGCTATAGGTGTCAGAAAGGAGTGACAAAATTTGTCACTGGGTGCCAAATTCCGGCACTTTAACGCGTTACAAAAACCGTGTATCAATGTGTCATACCGGCTAGTCAACTGATTTTTATAAGCAATACGAGGCAGTCGTGAATGTGGCACAACATATGCTTATTCATGATAAGGCTACTCCCCCACCGGAGTGACACTAACAAAGTTTGGAGAACACCATATGAAAAAAGTTCAACAGGGTTTTACACTGATCGAGCTGATGATCGTTGTTGCGATTATTGGTATTCTGGCAGCCATCGCAATTCCGGCGTATCAGGATTACACCATCCGCGCCAAGGTCAGTGAAGTTTTGGTAATTGCCAGTGCTGCGCGCATCAGCGTTGCTGAATATTATATCAGCACCGGCGATATGCCAGCATCCACAAACCAAGCGGGCATAAACGATAACGCCGACCAGAGCGACTACGTTTCTGGTATTACGTTTGCTACCTCTAGCGCCGGTGCCCAGTTGACCTATACTCTGGAAAACCTCGGTGGCGATGCGGATACAACAACTTTCATTTATCAGGTTGTTGGCAGCGCCAACGGTGTAAACGTTACCTGCACAGGGGGCACCCTTCCAGGCAAGTACCGCCCAGCTAACTGTCGCTTATAGAATGGTAGTGTAAGGCATGTTAATTTAAAATTAACAAAGCCGATATCAGAAAAGCCCTCTTTTGTAGGAGGGCTTTTCTGTACGTGGAATGCGCCTTTAAAAAAACGATTATGTTTGGAATCCAATGCCTAATATAAAAATTGATCAGCACGCGCTGTCAGTATCGCTGTCTTTGCTCGCGCTGTTACTCGCCGGCTGGCTCGCGCTCTCTCCAGGCCTTACCGGGCCCTTCATGCTGGACGACTTTGATAATCTGGGAACACTGGATATTGGTGTGACCGACCTGAACTCCCTGGATCAGTATCTTTCACACGGTAACGCGGGTCCGCTAGATAGGCCAATTTCCAAGTTGTCGTTTTTGATTAATGACAATGCGTGGCCTTCCGACCCTCTCTCTTTTAAAAAGACTAACGTTTATATTCATCTGTTGATTGGAATTTTTTTATTTTGCGGGTTCAGAATCGTTGGGCGATTCTGCTTCAGTCAGGCCCAGTCAGACTGGCTTGCACTTTTTGCAATTGGTTTGTGGCTGACGCACCCATTCCAGGTATCGACGGTTCTTTATGTTGTTCAACGGATGACTCAGTTGGCGACCCTGTTCATGGTTATCGGGTTCTTTATTCACGTTTACCTGAGGACGCGATACCCGAACCCTAATATAAAGCAGCTAGTTTTATTAAGCCTGAACTTTGGAATTTCTTTCTTGCTGGCGATCTTTAGCAAAGAAAGCGGGGCCCTGCTTCCACTTTATCTTTCAGTCATTGAGCTTACTCTTTTTTCCGGTTCTCGAACAAACTCCTACTATATCTGGTGGCGCAGGCTCTTTCTTTACCTGCCATCTCTGGCAGTTATCGGATACATACTTTACTTACCCCGATGGATTGGAAGCTATGAGTATCGTGACTTCACTCTAGCCGAGCGACTTCTGACAGAGCCTGTAATTATATGGGACTATCTTCACTCCATATTCTCCTTTCAAGTGTATCGCCTTGGTTTGTTTCAGGATGACTACCCTATTTTTTCGAGTATCTTCGAGCCCAAAGTTTTTTTGGCAATCTCCGCTATCTTGGTGGCAACCTGCCTGTCGTTTTGGTTAAGGAAGCGATGGCCTATCTTTGCATTCGGTGTGCTTTGGTTCCTCGTTGGACACGTCATTGAGTCCACTACCGTCTCTTTAGAGCTTTACTTCGAACACCGGAATTACTTATCTATCGCCGGACTTTTTTTCGCTGTCATTTCCCTTATTTATCTTGGAGTGAAAAGGCTGTCGGGTGACCTTGCTCGCTTTGTACCGATTTTCGCCGTATGTTTTCTTGGGGTCAGTGGAGTAATTACCTGGGGGTTTGCCAGCGAGTGGGGCAATAAGAGTCGCATTATCCCGATATGGGCTGCAGAGCATCCGAATTCGCCGAGGGCTCAACGGACGTTTGCTCAGCACCTTGCTCAGCGAGGAATGCCGAATGCGGCGCTTGACCACCTCGATGATATCTATAAAGACTTCCCAAAAGACCTTAGCATCCCGTTCATCTCTGCCGGGATCGCATGTGCGTTCGATCAGCCGATGCGTTTCGATTATGTGGAACTTGCAACGAAGGTGAGCCAGCATAAATGGACGGATGGTTTGCGGCCTGCTGCCTCACAATTGCAAAAAGTGCTCCATGATGGCTTGTGCCGTGCGTATGGTGAGCAATTTGCGGATATTCTGATGAAGACAGCATCGTTCGGTGAAACGCGTAAAGGCGGAACCGCATCCCTCCTGGTTATCGCTGGCAACATGTATCTTACCCAAGGCGATGGCGATGCAGCCCTGGCGGCATTTTTAAAGGTTGATCAACTTTATCCTCATGCGGATTCTGCTCGCCGAATCGCAGGGTTGTTTCTGGGGGCAGGACAGTACAAGAAAGCAAGGGAAACACTCGAAGTAGCTATAGAGAGAGATTCTGCCTCGGGAATATCGGATGCGAAGATGAAAGAGTACATCGAAATTTTTGAGCGTATCGATAAAAATCTGTTGAATAGCCCAACCTATCAATAAGAGAGGCTCTGACTGTGACAGCATTCTCAATTGTAATACCTGCAAAAAACGAATCATCAAGCATAGGTAGAGTTGTTGAAAGCCTAGCCTCTCTCTATCCGGAAGCAGAGATTATTGTTGTTGATGACGGTTCTACTGATGGCACCGACGATATTGCCGAAAAGCTGGGGGCAAGTGTGATTCGACATCCCTATTCCAAGGGGAACGGTGCGGCTATCAAGAGCGGGGCAAGAGCTGCAACAGGAGACATCATTCTCTTTATGGATGCCGATGGACAGCATTCTCCAGATGATGTGCACCGCTTACTAAATAAGCTTGATCAAGGCTTTGATATGGTAGTCGGAGCTCGTCAGTCCGGGTCGCAAGCGAGTGTTGGCAGAGGGCTGGCCAACAAGTTCTATAATTGGTTCGCAAGCTATATGACAGGTCAGAAAATTGAAGACTTAACGTCTGGTTTCCGAGCCGTCAGAAGAGTTAAATTCCTGCAGTTTTTAAGCCTGTTGCCTAACGGTTTCTCATATCCCACGACATCGACCATGGCTTTTTTTAGGGCAGGCTACTCTGTGTGTTATGAGCCTATCCATACTGGCCAAAGGGAGGGGAAAAGTCATATTAAACCGATACAGGATGGTATTCGATTTCTTCTGATCATTTTCAAAATTGGGACGCTATACTCCCCTCTCAAACTTTTCGTGCCGATAGCATTCGCCCTGTTCAGTTTGGGGCTGGGTTATTATGGGTACACGTTTGCTACTGCGAGTAGGTTTACGAACATGAGTGCGCTTTTGCTGACGACATCCCTAACCATCTTTCTCGTAGGGCTTGTTTCAGAGCAAATTACGGCTTTGATGTATAAAGACAAGGATTAAAAGAAGAGTTTCTAAAAAAATTTTAACAAAACTTTGCGACGTATAAAATATTAGCACTTAATTTTTCGAATAAAATACTCAGGGTTCGATAGATAAATCTATGAGTATGGAACTGATACAAGTAATGCCTGTATGGAAACCTGAAATCAATGGCTCGCAGAGCACTATTTTTTTCCGCCGAGTAGATATCTAGACTCGCTGACATGGTTTTACTGTTCTGCTCCAATGCGCCCTGCCTCGGAGGCTCTTTGAAGCAATTTTTTTAGAGTCCGACGGCGCTCCAGACACCGAGGCGTCTCTTTTTAGCGTTTGAGTAAATTTCTGATTTTGTAATTACTCTAAGATTTTTGGGGGTCAGGTTGAAGAAACATGTATTGATAATAGCATCCGAGTTCCCAACATACTCTGAGACGTTTGTGGTTGATCACGTGAAGGGTATGTTGAGTTTAGAGTGGAATGTTTCCGTTGCTGCTAATAAAATTGATCAGAAATCGTTTGATAATTGCTTTTCAGATTGTTCAGTTCAGCCAGCTGTTTTCCAACTATCTTCCTTTTTTCGATTGGTGCGGGGAGGGATTTTCAGGGATCTTCGCAGAGCCGTCGAGAGCATTGCAAGTCACCCTAACCCTAACTCCTTGAATGCACGTTTGATAGCGGTTAAAGCTCAACGCTTGTCAGAACTCATACAAACAATTCGTCCTGATCTTGTTCACGCACATTTTGGCCCAAATGGCGTCCTAGCCGCAATAGCGTTAGAAAACAATACAATACCATTGATCGTGAATTTTCATGGTTATGACGTTACTGCCTACACGAAAAAATTTGGTTGGAACATGTACCAGTCTCTATTGAAGACAGCGACTCTAGTAGGTCATAGCCAATTTGTGAGTCGTAGAATTTTGAGAAATCTAGGGCGTCAGATTGAGCTAGTTGTGATGGGCGTTGATACCGGTCGGTTCTCGCCAAACATTGGGAAGACTCAAGTTTGGCCGAGCCCTTTAAAGTTGTTGTCGGTGGGTAGGTTGACTACATGTAAAGGGCATGACATTGCAATTGATACGGTCAAGTTGCTGAATGCTAGGCATCCTAACTGGAATATTGAACTTGTAGTTGTCGGAAGTGGTGAAGAACAAGAGAGGCTCACGAAGCGAATAAAATTTGCTGGGCTTTCAGGAAATATCAGATTTCGTGGGTCATTGGATTACAGGCATATCCCTGGCGTAATGCAGTCTGCAGATATACTGCTGGTTTGTTCGCAGCCGACACCTGATGGTTCGGAGGAGGCATTCTGCCGAGTTGCTGTAGAAGCTATGGCTTGTGGTATGGCTATAGTCGCAACCCCTTGTGGCGGGTTGCCCGATACTGTTGATGGTGCCGGTTATGTTACTAGCGGGTTCGATGCAGCTTCGATAGCTGAAGCCGTCGAATTGCTGGTATCTTCTGAAACGCCAGCATCAGCCGTTGAAATTTCAGTCAAAGCGGCTAAAAAATATGATATTAAAAAAATGATGGATGATTACAAACTTATCTCAGAAAAGGTTCTATTGTTGCCATGAAATTTTATTCAATTTCTTATTTTAAATTCTTTGTCAGAAAGTTTTGTAATTTAATTTTGAAAAAATCTGAACTTTCTATATCGCAAAGAAATGATATGCTTTTTATATCACCTAATGACAAGATAGGTTCTGTTATTCAAAGTCATGGATATTATGAGAAAGAATTTTTGATTTGCATAAAAGTATTGGTTGAGCATCTTTCAATTTCTAATAAGTTGGCAGTAGACGTTGGGGCGAATATTGGAAATCATACGTTATATTTCTCCCACTTATTTGATTCCGTCGTCGCCTTTGAGCCAAGCCTTTCCCTGAATCTGGTGCTTCAGGCAAATTTAATTCGTAATAAGAGAAAAAATGTCGAAGTTATTCGCTGTGGTTTAGGAGAAACGAATGGAAATGCGTTTATTAAAGAACTGTCCCGGGAACATACAGGGATGGTTGAATTAGAAATTTTTTCCGGGGATTCTGAAGGTTTGGTCGAAGCTGTTGAAGTAAATAGAGGAGACGATCTACTTTTTGACAGGCTGCTCCCTATCGGATTTATCAAAGTTGATGTTGAAGGAATGGAGGTTTCAGTATTTAAAGGAATGAAGGAGTGTATTTCGAGGGATAAACCGCTAATCGCTTTTGAAGCGCGAAATATTGTAGAGGGTAATCAGGCAATTCAGTGGCTTTCTGACGTAGGATATTCGTATTTTTATGAGGTTTTCGCTTCCAGAATCGGCGCCGGGAAATACCTTGATGTCAGATCGTTGTTCGCTCTCCGAAAGAGCTATATGTTAAGAAAAATAGAGAGATTGGAGAACAAGCATTATTCTGCAATTTTTGCCTCGGTAGATGAAATTGTCTTTTAAGTCTCTTGTGGGGAAGTTTGTCCTAAGTCAGCAGTTTGTTGCTTTGTGTGCTCAGGGCGCCAAGGTCGCATTGTTGGCTGTATATTTAGTGCTATCAGCCCGTTCCCTTGGCGCAGAGGGCTACGGGTATGTTGTAGTGGCCGTCAGTATTGCCTCGTTATTTGTTCAATTCGTTGGGCTTGGATCTGGAATAGCAAATGTTCGTGAAGCTGCCAGAGACCCTGCCACCTTCTCCGCGGCTTGGGGCCTGGCTCTTGTCCGATATGTCGTTTCAGGTATGCTTCTGGGCAGTTTATATCTGTCAATTAGTTTTATCTTTACAGACGATGTCTTGACATCAGAGGCTTGGTTTCTTGTAGCTGTTTCCGAAATCTTGCTGCTCCCATTATGCATGGTCACTGCATACGCATTCATGGCTTATGGAATGGTCAGACTGTCACTTTTAACCCAAATAGTCGCGCCAGCATTAAAGGCAATCGCCCTCACTGTTTTTTTTTTTCATGGAGAGGGGCTTGACGTTGAGGCGTATGCAGCGTTGATGGTTTTAAGTACTTTTATCGCGGCGTCCATGGTTATGGTTTTGGCATTCAGGTTGCTTCCTCCGATTATTTGGCCAAATCCGGCTGAAGTCTGGAAGATTCGGTCTGATATTCTCTATTCTGTAAACAGCCTAACGAATCAGGGAGTGGCGGAGGGAAGCAAACCCTTGACAATGACCATGGCTGGGGTCGGTGAAACGGGGGCTTATGGTGCGGCTATGAGAATAGTTGCCGCTGCATCTATGCCGATCACATCAGTTATACAGTCTCAAGCGTTCCGCCTTTTTGGCTATGGCAAATCTATCCAGACTGCGCACTTTGTTTTCTTTTCTCGCTATGCGGTAGTTTTTCTAGCGTACAGTTTTTTTTGCCTTCTGCTACTCTGGCTTTTGTCGGGATACTTTGGAGAAATTTTGGGGCCGGGATTTGAGTCCATAGATAGCTTGATCCTGATTTTGGCGTTTTGGCTGCCGGCATTTGCTATTCGTCAGCTCATTGGTGCCGCACTTACTACAACGGATAAGATAAAGGTAAGGATTTATTTAGATTTAGCCTCGATTCTATTTTTTTTATGTTTAGGGCTTTATCTGATTCCTGAGTATGGGCCAATCGGTACGGCTGTTTCGGTCGTCTCGGCAGAATTTTTTTGGTGTTTTATGGCAATAATTTCTTTTAAGATTTCTCGCTTTCGTTGAAGTCACGAAAAGAGGCTCAAAAGGTGTTGTAAATGAGCGGTAAAAATATCTCTTTGGTTAGCGTCATTATTCCCGTCTTCAATGATCAAGCAGGATTGCTAAAATGTATTGAAGCTATGTCCTCACAATCCTATCCACCTCAATCGCTAGAGATCATTGTGGTGGACAATGGTTCTACGCCATCAATTAAAGTTGAAAACTCTCTAGGTCTGAACATTAAAGTTATTCGTTGTGAGAAGCCTGGTTCGTATGCTGCCAGAAATGCTGGTTCAGAGGTCGCTTCTGGTGATCTTTTTGCATTTACTGACGCAGATTGCTGGCCGGCCAAAGATTGGCTCAAGTCGGGTGTCGCAACACTTGAGTCACATGGCGGAAGGGCTTTCGTTGGTGGTGAAGTTGAGATTGTTGAACCTCCCAGTCCGTCCGTTGTGGCGCTTTATCAGCGGGCTACCAGCTTTGGTCAAGAGTCTAATATTAAAGAGAAAAAATTTACTGGCACATTGAATCTGTTTTGTACTAAGGAATTGTTCAGATCTGTCGGAGGGTTTGAAGATCGCCTGTTGTCTGGCGGTGACAGGGAGTGGTCGTGGCGTGCGCTCAAGCGAGGCTTTTCTCTTGTCTATGAACCAACGGCCGTTATTTATACCGAGCCTCGAACCACATTAAGGGGTGCCATCTTGCAGGCAAGGCGCATTACTGCGGGCAGAAGAATGCTGCGTGAGTTTGGCCTCGCACATGTCGGTAGCCAAAATATAGCCAAAAAAAGAAGTGTTTGGCAGTCTGCGGTCTGGCTATTATGTCGAAAAGAGCTAAGCACTGTGGAGAGGGTGCAGATACTTTCTATTGCGGTGGTTATTCGTTTTGCAGAGTCCGTTGAAGGCCTCAGATTGGCTCTTGGCGCAAGAGCCGAGAGGCGTTAAACCTGCGTATAGCACTGCAGAGTATAGGCACTCAGCATTATGTTTTCTGAGAACCTGTTTTTAGCAGACAGCCGTGCGGAGCTGCTCATTTTACGGCGCAATGAATCATTTGATGCAAGGTGACGTATCGCTCGCGTAAAGTCGGCGATGCTATCTCTCTTGCATAAATAGCCGTTTTTTTTATGGTCTATGACTTCAATAACAGACGAGCCTGCCGAAGCAAATACAGGAAGCCCACATGCCATAGCTTCAGCGGCTACTAAGCCAAACCCCTCACTACGTGAAGGAAAAAGAAGGGCGTCAGCATTCTGCATGGCTTTGGCTACCTCAGCATCTCCGTTCAAGCGGCCAATATCGCGCATATTAGGAGGCATTGTTGCCTTATCCTTTTTTGAAGTAGGTCCTCCTGTATAATGCAACTCATAGGTATCACCTAATTCGCTCATGATTGGGGCCAGCAAATCTACTCCTTTTAGTGCCTTCCAACTACCCACATACAACAACCGAAATGGTTCTTCAGGTAAGCGTACGCGCGTCCCAGGGGTAAATATATCGGTATCGATCCCGTTGTAAATCAGCTGCATAGGAACGTCCACGAGCGTTTTTTTTGCTGTATCGGCAACAAACTGACTGACGGCAATTACCTTTCTGGCTCGGCGCATTACACGGCGTTCCATGGGAGCGATCCAGTGTTTGTGATAAGCCGCCCGGAGCCAGCCTTTATAACCAAGGGCATCCGGGTGGTGAACGGCATGATGGATTGTCGCTATCGCCGGCAGGGTTTTTGGAATGAAACGCGGGTGTAACCACGTGTTGACGTGAACCACAGTGGCCCATTCTGGCGGTTTGGGCGCGCGAACAGTCCAGGGGGCGTATTCAGCACGCAGGGGGAGCCAGGTTACTTCTGCCCTTATACCTCGATCTTTCAAGCCTTTGACTAGACGCTGGGTAAAGATATCCGTGCCTGTATTGGTTCTTACGGTAGGGAACCAGATTGCGGGCTGCATTTGCATGTTATTTGTCCTTTTTTAGGGTTGCTGCAATTGCGAGGTATGCTGCTTGGTCAAATTTGCGCTGCATGTGTTGCTCATAAAAAATTCCCGCTTATACTCAACGGTGCTTATCTAGAGGTTAGTTTCTTTTTATTTTCAACTGGTTGTTGTCGCAAAACAATCTAAGGAAACACTGATCAATTAACGAAAGGCGGCAACTAATTGCAAGCCAACCCAAATTCGGGTTGAGAAATAATCTAACGGGGTAGTCGGTTAGCTCCTCTACCCACTATATGTTGTGTTTTCACCAGAGGTACCCGTGAGTTATTTTAGCCTCGGTCACCGGCTCTGTGATGACCGCCTGCTCCAGGAGTCGACGGAAGAC
>Ga0314774_1001447_pt1 | contig 15107 bp, 11 predicted proteins | sample MetaGCBIA2018_FD_204515 | JGI IMG/M metagenome (GOLD analysis project Ga0314774, IMG submission 204515) | Cryopeg brine microbial communities from Beaufort Sea near Barrow, Alaska, United States - CBIA 2018 | ecosystem: Environmental > Aquatic > Marine > Coastal | place: USA: Alaska | collected... | reverse complement strand
GAGCGAAAGCTTCTGCGGCTTCCAGGGCTTCTTGTCCGTTATTACAAACTTTAAGGGTATAGCCTCCCATCATCTCCAACGCCATTTGAGCAATTGACTGAATATCGGGTTCATCTTCAGCGTATAAAATTTTTGTAAGGCTTGGTGCTGACATAGTAGTATCCTTTCATTTTTAAGATTTAACCTTGGCTCAAAACATTCCAGTCGAACCGTTTGAAAACTAGCGACCAACCAGTTTTTTGATCGTAGCGATTAACTCGTCATTGGTCGTTTTTGACTTAACCAAAGCTTCTGCCACAGTACGGTTTTGTGAAATTTTAATATCGTCTGCTGAAAAAATCATTATTTGAGGTGCACTAGGTAATTTACGAATGTTTTCAATCAGATCTAAACCCGATCCATCCGGTAAGCCAATATCCAGTAAGACTAAATCATAGTTTTCACGGGTTAAAGCTATTCGGGCGGCTTGTAAGGTAGCGGTCTGGGTAATTTCAAATGAGTCATCCAATAACATCTTCACCAAATTACGAATATCAGCGTCGTCTTCAACGTGCAAGATTCGTTTAGTGGTCTGAGTATTGAATTTGACAATAACAGCTTCAATAGCCCTAATAAGATGCTCTTCGTCAATGGGTTTATTAATCCACCTCACCGAACCGTTAAAACTGACTCCCTCGGGCGTATTTTTGGTGATATCCGCTTTAGCTGAGACAAATATAATTGGGACATTTTTAGTCACTGAGTTTTCACGTAATTCCTTATATAGAGTCACGCCATCTTTATCCGGTAACATGATGTCCAAAGTCATAGCGACATAATCATTCTTAAGCAATAACTCTTTAGCTGCTTGAGCGGTCGTCGCGATATCTGAGTCAAAACCAGATTGTGCCAACATCAACCTCAACAAGGACCCAATATCGGGCTCATCTTCGCAAATGAGTATGCGTTGCGCAGTATGTTTATTCAGCGCGCTTAGTGCTTGTGGGGTCTGACTAGTGACCAGTTCAGGAATATCAAAATAAAAGGTGGTACCCACCCCTAACTCTGTTACAAATGAGATTCGTCCGTTATGCTTCTCAACCATCGCCTTACTGATGTTTAACCCTAAACCTGTCCCTCCTACTTGACGTGTATCAGAGGAATCGGCCTGAGTAAACTTATCAAATATTCTGCCTTCTAATGCTTTAGGAATTCCGGGACCATGATCTGTAACGGAGATACGTATTTGCTGATGATGACGTGTCGCACTGATTTTTATTTTATCGCCTTTGGGTGCGAATTTAGCCGCGTTTGACATTAAATTATTCATGACCTGCATCAACCGATTTGAATCCGCCAATAGCTTAGAACTGGTTATATTACACTCTAAAATAAACTCAACGCCATGTTGCTCTGCGTACCCATGATTCGATTCGATGGCCTCTTTTAAAAATGGCAAAACTTCGATCTCTTCAAAATTAAAATCCATCTGGCCCGATTCAATTTTAGACAAATCTAAAATATCATTTATGAGCATTAAGAGACGTTCGGTATTATTATGAGCGATGCCCAGCAACTGCTTGGCTTTAGCATTAAATTCTCCCGCAAGTCCACCCGTTAGCAGGCCAATTGAACCTCGGATAGAGGTTAAGGGTGTCCTTAATTCATGACTGACGGTAGAAATAAATTCTTCTTTAAGTTTATCGGCTTGTTTTCGCTCAGTAATGTCTCGGACAATCCCAGTAAAGTGTTTTTTACCATTAATGATCATTTCATTGACGGCTAATTCAAGCGGAAAAATCGAGCCATCTTTGCGTTGACCTTCGACCTCTCTTCCGATGCCAATAACTCTTTTCTCACCCGTTTCATTATGATGTTTTAAATAACCATCATGTTCGTCTTTATAAGGATTAGGCATCAACATCTTAATATTTTGGCCGACCATCTCCATTTTAGTGTAACCAAAAATATTAAGCGTTGCTGGATTGACGGTTTCAATGATGCCAACCTTATCAATGGTAATAATGCCATCCACCACCGTATTTAAAATTGCTTTATTGCGGCTTTCAACATCTTTACGACGGTTTTCTGCTTCAACGCGTTCGCTTATATCTCGCACAACGCCGGCAAACATTTTTACACCACCAATCACCATCTCATTGACAGCGAGATCAATTGGAAAAATAGTACCGTCTTGTCGCTGGCCCTGCACTTCACGACCAATTCCAATGACTTTCTTCTCACCGGTCTCACGATGGTGTTTTAAATAACCATCATGTTCCTCTTTATAAGGATTCGGCATTAACATCTTGACATTTTGACCCACCATCTCGGCTTCAGTGTAACCAAACATCCGGGTTACAGCAGGATTGACGGTTTCCATAATACCAACCTGATTGATCGTAATGATGCCATCCGCCACGGTTTCTACAATGACTTTGGTACGGTTTTCCATGTCTTTACGTTGGCGGTCAGCTTCAATGCGTTGGCTCACATCACGCACCACACAAGTAAATACTTTAACCCCATCAATCACCATATCTGTCACGATCAATTCTATTGGAAATATTGATCCATCTTTACGCTGCCCTTCTAACTCGAGAGTACCAGCCCCTGTGATTTTTTTCACTCCTGTATCTCGATAACTTTGTAAATAACCTGCATATTCAACACGGTATTTGTTCGAAATCAGTAAAATCGCCGATTGGTTAATCAGCTCTTCTTTAGAGTACCCAAACATGCGTAAAACAGCAGGATTAACCGTCTCTATAATGCCAAGTTCGCTTGTGGTAATAATACCATCCAAAATAGTCTCAACAATTGCACGCATGCGTGCTTCGTTATTTTTTATTGTTTGTATGGAATCATTCATAAATAGGGAGTTCTTAGTGAGTGGTAAGACTACAATGTGAATATGTACGTTTTATTCTATAACAAAATCGCCAAACATGAACTTTTAACATTCTCATGCTTGATTAATATCTCATCTACCTCTATAAAAGATTATTAAGAACAGATCAATCTACCTACCAGAAATTTAATCTTAAACGACTGGACAAAGACGGCTTAGGCCAAGCTCTAATAATCACAAAATACTTAAAACAGTCTTTAATTTTAAACAGGCTTTTTTAAAGTCGAAATTCAAGCCGTTATCCCATAAAATAGACATTTATCTTAATGTACGTTTTATCAAGAGCACTGAATCCATGAATACCTTGAGCCATTTAACCCAGCAGCAAAAAGACACCCTTTATGCGCAAGCGCATGAAGCGGTGGGTGCATTCCAGTTTGATGAATCTGTAGTGGCCGTGTTCCCAGATATGATTCAACGCTCCGTTCCTGGATATCAAACAATCCTTACAGGTATTGGTGAGCTTACGAAAAAATATGCTCAAAACAATACTAAACTGTATGATCTGGGCTGCTCTTTGGGTGCTGCAACCTTGACGATGCGGCGCAGCATTGAAAGTAAAAGCTGCGAAATCATTGCGATTGATAATTCGGAGGCCATGATTCAACGGGCACAAGAGTACTTACATGCCTATCACTCTGAGATTCCAGTTCACTTACACTGTGCCGATATGACCAAGGTGTCTATCGAAAATGCTTCGGTCGTCGTGATTAACTTTACTCTGCAATTTATCGATCCGGAGCAACGTGAACAATTGCTAACGACAATTTACCAAGGCCTAAATCCAGGTGGAATTTTGATTCTTTCAGAAAAAATTCATTTTGAAGATAAAGCCTTGCAAGAGAGCATTGAGTATATGCATCTGCAATTTAAACGTGCCAATGGCTATTCGGAGTTGGAAATCAGTCAAAAACGAAGTTCTTTAGAGAATGTTTTAATCAGTGATACTGAACATACGCATTTAGAGCGTTTCAAAAAAGTAGGTTTCGAAACGTCAGGCATTTGGTTTCAAGCCTACAATTTTGCCTCTTTCATCGCCATTAAATAAGTCCTCGAGCAATCCGACCAGGCCTGGTTATCTTTTCTATGCACCTTCAAAGTCTGATCTTAAAGCCTTATAATGCCCACACTTAATTCAGATGCTGGGCAGGTTTCACGTGAAACAACACTACAATACATTTTGGGCACGTCTAGAGGAGACAAAATTAGAATCTTGGCAACAAGCCCTGCCGCCTATTCTTGATATAGCCCTCAACCCTGAAAGCAACGGCAACTTGCACCGTTGGTTAACCGCGATGAAAGCCATTGAAACCTACCCAAGCAATGTACCTTATGATATCAACCATTCTGTCCTTAGAGCCAGTGATGCTAAAGCGCTCTCTCCCGATGAAAGAATCCTGCTGGAAGAGACTCTTAGACTCTTCCAGCCGTGGCGCAAAGGCCCTTTTAGCATTCACGGCATTCACATTGATACCGAATGGCACTCCGACTGGAAATGGGACAGAGTACGCCCCCACCTTTCGCCCTTAGCGGGCAAAAAGGTATTAGATATTGGTTGTGGCAGTGGTTACCACCTGTGGCGTATGGCTGGCGAAGGCACGGAACTTGCCGTGGGAGTGGATCCAAGCCTACTATCAATGAGCCAGTTTTTAGTCTTAAAGCATTTCATTGGCGAATCCGTACCCGCCTATTTTTTACCACTGACGTTAGAGCAACTACCCACCTCCACGCGAGGCGGCGCTTTTGATACCGTCTTCTCAATGGGTGTTTTATATCACCGTCGCTCTCCTATTGATCATATCTACGATCTCAAGAAACACCTCGTTCCTGGTGGCGAATTGGTATTAGAAACCCTGGTCATTCCTGAAGGTTATGGCCAGTTATTGCTCCCCGAAGACCGTTATGCGCAAATGCGTAATGTTTGGTTTTTACCCTCGGTGTTAGAGCTGACTCACTGGTTAAAACGGTGTGGGTTTGAAAATGTACGTTGTGTCGATGAAAATCAAACATCAATAGAAGAACAGCGCAGCACCGATTGGATGCAGTGGAACTCTTTAGAAAGTTTTTTAGACCCTGAAGACCATAATAAAACTATTGAGGGTTACCCAGCGCCATTGCGTGCGGTAATGGTATGTAACACCCCAAAATCCTAATAAATAGCCTTTTTTTCTTAATCTCTGCGTTGGAAATTTGCTCGTGTACAGATGTACACTTTACCAATCACAGCCTTGACCTTAAGCAAAAATTCTCATTTATATACCTAGGCCTTGAGTCTAAATTTTGTCCCGTTTTGCATTCACTCTAAAAGTGACCAAGCCTGGTTACTTTTATTCTGATATAAAAAAACCCGCCATGCTCAACAGAACATGACGGGGTTTTTGTTAGAACTTAGGGCTTCGGACTATAAAGCCTTACTTTCCAAGCACTTCTTTAAGGGCGGCTAAACAGAAAAGAACTTTTTCACGTTTAGAACTTTCGCCCATCAAACCAATACGCCAAACCTTACCAGCTAAAGCGCCAAGACCTGCACCGATTTCTAGATTGTATTCGTTTAGCAAAGTAGTACGAACAGCTGCTTCATCAACGCCTTCTGGCACCCAGATAGTGTTCAACTGAGGCAGGCGATCTTTTTCGTCAACAACAAACTTAATGCCCATTGCTTCCAGACCCGTTTTTAACTGCTGATGGTTAGTGGCATGACGTGCCCATGCGTTTTCTAGACCTTCGTCCGTTAACATGACCAATGACTCATGCAGCGCATACAACGTATTGACTGGCGCAGTGTGGTGATAGGCACGTTTCGCACCTGCTCCCCAATACCCCATCACTAAGTTTAAATCCAAGAACCAACTTGGTACCTTAGTCGCGCGGTTACGCACCTTGTCTAAAGCGCGCTCATTAAAACTAATAGGTGAAAGACCTGGTACACATGACATACATTTCTGAGTACCAGAATAAATGGCATCAATGCCCCATTCATCTACACGTAACTCAATGCCACCAAGAGAGGTCACGGCATCAACAATCGTTAAACAGCCATGATCTTGTGCGATTTTACAAATTGTTTTCGCATCAGATGCCGCACCCGTTGAAGTTTCAGCATGAACAAACGCAACAATTTTAGCATCAGGATGTGCTTTACAAGCCGCTTCTACTTTAGACGTTGTGACCGCAGTGCCCCACTCATCAGAAACGATAATTGCTTCGCCGCCAAAACGTTCTACGTTCTCTTGCATACGCATACCAAATACACCATTGATACATACGATGACTTTATCGCCTGGCTCAACTAAGTTAACAAAACACGCTTCCATACCGGCTGAACCCGGTGCCGAAATAGGCATAGTGAGCGCGTTTTCAGTTTGAAATGCATATTTCAGCATCTCTTTTACTTCATCCATCATGCCAACAAAGGCTGGATCTAAGTGACCAATGGTTGGGCGAGCCATAGCGGACAAGACACGTGGGTGGATATCAGAAGGACCTGGGCCCATTAAAGTACGTAGTGGTGGGTTAAAAGAGTGCATAAGATTTCCTTTAAATTAAAATATGACTAGAAAATTGATTTGGCTCAATTATAATGGCAGTTAACTATGATATACAAGAGTTAAAAAATGGATGTTATTCAAGCACTAAAAGAAGCCATCTCCGCTAAAAACGTTTTAGACTCGGTAGAGTCTTGCCGACCTTACGAATGCGATGGCCTTTCCGCATACCGAGAAAAACCACTTGCCGTTGCGCTGCCAGATGATGTAGAGCAGGTTAAAGCTGTATTGCGCATTTGTAAACAATATAAGGTACCTGTCATCACTCGTGGCTCAGGAACGGGACTCGCAGGGGGCACCTTACCGTTGAAAGACGGTATTGTTTTAGGGCTTTCTAAACTCAGTGATATTATCAAAATTGATCCATTGCAGCGTATTGCCGTCGTTCAACCAGGGGTTAGAAATATCTCTGTCAGTCAAGCCGTAGAGAAATATGGCCTTTATTATGCACCAGATCCTTCCTCACAAATTGCCTGTTCGATTGGTGGGAATGTTGCCGAAAACTCTGGTGGCGTTCACTGTCTAAAATATGGTCTAACCGTTCACAATGTCCTTTCTATCAAAGTGCTTGATATGGATGGTGAAGAGAGCGTTTTTGATGAAAAAGATGATGGCATTGATCTATTAGCGTTATTAAATGGATCAGAAGGTCTATTGGGCGTGATTGTGGAAATCAAACTCAAACTTTTACCCAAACCGGAGTCTGCGCAATTGGTGATGGCCGCTTTTCACTCGGTCAGTGATTGTGCTGATGCAGTGACAAGCGTGCTTGAACAAGGCATTATCCCAGCCGGTCTAGAGATGATGGATAAGTTCTCTTTAATGGCCGCCGAAGAATTTGCCAAAGTCGGCTATCCAACAGATGCTGAAGCCTTATTGCTTTGCGAAGTGGATGGTAGCCATGCACAAGTGCAAACCGATGCCAAACGTGTGGCGGATATTCTGACCCAAAAGGGCGCTTATAAAATCACCGTCTCGCAAAGTGAAAAAGAACGAATCGCTTTATGGCAAGGCCGTAAAAATGCCTTCCCAGCCGTTGGGCGTTTTTCACCGGATTATTATTGTATGGATGGTACCATTCCACGTAACAAGCTGGCTTTCGTTCTAGAAGAGATTGATCGCATGTCCGGTATTTATGGACTTAAAGTCGCCAATGTCTTCCATGCAGGTGACGGCAACTTGCACCCTTTGATCCTCTACGATGCGAATAAACCCGGTGAGTTAGAGTTGACCGAAAAATTCGGTACTGAAATTCTTAACCTATGTGTTGATGTCGGTGGAACCATTACTGGCGAACATGGCGTGGGTGTAGAGAAACTCAACTCAATGTGTCACCAATACAATACCCCCGAACTGGAAATTTTCCACGGCATTAAAGCCGTATTTGATAAGACAGGCCTGCTAAACCCTGGTAAAGCGGTGCCAACGTTACATCGTTGTGCCGAAGTCGGTCAGATGCACGTGCATAATAATCAATTACCTCATCCACATTTGGAGCGTTTTTAATGTCTACCTTTTCAACGCCCAATCAAGTTGTCGAGCAGTTTGCCGAGCAAATCAAACAAGCTAATATAGACAAACAAACGATCCAAATTACTGGCAATCAAAGTAAAGTGCCGTTAGGCATTGAGGATTTTAATGGTCTGCCCGTACAGGAACTTAATATCTCAAACTACAGCGGAATCATTGAGTATGAACCCGCAGAATTAGTGGTTACCGTCAAAGCAGGCACGCCTTTAACCGAACTGCAAGCGGCCCTAGCGGAGCGCAATCAAATGTTGGCCTTTGAGCCGCCTGATTATGGAAATTCGACCATTGGCGGCACCTATGCTGTTGGCTTAACAGGCCCTTCAAAACCCTTTAGAGGGATATTGAGAGACTTTGTTTTAGGCACCAAACTAATTGATGGTCAAGGTCGTCAGCTTGGGTTTGGCGGCAAAATGATTAAGAACGTCGCCGGTTATGATGTCTCTCGCATGTTGGTGGGTTCAAAAGGCTCCATGGCCTTAATTACTGAAATGAGTCTAAAAGTAATTCCGCTAGCTGTCGAAGTAACCTATTGCATTGAAATGCCAGAAAATGAGGCTATTTTATTAATGAATAAAATGGCAGGTACGGCATTGCCAATGACTGGAGGAGCTTATTACCAAGGGCGTTTTTATTATCGCGTAGCCGGTGAACATCCCCTGCAAACCAATCAAGTTGGCGTAAGAGAGTGTGATAACAGTGTTTGGGTTACGCTTAATCCCTTTAGACCCGAACTCGAATCGGGTGAGAAACTCTGGCGAGTTGATGTTGAAAGCACCAACCCAGCGATTGAAAATACCATAGCCGTGGGCATGGGAGGCACACGTCGTTGGGTTGCCAGCCCAAATAAACCCAATCACCCCTATGTGACATTATGGCAAACACGTTTTGCCCCAAGGCATAACGACACGCCTTGTGTGCAGAAAATAAAATTGGGTTTAAGAGATGTATTTGATCCGAATCACATTTTTAAACAGCTTTAAACAGCAGACTCTATGACCCATAACAGAGCCTTTAAATACTTAAAAAGATAAATAGACACTATTATGCAGACAAATTTACCTACTGATCTACTTGCAACGGAGCAAGGCAAAACAGCCGATAAGATTTTACGTTCTTGCGTACACTGTGGTTTCTGCCTTTCGACTTGTCCCACTTACGGCATCCTAGGCGATGAACTTGACTCTCCGCGTGGGCGAATCTATTTGATCAAAAGTGTTTTAGAAGGCAATGACGTCTCTAAAGACACCTTAAGCCACTTAGACCGCTGTTTAACCTGCCGTTCTTGTGAAACGACCTGCCCTTCTGGGGTGGAATACGGTCATTTATTGGATATTGGACGTGAAGTTGTAGAAGAACTCAGTCCGCGCAATCCACTGCAAAGACTCAGCCGTTATGCGGTGCGTAAAAGCTTAACAACCCCCTGGTTCTTTAATTTAACCATCCGCTTAATGCCATTCTTAAAACACTCTAAAGCCATTCAATTCACCGTTGACGAGTTAGCACTGCAGCAATCCCTCAAGGATCAAGAAGATGCACTTAAATCGAGCGTACTGTTGCTATCAGGTTGCGTTCAGCCGACTTTAGCGCCGAACATTAACCAATCAAGCATTAAAGTCCTAAACCGCTTAGGCCTGAATGTTATTGAAACCCCACAAGATCAGTGTTGTGGTGCAGTTGATCAACACCTGTCAGGCACACAAGATGCCATGCATAAAATTAAGGCCAATATTGATGCCTGGTTACCGTACTTAGATCAAGGCGTCAAAGCGATTATCTCAAATGCCAGTGGTTGCGGAGTGATGATTAAAGACTATCCGCACTTGCTTAGAGAAGATGCCGAATATTCAGCCAAAGCGTTGCGTATTGCCGAACATACTAAAGATATTTCTGAATTTTTACTTTCACAAGATCTGTCGATTTTCACCCATTTTGATAACCAAAAAATAACTTTTCACTCACCTTGCACCTTGCAACACGGTCAAAAACTTCAAGGTGTGGTTGAAGAGGCACTTGGTAAATTGGGTTATCGCGTTAATCCCGTTAAGGATGCCCACCTATGCTGTGGCTCCGCTGGAACCTATTCGATTTTTCAGCCAAAATTATCTAAACAACTCAGAGATAACAAGCTGGCAAATCTACTCGAAGTCAAAACCCCGATTATTGTTACCGCGAATATCGGTTGTTTAATGCATTTACAAAAAGGCACTAAAACACCGGTTAAGCATTGGATAGAACTCCTCTAGAAGATCGAATCAAAACAGTCTTTTACCCAATTCCTGTTTTGAATATTGCTGCACTTGACCAAAAATCCAAGCGTCACTCACGACTCTAGAAACTTTTAATTTAAATAAACAAAGCGGTCTTAGAAACAATTAAGACGCGATGAGATCTTTGCATGACTTAGGAGCGAAAGAAAAATGAGATAAAATTGTGCTGATTGAGGCGGGAAACGCAGGTAATAGCTAGCTATTGCCAAGTTTTTCAACGAAAAGCAGTGCAATTTTAGCCATTTTTACTCGTTCATTAAGTCATGCAGAGGTCTCACTATAAGAATTGAGGAACACCCATGTCAGATATCGAAATCGCTCAAAAAGCCAAGATGAAGCCTATTATTGGTCTAGCAGAAGAAATTTTTGGAATCCCTGCGGAGCATTTAGATCCTTACGGTCACTACAAAGCCAAACTGTCTTTGGAATACGTTGACCAAGTTTCACACAACAAGGCGCAAGGTAAATTAATCCTAGTCACGGCGATTAGCCCAACGCCTGCCGGGGAAGGTAAAACCACCACCACCGTCGGTTTAGGCGATGCGATGAACCGTCTAGGCAAAAAAGAGGGTAAACACGCAGGTAAAAAAACCATTATGTGTCTACGTGAACCCTCTTTAGGACCTTGTTTTGGCATGAAAGGAGGCGCCGCTGGAGGCGGTTACTCGCAAGTTGTACCGATGGAAGACATCAACCTACACTTTACCGGTGATTTTCATGCCATTGGCGTCGCACACAATTTATTGTCAGCAATGATTGATAATCACATTAACCACGGTAACGCTTTAGGCATTGACCCACGTCGTATTAAGTGGAAACGTGTGGTGGATATGAATGACCGTGCATTGCGTTCAATCACCGTCGGACAAGGTGGCCCTGCCAACGGTTACTTACGTGAAGATGGTTTTGATATCGTGGTTGCCTCTGAAGTGATGGCGATTTTATGCCTAGCAACCAACCGCGCGGATCTGAAAGAACGTTTAGGCCGTATCGTGGTCGCCTATAAGGCAGACAGAGTCACCCCTATTTACGCCAGCGATATTAAAGCGCATGGTGCTATGGCCGCTTTACTAAAAGATGCCATTAAACCGAATATCGTACAAACCTTAGAAAACAACATTGCCATTGTTCACGGTGGACCTTTCGCCAATATCGCCCACGGTTGCAACTCGGTAACGGCTACACAAACCGCTTTAAAACTGGCCGATTACGCTATCACTGAAGCTGGTTTTGGGGCAGATTTAGGCGCCGAGAAGTTTCTAAATATCAAATGTCGCTCAGCGAAACTCGCACCTTCTGCTGTAGTATTAGTCGCCACGGTTCGTGCGCTTAAATATCACGGTGGCGTTGAAAAAGATCACCTTAACCAAGAGAACCTAAGCGCGCTAGAGAGCGGTTTTGTTAACCTTGAGCGCCACCTACATAACATCACCGTCAACTACGGCCTACCTGCTGTTGTGTGTATTAACCACTTCACTTTCGATTCAGATGCCGAGACCGCACTGCTGCAAGCGAAGTGTGAAGCCTTAGGCGTTAAATGCATTATCTCGAAACATTGGGCAGAAGGTGGTGCAGGTGCCGAAGAACTCGCAGAAGCGGTATTCGATATTGTCGATCACCGTGAGCCTGGTTTTGATTACCTGTATGAAGATGAGCTGCCTTTGTGGGAGAAGATGGAAACCATTGCCACTAAATTATACGGTGCTAAAGAAATCACCGCCAGCGCTAAGGTACGTGATGAGATAGCCAGACTCCAAGAACACTATGGTACTCTGCCAATCTGTATGGCAAAGACACAAATGTCATTTTCTACCGATCCAACAGCCAAGGGCGCACCCAGCGGGCATATCATTGAAATTAGCGATGTTAAACTAGAAAATGGAGCCGGTTTCATTGTCGCCATTGCGGGCAATATGATGACCATGCCAGGCCTACCAAAAGTGCCAACGGCCGAACGTATCGATATTGATGATGACGGTGTTATTACGGGCTTGTTCTAAGCCAAACACCTCTTTTAAAATCGTTAATTAACTTTTAAGAACTTCTAAACGCACTAGCCACCTTAATGGCTAGTGCGTTTTGGGTTTATAAGAGTATGTTTATAATGTGTACAGACCCACTTAACATCCACTTTTTCTCAATGAAATCTCAATTATCCCGCCCCATATCCGCTATACAACCCTGTTTTTGATTCAGTATAATGTCAGCACCTTAACGATTATGTAAATGGATGGTTCTACGGTGTCGGAAACTTTGAATACAACGCTGGCTGCACGTTTTCAGTCTCTACAAACTTATGTAAATTCTCAAATTATTGGTCAACCGCATTTAACACAGCGCTTATTGATTGCCCTTCTTTCGGACGGTCATCTGTTGGTAGAAGGTCCACCAGGCCTGGCGAAAACCAAGGCGATAAAAACCCTCTCTGAATTAATAGAAGGCAGTTTTCACCGTATTCAGTTCACCCCAGATTTATTGCCTTCGGATATCACCGGCACAGACATCTATCGTCCAGAAACAGGCGTATTTGAATTTCAGGCTGGGCCCATTTTCCATAACTTGGTCTTGGCAGATGAAATCAACCGTGCACCCGCCAAGGTACAAGCCGCGTTGCTTGAAGCCATGGGTGAGGGTCAAGTGAGTGTCGGTCAACGAAGCCTGCCGATGGAAAAGTTTTTTATGGTGATGGCGACTCAAAACCCGTTGGAACAAGAAGGCACCTATCCTTTACCAGAAGCCCAGCTAGACCGCTTTATGATGCATGTAAATGTGGATTATCCCAATGCAGAAAGTGAACTGCAGATTTTGGAACTGGTTGAGAGTGAAGCGCGGGATATGAACAAAACTGGTTTTCCACCACTTTCACAAGTGGATCTATTCCAAGCACGTGATGACATTTTAAAACTCCATATGGCCGATGCTATTAAGCATTATATTGTGCAACTGGTGATGGCGACACGCCAACCTCAAACTTATAGCGCGGACCTCGCCGAACTCATCGCAGTTGGTGTTAGTCCACGAGCCACCATTGCAATTTCTCGCTGTGCCCGTGCCCATGCTTGGTTGCAAGGAAAAGACTTTGTCAGCCCGGATGATGTGCAGGCGGTAGTGCATGACGTATTCCGCCATAGACTCCTGCTGAATTTTGAAGCGGATGCGAAAAACATCACACCGGATGACATTACGGATCAAATCCTTAGTTTTGTCCCGGTGACTTAATTGAACATATTCAGTTTTGCAGCGAACAAATCAATACATATTAGCATCATCCAGGAAGCTCAAACCTAATGTCACAAACGGTTGAACAGGCCACATCACTCTACAGCCAATTAGAAGCCTTGGTGGCGTTTCGGTTTCACGTGAAACAAAAGAAACTGTCCCAACAAAACAACCTGATGGCGACCAGTGGAGGCAATCACCATGCTCAACGCAAAGGTCGCGGCATGACCTTTAGCGAAGTACGCCAGTATCAACCTGGGGATGATATTCGACATATTGATTGGCGAGTGACGGCGCGAACCCAAAAAGCCCATACTAAAGTCTTTATTGAAGAACACGAACGCCCGGTGATTTTAGTCACCGAGCAAACACCTGCTCTGTTTTTTGGCTCTCAAGTACGTTTAAAAGCGGTTCAAGCTCTAAACCTGTCTGCCATTCTAGCGTGGACAGCACTTCACCAGAACGAACGTGTTGGCGGGTTTAGCTTTAATGAAACCCACCAGGCCTGGGTAAAGCCTAAACGTAGCCAACAAACCGTACTGCATACCTTACAACAGACGATACAGATGCAAAACCAACTGACCAGGCCTGGTCAGTCTAATCCGTTGACGTGGCAGAGCCATTTGAAACACCTGACCCAAGTCGTTAAACCAGGCAGTAAATTGTTTTTAATTGGCGACTTGCTACAACTCACTGATCAAAGCATGGCTTATATTCGAAATTTATCACGGCATAACGACGTGGTCGCGATTCACCTGTTTGATCCATTAGAAAAGCAGTTGCCCAAACTTGGGTGGCTGAGTTTAACGCTCGGTATTAAAGCAGACAAACTATTAAAACTCGATAGCTTTCGCTCTGAAACACGCGATAGCTATGCCCAGTTATATGCGACTCAATGGCAAGCGGCGCAAACCCAATTTAGACAAATCAAACTGCCTTTAATTGAGATTGGTTGCCACGAAAACCCATTAGAAAGCTTATTACGTCACAAGGTGATTGTGTAATCTATGTGTACTCTTAAAAATCGTCTTCTGGATACCTTATTGCAATGAAACTCACTGAAGAGCAACAAGCTGTATTGAATCAACTTCAGGACATTCAGTTACCGGAACCCATCAGTTGGTGGCCGTTAGCGTTCTCCTGGTGGGTTTTGATTTTAAGCGTCACCTCTATCTTGATTGGTTTAATCTGGTACTTTCGAGAACAACGCAAACGCAATGCCTATCGTAGGGAAGCTCAAGAGACCTTGAGCCTTATAATGGATCCAAAAGAGTCATACGCCAGTATTAATGAACGAGTCTTAGCGATCAACAGCTTATTAAAGCAAGTTGCCTTAACCACTTATGGTCGCGTAAATGTCGCTAAATTAAATGACCAGGCCTGGTTAGATTTTTTAAAGCAAAATGCCAGTTTTATAGAGCAACCGAAGGTTTTGAAAGCGCTCTTTAAAGTCGCCTACCAAGCCCCCACGACGGATGAAGCACAATTAAAAAACAACCAAGAACTCTTAACTGCTTGGCAAACTTATGCTCAGAAATGGATTAAAGGGCATCATCAATAATGGATATTTTAACGCTATTAGTAAATCTCACTGAAATTGAATTTCTATCGGCTTGGATGCTGGTCTTTTTGCCATTGCCGTGGATTATTCGGCGC
>Ga0314774_1001441_pt1 | contig 15168 bp, 9 predicted proteins | sample MetaGCBIA2018_FD_204515 | JGI IMG/M metagenome (GOLD analysis project Ga0314774, IMG submission 204515) | Cryopeg brine microbial communities from Beaufort Sea near Barrow, Alaska, United States - CBIA 2018 | ecosystem: Environmental > Aquatic > Marine > Coastal | place: USA: Alaska | collected... | reverse complement strand
CAGGAAAACCATTTTTGCTATTAAAGAAAATTAACCTAAATTGGACTCAAAATCATACATCCTTATTTTCCATTTTTAGTACATCCTTATTTGCCGAAAACCGGACATATTTGTTTTCCGGTAACAATCTATGATGTTTTACAACTATATTCCAATAATAATTTAGGGTGAATCCCAATCTAAAGAATGGGGTTTTGTTCCGAATAACGGGAACATTAATATTATAGATAGCCCACCAAAACAACATCACTTAACGTAACATAATTAAACCCAAATAGTCATTTTAAAGTTATTTAAACGCACTTTTAATACGACATGTGACAGTACCAGCCACACCATTAAAATTACATTTGGAGCAAAAAGTCTTTATTATAGGGATATAAGTGATAGAGTTCATTAAGTGACCATCAACAATTCCGTAAAAGATTTAAAAATTGAAACTTCTTCCTCTTTTTATATGTTTTGGAGGTACGGTTGTAGTAATTATTATTAAAGAATTTAGTGCAATGCAGTAAAAAGGTTGTTGGATTAATCAATTAAAAAGGGAACAGGAAATCTTGGGAACCCATCAACATGAATAAAAATGTCTTTATCTTTAATCCTTTTAAGTTTTTCTATATTTCCAACTGCTATACCAAATGGAATATTCGTTATTTCACATCCTGTAATTTTACTTTTATTATTCATGACCTCAATCCTCTCACTATTAACTTTTACATATACACCATTCATGTAAATTTGTGCTTTATTGACGATTATTTTGTTAGGTGGATTAAAGTCAATATCTAAAATTATATCACCCATTCCCTTCCTTACAGTTAATTTTTTACCAACAAATTGTACGTCCCATAAGTCAGCCACAAATACTAATTCATTTTTTATGATGCGGATTAGGTTATGATTGTTTTGATCAAATAATTGTAAATCTAATATTAAGAGTTCATCTACTACTTTAAATCCAATAAATGGGAAACGGTCAATTAATATTGGAAATACTATAAATGCTGGACCATACTTATCTGGTTCTGCTACAAATTTATTATTACCCATAATCATTTCAGCTCTATTTCCTGAAAAATGAAATAGATATGGTTTTGAAATACCCATTACTACATTAAAAGGATTATCATTAGCTTTCTTAACCATTTCTTTAGTTAATAACCCCTTTGTTTTTTCAGCATGATGTTGGTTACATAATAATGTTATTTCGCTTGCAACATGTCTTTTCACAACAGCCCATTCTTCCATGTGTTCATATTCGTAAAGGGGTAATCCACATATTACACATCCAAAACCACATCTTTGTCTAACTTCTCTTTTAATTGGTAAATCTATTTCAGGTCTATTACTCATATATGATTTGGATTATTAAATGATATCCCACAAATAAAATGAAATATTAACCTATGTCCTAATCTATTAAGAATCATAACCCTCATTACCTGTACCATCTTTGGGGGATTGGCTCTTAATTTGACTTTAATCAAATTAAGAGCCAATCCAAAATCTTTTAAATGTGTCTCAATGCTTCTTTTAATTAACTCATGCCAAAGAATATTATGACCATTGTTATTTGTAATCCTAGGGAATACCTGCCCCCCTGGTATTTCAACCAAAATTTTTATACAGATTAAAATCCCCAACTAAAAAAATTGGTCCACGTATCCTTCCTTTTATACACCCTAATAAAAAGAACCCAACTATATAAACATCAATGTCTTAAAAAAAATTTTACCAAAAAAAATAAACACCAAAAGTGTATCAAAACCTCAACTGTATCAAAATAAATGTATAAACCATTAAAAAAATACATAAAGATAGTATCGATTTTATTCAAAGAATTATTTTGATATGCTATAGTTTTAATCTATATTAGCATAACAAATGATAATAAAAATCTATTATGGAAAGTGCTATACTCGTTGCTCGGTGTTCAACCACAGAAAAAAAACAGGATGTCCAAAGACAAGTTCAAGAACTTCAAACGAAGTATGGCAATATATATAATGTAGTTGAGGTAATAGCATATTACCAGAGTGGAACGAAAAATCAAAAAGATAATACTGATATTCTTAATCTGGTAAAGGAGTTGGGTGTACAGAACATCATTGTAAGCGAGGTTAGCCGATTAAGTAGGAAGGTGGTGGATTTTCTTCAATTTGTTGAGGTAACAAATGATTTGGGAGTTAATATAGTAATTGATAACCATGGTTTATCCACGCTGAATTCCGACAAGACTATTAATATCATGACCCAAACTATGTTGACGATTGGAGCAAGCTTTGCATCACTGGAATTAAAAACCACTATGCAGAGAATGAATAGTGGTCGTAGAAAATTTATTAAGGACGGTGGTACACTTGGAAGAACCGAAGGGACTAAGGAAACCTCACAAGAGTTCTTAAGTAAACATAAAGATGTGCTTAGAAATCTGAAATCTGGGCAGAGCATTCGTAACACTATGATATTAACGAATAAATCTTCTGGTACTGTTCAGAAGGTGAAAAAGATATTAGCTGTTTAGGCTCATATTCCAACCCTTAGAAACCTCAACTTAGAAATACTCTGCTTAAATAAATCCGTAGCTACTAGAATTAACCCGAAATGAAAGATAATCAATAATAAGCAGGTATCGGCTTAATTAATTCAACAAAATCATCATTTAAGGGTCACTTATTAGTGAATATACGTAAATATACATTAATAATTATATATATCGTAATTTAGTTGTATATTTGTGTTGTTATAATTTTTAATTCACTGTAAAAATCAATTAAATGTTAGGTATATACACACGTTTAAGTAAAGAAGATAAAGATAGCACCTCCATCATAAACCAATTAAGAGAGGGCAAAGAATTTGCAGAAAAAAACAACTATAAGAACTACCAAATATACAATGAGGGTGAAGGCCTTAGCGGTACTTTGGATATTGATGAAAGACCAGAATTTAGCAAACTTTTAAATGATATAATCACAGGGGAAGTACAGGCTGTATGGTTCAGAAATCAAAATCGAGTTGAGCGTAATAGCTTAACATTCCATATATTTTTGGATGCGTGCAAAAAGACCACAACCAAAATTTACCATGCAGATAAAGAATTTGATTATAACGACCCCAACCAATTGTTAACTAATTCAATACTTAGCACTCTTAACGCATATTCAGCACAACTCCAAAGCCACCAAACAAAGAAGGTATTAAAAAGCAGAATTGAACAAGGTAAAGCACACGGGGTCTTAGCATTTGGTTACACTAAGGATAAAGATGGATATCTTAAAATTGATATGGCAGAAGCTACTATAGTTAAAAAAATATATGAGTTAAGCTTATCTGGTATGGGAACTAAAAGTATTGCTAAATGGCTCGAAGAAAATGAAGTGCCCACCCGTTACAATGGGTTTGGTGAAGGTCGATTAAAGTCTACTAACAAATACACCAAAGAAGTTACGTATCAAGCTAAAAAGGACGTTAAATGGTCGGGTAACACCGTTCGGAATATTATAACCAATACACTCAACAAGGGTCAAAGGATATGGAAGCGAGAAACTTATGAAGCACCCTCAATAGTTACCCCCGAATACTGGCTGAAGGTAAACGAAAACCTATCAAAAAATAGAAATAATAGTGGGGCAACTGTTAAACACAAATATCTGCTAAAGGGTTTGTTGAGGTGTGGTAGGTGTGGTCGTAATTATTATGGTCGAAGTAGGGTAAGCAAAAAAGACCACTATTATCAATGTTCTAGTAAGCGAGAAAAAAGTTGTGGTAACCGAAGTATAAATATAGACCGTTTGGAAGAATATATTTGGTTTCAATTATTTATTAATGGTGGGATTGTGGAGGAATTGAAAAAAGAATATACCACAACCGATACCACTTTGAGAATAGAAGAATTAGAAGCTGAATTAATTAACCTCAACACCAAGAATAATAGCTTCAAAAGTAAAATAGATAATGCTTTAGAATTAATTCTTGAGGGGAAAATCACCCAATCATTACTCGAAGATAAAATTAGTACTTACGAAAAACAACAATTAAAATTAGATGCTGAAATTGAAGGTCTAAATACCAATTTAGACCAATTAAAGAACGCCAAAGAAACATTTAAAGAATATCATTCTGAATTTGGACGGCTAACCTATACAACCGATTTTGAACAGAAAAAAAGCATTGTAAATACATTCATTAAAAACATAATTATCTTAACTAAAGGTGGTGAATACTTTTTGAAAATAGAGTTCAATATTGATATTCCACCAAGAGGTGGACACTACATCAAAGAATATGGTTTCTTCATGCCGTCCAGTCTTGACCATTTATATCTAAAGGAATTTGAGCAAGGGGTTACAACTAACACTTCAACATCGCTAATTGTATGGTGAGGGCTGCGAAACGGCCTTTGAGACATCAAACCTACATTTTCCTTAATTTTCCCAACAACACTATGGATCTTTGTTGTTTCCAGGGCTTCCTGCATGGTCATTGGAGGCAAAATACTGGGAAGGCGTTTTGCCAACATGGTTTTACCTGCTCCCGGCGGACCTATTAAAATGATATTGTGGCCACCCGCAGCGGCAATCTCCATGCAGCGCTTGATGGATTCCTGGCCTTTAACATCTGCAAAATCATGTTCCGGGTGTTCCAGATTATTGTCAAATTCTTCCCGGACATCAATGATTGTACGTTCCAAAGGTTCATTCTTATCAAAAAATTTTATTACCTGTAAAATATTGTCCACTCCGTAAACTTCCAACCCGCTAACGATCGCAGCTTCTTTTACGTTTTGTTTTGGAAGGATTATCCCCTTAAAACCTTCTTGTTTGGCTTTAATAGCAATGGGCAAAGCACCTTTTAGCGGGTTCAGGCTTCCATCAAGGGAAAGTTCTCCCATGATGACATATTCTGAAATATTTTCTGCTTTTATTTGTCCGGAAGCAGCGAGAATCCCAAGTGCCAGGGTGAGATCATAGGCAGAGCCCTCTTTCCGGAGATCGGCGGGGGCCATATTAATGGTGATCTTCTTGCCGGGAAATTTATAGGTATTGTTTTGTAAGGCAGCGGCAATGCGATAACTGCTTTCTTTTATAGCGCTATCCGGCAAACCTACAAGATAAAATGCGACTCCGGGTACCACGTTTACCTCCACGGTAATCGTGGTGGCCTCTACCCCAAAAACAGCACTTCCATAAACCTTTACCAGCATTTAAATTTGATTTTACTTAAATGTAGTAAATTTAATGGAATGCAGGTTATTTAATATTTCGAACATTTTTATGGGAATATTGAACAGTTGAGACGCAGTATTTCTTATGTTACACTTCAATATCAGTATGATAGAGCCAAACTACTGCTGTTAACAGGAAATCTATCGATTAGTATTTTAAATTTATGTAATTCTATTTACAGTCACTATTTATGATGGAAGAAGGACAGGAAAGAATAAAAGCATCCTATAACAAAACCAATCGACGCCTGGTGAAAATAAAAAGCAAGTATGATCCTGAAAATTTATTTCATATCAATCAAAATATAAACCCGAAGTTTCCGGGTAAGCTTCACGTGTAGTGATTTGAGGAAAAATATTGGGTCCCTCTTCCAAATTTCGCATATTAAAAAAGGCAAATGAAGCCTTTAACTTTATTTGCCTTGCAATAATTTTTGATATACTCTGGAATAAAATGCCTGTTATTTAACCTTCAGGACATTTTTTCGATAATGATCTACAATTCCATCTATGGGTCTTCTCACAATATTCCCTATCTGTAGATGATATGGCTGAGCTACCGCCCTGATGATATCTTCACTAAAATAAGCGATGGTTCCTATAAAATGAATCGGCACATTTTGGGCTTGTTTAAAACAAAGAACCCGGGTATGAATAAATTCCTTAATACCTTCATGTACCAGTTTATAAAAATATCCGTTTCTCTCATTGCTAAAAATAAATTCTGCAAAGGAAGCCAGGTACGTGTTGGGGTTTTCTCTTTGGTATAGATTTTTTTTAATTTCGTCTGAATCCAGATTATACGACTCTTCAAATTTCTTTGCAATATCCGGAGGCATACGTTTGTAATAATAATCGCGGATAAGACGTTTTCCAAAATAATTACCGCTAGCTTCATCCATAAGAATGTATCCAAGTGATTGAACTGCCATCTCAATATTTTCCCCGTCAAAATAACAGCTATTGGAGCCTGTTCCCAAAATACATACAATTCCCGGTTCGCTGGTTGCTGCATATACGGCTGCTACCATATCTTCTTTAACAATCACCTCTGAGGCATTTGTGAAAAAATTAGCAATAATATCCTGAAGTAATTTCCGGGGAGTTTCCGTTCCGCAACCGGCCCCGTAAAAATGAATTTTATCAACTTTATTCTTAACCTCCTGGAGATCTGTATTTTCTTCAATCCTTTGCTCCAGCATATGTTCAGGAAATACGGCTGGGTTCAGACCTTTTGTTCTTGTTTTAAATACTTCTTCTCCTTTTTTATCGAGCAGGATCCAGTCGCATTTGGTGGAACCGCCATCGGCAATTAATATCATTAGAATTTCTTTAAGTAGTAAAAAAGGCTGTTTTAATTGCAAATATTATATGCTTTTAAAACAGCCTTAGATTCAGTTCTTCAAAACTATAGCTTATTTAACACCTGCAACATACGTAGCAAGATCAATCAATTTGGCAGAATAACCATATTCGTTATCGTACCAAGCGACTAATTTAAAGAAATTATCGTTTAAAGCAATCCCTGCCTGCGCATCAAAATTACAAGTATGTGCATCTGATACGAAATCCTGGGAAACCACCATTTCTTCGGTATATGAAATAACACCTTTGTAGTCTCCTTCTGAAGCTTTCTTAAAGGCAGCTTTTATTTCATCCATAGTAGCCGATTTTTCTGTCCTTACGGTTAGATCCACAACAGAAACATCTGCAGTTGGAACCCTAAATGACATTCCGGTCAGTTTTCCGTTTAATTCAGGAATAACTTTTCCAACAGCGACTGCTGCTCCTGTAGATGAAGGTATAATATTCGTCAAAGCACTTCTACCGCCTCTCCAGTCCTTTTTTGAAGGACCATCAACAGTTAATTGCGTTGCAGTTGTTGCGTGTATTGTTGTCATTAATCCTTCAATAATTCCAAAGTTATCATTAATAACTTTGGCTAAAGGAGCCAAACAGTTAGTTGTACAAGATGCGTTGGATACGATTGTATTTTCCGCCTTAACATCTTTATGGTTCACCCCCATTACAAACATTGGGATATCTTTTGAAGGTGCAGAGACCACAACCTTTTTAGCTCCAGCTGTAATATGTTTTTGTGCACCAGGCATATTTGTAAAAATCCCGGTACAATCCAAAACGATCTCGGCATTCACCGCATCCCATTTAAGATCTTCAGGATTACGTTCTGCTGTTACCCTAATAGTTTTTCCATTTACAAGAAGGTTTCCATCTTTTACTTCAACGGTTCCATTGAATTTTCCATGAACCGAATCATATTTTAAAAGGTATGCAAGGTGATCAACCTCCAAAAGGTCATTTACCCCTACAACTTCAACATCATTGTTTTCCATAGCAACTCTAAATGCTATTCTTCCGATACGGCCAAAGCCGTTAATTCCAATTTTAGTGCTCATTTTATTAGTATTTATCATTCTTAAATAGAAGTGATGTCTGCCACCCTCCTTAAATTTCTTTCAAATTTATCTCCTCCTTTTATCGCTACATCCAAAGATACTGAAACTACCTCTTGATGACTTATTCCTACCATAACGGTCCGTTCCCCGGCAAGTATGGCATCTACCGCACCAATTCCCAGTTTGCTTGCCAAAACCCGGTCTGAACAACTTGGTGAGCCTCCTCTTTGAATATGGCCCAAAACCGAAACCCTGATATCGTAATCGGTGAGGTTTTTTTCGATGTATTCGGCCAGTTCAAAAATATTCTTTCCGCTTTTAACACCTTCGGACACCACTATAATACTTGATGTTTTGCCCGTTTCCCTACTTCTTTGGAGTGATTCCAGCATTCTTTCAATTCCGTCGTCTTCTTCAGGGATCAAAATTTCTTCGGCTCCGGCTCCAATTCCAGCATTTAAAGCGATAGCTCCAGTATCTCGTCCCATAACTTCCACAAGGAATAACCTGTTATGGGAACTTGCTGTATCACGTATTTTATCAATGGCTTCTACTACCGTATTCAAAGCAGTATCATAACCAATAGTGTAATCGGTCCCACTTATATCATTGTCAATAGTAGCCGGAATTCCAATGACAGGGAAATTAAATTCCTTGTCCAAAAGGAGTCCACCGGTAAACGTACCATCTCCCCCAATTACCACAAGAGCATCTATCCCTGCATTTATAAGGTTTGTATGTGCTTTTTCCCGACCTTCTTTGGTTCTGAATTCTTTGGACCTGGCTGTTTTAAGGAAAGTTCCCCCCCTGCTGATAATGTTTTTGACAGATCTGGCATTTAAATCTTCAATATCATTTTCTATTAGCCCTTGATATCCTCTGTATATCCCTGCGCATTCTAAGTTGTGATATGCACAACCTCTAACTACAGCACGTATTGCGGCATTCATACCGGGAGCATCTCCACCAGAGGTCAATACTCCTATTTTTTTTATTTTTGTTTGCATTACTGTAAAAATATTTGTTTTTTAGGGCAAAACCTAATTTATAGGCATACTCAATCGTTTTCGGTTGATAACTCATATAAAAAGCCCCAATTATGGGGCCCAATTGTAATTATTAAGAAAAAAAATGTCATTTTATCACTCAATCTTCAAAAATATTGAAAGTTTTTTATTTTCTTTAATTCCTCTCCAACAATATAAACTCATATTCAGAATCGATTAAAACCTGTCCATTTATCACTTTTGCTGAACTGCCGGAATATGAATCATGAACCTTTTGGCCATCCTTAAATGATTTGGAAACATCAATAGATTTTTCTCCTTTAGGAACATTAATGCCTATTATTACTGAATCATTATAATCGTCTTTACTGAAACTTCTGGAAAAATAATAAGGCTTCTCAGAAATCATTTGATGAATCCCAGCTCCAACAGCCGGATGATTGGCTCGGAACTGACCCAATTTTTGCCAATGAGTCAAAATCTTTTGGGTGTTTTCATTCGATGTTATATCCTCCCAATTCATAAATGATCTTAAAGTAGCATCTCCCTCTGTTCCTTTAATAATTAAAGGACGTGCAGATTCATCTCCATAATATACCTGCGAGGTTCCCGGGCTTAACAAGAGTTTATTTGCAGTTTCAAAGAGCTTTTCACGCTTTGCATCAAAGGGTTGCCCGTCATCATGTGAGGTTAAATAGTTTAAGGTGCCATAACCTTTAAGATTTGTACTCAACAATTTATAGTAACCGCTAAACAAAGTTTCATAATCCTGATCTTTAGCATTCCATTTAAATTCAAAATTGATGAGACTCCGGAACGCATTATCAAAATAATTGACTTTTTTATCTCCAAAATCAAAATATTGGCCATTGCTGATCCCATAATTATAAACTTCGCCAACAAGATAAAAATCATTGTTGTCCATCACTTTTTCCGGGTTGTTCTTTTTGAATTCGGCAAATGAATAATCGGATACTGCCTTAAATTCTCTCCAAACATAGGCTTCGGTATGTTTTACGGTGTCAACCCTATACCCATCAATACCGAATTCTGTAATATAATCTGTCAACCATTTCATAATGTAAAAACGGGGTGCACGTGGGTAGCCGGTTCGATTAAAAAATTCATCTAGTTCAACAATTTCCTGCTCATACCTTCCTTCAGCTTTCCATTTTGCCACAAGTTGTGGTGGCAATTCTACAGCATCATTACTTTCCGTTTTTATATCCGGTAGGTTTTTTACCAGCGTACAGGTAACAGTGCTTTCAAAATCCTGGTAAGTACACGGATTATCATTTCGCACCCAATCTGCAGGCCAAACAGGGTCTTTTTTAGTCACGGGACCTGTGTGGTTGATAACTGCATCCAACAAGATCCGGATGCCTTTTTTATGAGCAGCTTCTATCAATTCTTTTAAATCGTCCTTCGTGCCGTAATTTGGATCTATAGCCGTCCAATCCTTTGTCCAATATCCGTGATATCCATAGGTATTTCCAGTGCCTTCATTGGTAGCACCGTGAATTTGCTCTACAACCGGGGTCATCCAAATGGCATTAATTCCCAGATCGGTAAAATAACCTTCATTGATTTTTTGAGTGATTCCTTTTAAGTCGCCTCCTTCAAAGCCTCTTAATTTAGAGGTTTCCAGGGTTCTGTCGAAATTGACATCGTTGGAAGTATCTCCATTATTAAACCTGTCTGTAAGCAAAAAATAAATATTGGCAGCTTCCCAAATGAAGGGTGCATTGTTTTGAGACCCTGCAATATCATTAGTTTTATCAACCTGATTTTTGTTCTTTTTCCCTTGGGTGTTGCAACTTATTGCCATCAATAGAATGGTTAACATTAATAACTTGTTCATACTTGCTTAGTTTATCTTTAAAATGAATGATTCTAATGGTTCCATCTTAATTGAAATACTTCCCTGTTGATTTTCAACCTTCAATTCTGAACTATAATTTCCGTAGAGTTGATCAGATATAGAATATGAACCATCTTCCAGATTCCACGATTTAATGAGATCTTCCGGGAGCTTCAGTTCAAATTCATAGGATTTTTCAGCTTCAAAATTTGAAATAATGACCAGTTTCTCATCATCGCTCCAACGTGCAAAGGATAATACTTTATCTGTATAATTTTCGGTATTTGCCCTGTTGAAAGTATGCAGATCCTGATAATTTGAAACCAGGGCGGCACTGTTTATGGTAAAATTCAATAATCGCTTATAAAAGTCGCGTAAATCTTTTTCTTCCTGTGTGGATTGTCCGCCATCAAACTGCTTGTCATTCACCCAACGCTGATAGGTTGGCACGCCAATATAATCGAATATTGAGGTTCTTGATGGTTTTCCAAAACCGGCATTTTCCGCTCCCGGCTCGCCCAATTCCTGTCCAAAATAAATCAAAGTTGGCGCAGTACTTATGGTTGCCGATACCACCATTGCAGGTTTTCCCTTAGCAGCACTTCCGGCAAATTCCGGACTAGCGATGCGTTGTTCATCATGATTTTCCAAAAAGTGGATCATATGGTGTTCAATGTCTTTTAGATATTCCTGAATTGGTGGAATATTGTCGGTTTTACCGTGCCCTTGCATAATGTTTTTAAGGGTATCGTATAACTGAACCTTATCATACAGGTAATCCATTTTTCCTTTTTTGATATACTCCCTGTATAAATCCGGTTGATACACTTCCGCCAACAAAAATGCGTCTGGATTTTTCATTTTAATGGCCGAATTCATATAGCTCCAGAATTCAACAGGCACCATTTCTGCCATATCAAAACGGAATCCGTCAACACCTTTTTCTATCCAGTACAAAGCGATCTCTTTGAATTTTATCCAGGAATTTGGAACGGTTTTGTCTTTCCAAAACTCAAAATGTGCTTTGTAGTCTTCATTTTCAAAACTATCCGGCAATTCATTAAAATCATGTTTCCCGTCAGGATCTACACCGTAATTTATTTTTACGGTTTCATACCAGTCATTCATCTCCGGTTGGGATAAACGGGAACCATTCCCAGTCCATTTTGCCGGATTTTCATCAAATTCTCCGTTTGCCAATGGGTGTTTTTCTCCTCCTAAAGGCCTGTAACCATCTTTCCATTCAGGAACCTGGAAAGCCCTTCCCGGATTGTAATAAAAATTATTGTCAACGTGATAAGTAAGGGTTTTATCATCCTCTGCACCAAAATCAGTAACGCCTTCAGGATTTGTCAATCCCTCATAATTTCGTGCTACGTGGTTTGGCACAATATCAATTAGCACTTTAAGGCCAATCTTATGAGTACGGGCGACCAAGGCTTCAAATTCCTGTAACCGGTTAGCAGGGTTCTCAGCCAGATCCGGATTTACGTTATAATAATCCTTTACGGCATAAGGGGAACCGGCACGCCCTTTAACCACATCCGGATCGTCATTTGAAATACCAAATTCAGTATAATCGGTTATCACATCATGATGCGGCACTCCCGTATACCAGATATAAGTGACACCCAATTCCTTAATTTCAGTTAATGCTTTCTCTGTAAAATCATTGAATTTTCCAACCCCGTTTTCTTCCAAAGTGCCCCAGGGTTTATTGGTAGCATTCGTGTTACCGAATAAACGTGTGAACACCTGATAAACAACTTCCTTTTTCTTTAATTCCGATTTAGTCATAATTTCTTCTGTTACAGGTTTTGGTTCGTCTTTACAAGCTATAAAGAATGAACCAACCATAAGAATAATACTTAATTTTATTCTATTCATAAGGACTTTTAAATTTTATTTATAATTCTTGTTGGCACTCTAATTTATCAATTTATCCGAACCTTATTCAAATGCCGCAATAGTTTTGCTTTTGAATACTTTCGAACGAAGTTTCTCCTGTTTCATTATTTCAAGCCTGAGCGGGAAAAGTGCCCAATTTATTCAATTGTACTTTTTTCTTAAATTTTTGTCCGTAAAGACATTTAATGACCAGTTCTTTAAAATTTTTCGCAAATTTGAGATTGTCCAAACCCCTATTTTTTCAAGTCTCCTAGTCTCTCTTTCCCCAAGGCTCTCTTTCCCAAAGCCCCCTTTTTCACGCAGATATCCGCAGATTAAAACCGCAGATTTTCGCTGATAGGTTCAGCAACCTTTAACAACAAACCACAAACTACAAACGACTTGATTTCAGATTTAATTAAATTCAATTTTTATTGTGGTTATATTTTGATCAAACCTCACCGGGATATTGAGCTTACCCCGATGCAAAAAGTTTTTATTGGTATATTTAATTCCGTTTACCCAAACAAATCCCAGTGGTTTTTTAAGATTTTCAACCCTAATTTCTACAATTCTTACTGCAGTTGTTGAATTTTCCCAATCTTCTTTCTCAATCCTTAGATTTAAGGAATCCCCGGATAAATTGCTTTCAAATTTAATTATCTCGTATTGTCCATTTTCAAATGAATGAGGAGTTTTCCCATCATCGTGATATAAATAAGAACTGCTTTCCTCAATTTCTTGATCAAAATAATAATGAACTTCAAGGATGTCAGCTGAATAATTTGCAGTGGTTTGCATTGGTTTAGCCATAGGAATAAAAGCTCCGCCCCTTACATAAGTTGGAATATGATCCTGGCTTACGGAAATACTATCACGCGTGCCACCTTCATGTTTTTTGCCTGAATAAAAGTCGAACCAGTTGCCATTTCCAGGGAAATAGACTTCCTTTTTATTTATTGAATCTTGCATCACCGGGGAAACCAAAAAGTCCTTACCCCATAAATAGGTATCTGCAACTTCATATAACTCCATATTTTCAGGCTCTTCAAAAAATAGGGGTTTCATTAATGGAGCTCCCGTTTGGTTGTTCTCAAAAGCCAGGGTATAATTATAAGGCAAAAGTTTATACCTCAATTCTATCGCTTTTTTGGCAAGTGCTTTGGTTTTTGGTTCCTTAAATACCGGTTCCGAAGCCACTGCTTCCTGCGCGTGAGGTCTATAAACAGGCTGAAAAACCCCGTATTGCAACCAGCGAACATAAAGTTGATCATCCTGTAGATCCCCGGCAAAACCACCCAAATCTGAATGCATATAGGCAAGGCCCTGCATTCCCATTTGCAGCGCAATTTCCGGCTGCGATTTTAAACCACCCCAACTCCTGCTCACATCACCGGACCATGGAATTAACCCATACCGCTGTGAACCTGCAGCACCGGCGCGCATTAAAATAAAAGGTCGCTGCCCTGGGAAATCTTTCTGATATCCTTCAAAAATCAGTTTTGCCCAGGAATGTCCGTAAACATTGTGCATTTCGTCTGCCGTTCCAGTGACATGCTGTAATTCAGACGGATGCACTTCTGGCTCCCCCAAATCTCCCCACCAGCCGGCAACACCCATTTTTGCAAGGTCCTTATAAATATTCCAAAACCAGGTTTGAGCTTCGGGTTTAAAAACATCTACAAGTCCCGTATTTCCAAAGTAAAAATCGAAGGTAAATGGATTTCCTGCTTTATCTGTGGCCAGAACTTCCTGCGCTACTGCTTCATCCCACTTTTTGGAAGTGGTTAAAATAAAAGGTTCTGTAACCAGAATTGTCTTTACCCCCTGTTTGGCTAATTTGGATATCATTTTTTTAGGTTCCGGAAAGGAATCCCTCTCAAATTCAAGATTACCCATAGTCTCCTTCATTTCCTTACCAAACCAATATAGATCCAATATCACTGCGTCAACGGGAATAGAATCCTCTTTGAATTTTTGGATGGTTTCTTCCACTTCTTTTTGAGAATGATACCCAAACCTGCTGGAAAAATTTCCAAGCGCCCAGCGTGGGATCATAGGTTGTTTTCCTGTTAAACTGGTATATTGGTCGATTAAATCTTCCCAGGAATCGCCTGCAACCACCTGATAGGTTTTTCTCCCACTAATGGTTTCATATTTTAAAGAATTGTCTTTTTTGCTGTCCAGATCCAGAAAACCTATTGGAGCGTTATCAAAATGAAGCAGGTATTTATTTGATGAAAAAACTATTGGCAAGGTGTAATTGAGCAATTCTGATGTTTCCTCATATCCGTAATGTGCACGGTTATAAAGCTGAAGCCGGTTTCCTCGCCTGTTCATTCCCAGGGCTCGGGCACCACCACCAAATAATATTTCATCGGCCGTTAAATTAAAATCCAGAATTTCAAATTCTTCGGTTTTAACGTAGCCTTTTCCTTCAGAAATTAATGGTTCACCCTTATACGAATATAAAATCTGAAACGGATTTTTCCTGATCTCTACGCTAATTCCCGAAGTTGTCAATTTGATAAAATCCTCCTTCTCCACCACGCTATATTCCACATTTTCAGGCTCTAAAACTACTGCATATGAATTTGGATCGTAAACTTCCCCATTTGGAATAAAGGAAGTTTCAAATATTTTGGTTGAATAGGGCTTTATTTGATAAACTCCATCATTGGTTTTTATCTCGACAATCGAATTTTTTTGAGTAATGGAAACATATTTCCTGTCTGCATTTTGGGCATTTAGAATTGAACATCCTGCAAT
>Ga0314774_1001440_pt1 | contig 15175 bp, 13 predicted proteins | sample MetaGCBIA2018_FD_204515 | JGI IMG/M metagenome (GOLD analysis project Ga0314774, IMG submission 204515) | Cryopeg brine microbial communities from Beaufort Sea near Barrow, Alaska, United States - CBIA 2018 | ecosystem: Environmental > Aquatic > Marine > Coastal | place: USA: Alaska | collected... | reverse complement strand
TCAGTTCCACGCCAACCAGTTTCACGAAGGAGAATATAAATCGGAACCATAGCTGGGTCATCTAGTTCATAAATCCATGCATCTAACTGCACTTTCACTGGTTCGGGAATGTATTTCACTTTTTCAAATGTATCCCGCATGCGCTCACGTTTTGGATAATCCTCTTTAAATATGAATCTTTCCACGTCTATTATCGGTGCCTGCGAGTGCTGAGCTAGCTGAATGTATTCTATAAACTGACGAATGTATGAAATGCTCTTACTTCTGTAAGTAGCATTTTTTCCTGCAAAATCCTCCATGACCCATACATAATAATGCTCCATAGTTTCACGATTAAGTTCTTTCAAAAATCCATCTTGATAGCCGTGCTCATAAAATACTTTGAAAAAGTAGCGTAAATATATCAGTAGTTCAAGGCAGAAGGACCAGCTTCTTCTCGTAATCAAGGTGCGAAAATATCGCTTGATCATTTCCCTATATCCTATAGGTATGTCTTTAAAATCAATGACTTTTTTATTATTTTTCGCTGTTGCTGAGATTCTAATACCATTTATTTTTACTGCATACCAGCGATCTTTTTCTAACATAGGGCGTTCATCGTATGCATCAGTGATAAAGTCCACAAGCCCTTTTATGAAGTGTCTGTAAAAACGATAGCAGTCACCTTTAGCGCCACCAGTTATAATGCCTTTATTTTGCAGAATCATTTCAATCTGACCCATATCTATCTGCATCTTAGAAAAACTTACAGGCATCCCTGTACGGTTCATATATTCGCCTATAAACTCAAGTGGAACCCTATAATTTCTAAATATAGTACTAGCCGCTAAACCATGTGTTTTTAAGCTGTATGCCAAATAATATTTTAATTCGTTTCTTAGCTGTAGATTTTTATATTTTTCAAAACATAAACCCTTCATTTTTTGCTTTGGTATTTTATGCCCATTGCTTTGAAATACGTCATCTTGGATGTACCATACATCTTTAATCCAATAGCCATTATCCGAGGAAAGGTACTGTATCATTTCATCATACCGAGTGACTACTTGTTCTGCCTTTTTCAAAGTATTAGAAATCATCAGATGGGCACCTCATTACTCTTAGGTTTGAGCTGTTCTGATACGGCATGAAATGCTTTTGAAATTTCATCATCCGAAGGATGTACATAGGTATTAATTGTAGTGTATATATTTTTATGTCCTGCTCGTTTTCGGAGAAGTTCAGGTTCCCATCCTACTGAATACAAGAGACTTAGTGATGTATGCCTGAACATATGCGGTGTGACTGCAATGCCTGTCTTTCTTCGCAATACACGAAAAAGATTATCCACATCGGTATAATCCATTGCACTTCCAGACTTTTCTCCCTTGAGTTTAACAAAGATATGATTCGTTTTAACCATATCCGTATGATATGCACATATATATTCCATAAATAAATCTAATAATTCCTGTGTGATATCCAACCTTCTTGGACTTGATACAGTCTTTATTTCTGATAAATTTTCAAGTTCGCCTCTGTCTTTTAGATCAATGATTTTGCTGCAACTGTCGAAATCTTCAAGCCACAGCGCCAACACTTCGCCAATTCGCATACCAGTCTCAAAAAGAATGTACAGCAGGAAATAATCCCTTAGATTTGTGCAATTATTTAAAAGTTCAGCGGCTTCTATTTTAGTAATCACTTTTATTTTTGATTGTGGCACTCTAAGTTTCAAAACATGGCTTTTGTTTTCTTTTGTCTTTGCAATCCCATACAGAAATCCACGATAATTTCTACCAGGGTGACGGATAAATTTTACCAGTGCTTGTGAAAGTTTTCCTTCATAAAGTTCATGCCGAGATAGATAGTCATAAAAAGCTATGACCGTATCCACTATGATGTTAACTGTTTGCGGCTTTCTTGCTGGTGTTAACAATAAAGGGACTATCTTCTGATAAATATATGGATTTTGAAGCCAAGCGACAAAACCTGCTAAATCATCAATGTTAATAACTTCAAACTCTCTTTTCCTATCTTCAAGGTAAGTGAAGTAGTGCTTTAAATGTGTACAATACATGCGAAGTGTATTTCTGGCATAACCCGTATTATCTTTGAACTTAAGAAACTTTATTACCGGTTCTACAGGAACCCCCTTTTCATCTGCAAGATAATATCGAATGAGATTTCCTTCTGTTTTGATCTGAATTACTTTCATTGTTTATGCTCCTTTCGTTTTTTTGCATAAACAATGCTACCTCATACTAAATCTTATTACAATGCTTTACTTGGACTACTTCGACTACTATAAATACTAACCACGAGATTCAGTGTATTCCATGTTAATTTAATGTACTTGGACTACTTCGACTACTATGTTTTATAACCACGAGATTACTATATAAACAGTATATCGAATAGTCTAGTGAATGTATAGATGTTGTCGCCATTTGTTGCGTTTTCTTTCGTTAAGTACAATTGCCATCAATGGAAGAAAAACAAGCTCTCTTATCTATAAGTACATTGTATACTGTATACATAGTATAGTCAAGTGGTTTTTACCTAATAATCATTATCGCCTTGAGTTTTCCATTGCCTATGTTATAATAGAAACAGAATTTTGCTCGATAGAGTAATGAAATTATAGCTATTTAGGAGGACTATTATGAGTGAAGTATTGGATTTAGTTATTGTTGGAGCAGGTCCAGCTGGAATGACAGCGGCGATTTATGCGAGTAGAGCCCAATTGAAATTTGTATTTTTGGAAAAATATTTTGCGGGCGGACAAATAACAAATACTTATGAGATTGAAAACTATCCTGGTATTAAAACAGCTTCAGGTTTTGATTTGACAACAATGTTTAGAGAACATGTAGAGCATTTTGGTGTAGAGATAAAAGCTGAAGATGTTATAGATGTAGAGATTGAAGAAACAGTGAAAAAAATTATCACTTCTGTAAATACTTATGAAACAAAAACTGTCATATTCGCAATGGGTGCAACTTGGAAAAAATTAGGTGTACCCGGGGAAGAAGAATTCTCAGGTCGTGGGGTATCGTATTGTGCGACATGTGATGGTGCGTTTTACCGCAACAAAAACACGTTAGTTGTTGGTGGAGGTGATGTTGCAGTCGAAGATGCAATATACTTGGCTAGGATGTGTGAGAAAGTATATCTTGTTCACCGCCGTGATGAATTAAGAGCGGTTAAAGTTCTTCAAGAAAAGTTGTTTGATACACCTAATATTGAGATGATCTGGGACTCTGGTCTTGAAGAGATTAAAGGGGACCAATTTGTAAATCAAGCAATAGTCAAGAATATTAAAACTGGAGAGATCAGAGAAATCGATGTTGATGGAGTCTTCATTGCGGTCGGAAGCGATCCGAATACGAAATTCTTAGAGGGTAAAGTAGCCATGGACCGTGGTGGTTATATTGCGACAGGTGAAAATTGTATGACAAATATTAAAGGTGTATTCGCTGCTGGGGACTTACGTCAAAAATCACTTCGTCAAGTCATTACAGCTTGTGGAGATGGAGCAACGGCAGTCTTTGGAGCAGAGAGATACGTTTAATGCAAATAATGATCAACTTAGGGAGGTACGAAACATGAAATTCACTTTTTGTCATAATAATATCAACGTGTATAATCTAGATAAAAGCTTGGAATTTTACTTCAAAGCATTGGGACTTACAAAAGTTAGAGAAAAAGAGGCTTCGGACGGTAGTTTCAAGTTAGTATACCTAACGGATGAAACTTCAACGCATCAATTAGAACTCACATGGTTACGTGATATGGATCGTCCATATGAACTTGGCGACAATGAAAGTCATCTTGCGTTTTTGGTCGATGATTACGAAGAGGCACATGCAATGCATAAAGAAATGGGTTGCATCTGTTATGAGAATGAAGCTATGGGCATTTACTTCATTAATGATCCGGATGGTTACTGGATAGAAATCATACCGGCAAACAGATAAATTCAGTTTCGGATTGCTGGGCTTGAAGGTTGATGAACCACCCAAATATTATAAAAAGTTTCGAAAAAAACGATTAGTTTAATGAATGTTCATAGAATGGACACCCTGACTATTTATGTTGCCTATATAATTATAAATAGTGATGTACATAAATCAGAGAGGGAGTGTGATATGAAACGTTTAGTATCGCTGACATTGGCTATAATGTTGGTGCTGGTATCTAACTACAACGTAATGGCCTATACAGGCATTGATCCATGGTTCGAAGAAGATTATGATTCGGCAGAAAATGAATGGTATATTATTCCGGAAAGTTTTGGTTATAAAAACCTTGACGAGGAAATAACGCGTGGAGAATTTTGTGAGATTGTTATCATGGCATATAGAGCGTCAGATAATAAACTTCCCGAAAATTTAGAAGAAGTTGTTTTTACCGATGTCAATTCAAGGCATATCAATGCAGCCTATCAATTAGGTATTGTATCTGGTTATGTAGATGGTACATTTAAAGAGGGCAATTCAATAACACGTCAAGAAATGTTCAAAATGTTATCTAATCTTATTGATATTGTTGAAAACGATCATCATATGGATCAGGAACAAGCATCAAAAGTTTTGGCGGTGTTTAATGATTATGATGAGATAAATGATTGGGCAAAAATTGCTACAGCTATTGTTGCATATAAAGGGATAGTCAAGGGATCATCATCAGGTTCAATTAATCCTCATGGTAAAACCTCTCGTATAGAAGGCTTAGTTTTAGTGACTCGTACCTTGAATTCAATAGTGGGGAAGAAGGTTGCATTTACTGATGACTCTTCAACGAAACAAAAACATGAAGATAGTCAAGAATCATCGATTCAAAAACCCAAAAGTGTTGACTTAGAGAAAAGCTTAAATAGAACAGGTCATAATTTGAGTGAAAGTATATATGATCTTGGCTATAATGATAGCAAGGAAAAATTAGTTTTTGGGGAAACCGGCATTTATCAAAATGAAGCGGAAGCTAAAGAAAATATGATGAATGTAACCTTTGATGTTTGGGTCATTGATACATATGGAAATAAATATCCTTCTACAAGAACGATAAAAGTAAACAAAGCAATTACAGAAATGGTTAAACTAATATTTCAAGAGATTTTCAATGGAGAAGAGCGTTATCCGATTAAAAGTGTTATGTCATACGCATGGCGTTCAAACTCGATTTCGGAGCATCGATTAGGTCTTGCAATTGACATTAATCCGAATGAAAATTATATGATCCGTAGTAATGGAAATGTAGTAGCAGGTAGTTATTGGAAACCGGGAGAAGACCCATATTCAATACTTCCAGACGGAGACGTTGTGAATGCATTCAAAAAATATGGATTTGCATGGGGTGGAAATGCATGGCGTTCAGCAAATGATTATATGCACTTTTCCTATTTTGGAAATTAGAAGAAAAAGATCATTAAGTTGAATAACTTAAGAAGATTAATAAGATCAATAAGAGGTTACCTTGGTAACCTCTTATGTTTGTGTATTATGAGAGTTTGAGCTTTTATCGGCTTATGTCGCCATAAGGATAGATTCTCAGGTACTACAACGTAGTTTTGTTCGGCTTATGTCGCCATAGGATAGATTCTCAGGTACTACAACGTAGGCCGCTCATCCCAGACCAATTTTCTAGTGAGCCACGAAACGCAGCAAACGCGTCTCGGCCTCGTAAGAAAAATTGGCCCGTGATTCAAAGTCCTACGTGGCAGTACCTGAGAACTATCCGATACATTGCCATATGCCTCAGCTAAGGGATTAAAAGAATAAGGCAAAGGACAGAACAAAGGACAAAGCAAAGGACAAAGCAAAGGACACAACGATGGCGACTTAAACGACCGGTTCAATCTCCAAAGCTCCAAGTTACGGTTGTACCAAAATCTATTGCGACTCAAATTACAAGTCTTTTCCAAACCCAGAGTTTATGCCGCTTATCCAGGATAGGATACAAGCGACCAGTTCGTTCTTCAAATCCCTAAGTTAGGTTGCCGTAATTGAACGCTTTATAGATGCCATTTACACAACTCAACTACCAATATAATTCAGAACAACTAAGTCCAGGAAAACGAAGAAACACACACAAGTGCTTATAAAAGGGTACTTGACATAAAGAGGAGAATATAAATGACAGTATTATTAGCAATCAGTATTATTGTAGTTATTGCAATTATGACAGAACGAATTATCTATGGAATGAAAGAAAGAGGTGATGATAGAACTTCTTTGGATCGTATTGTAAAAATGATATATGGAGGCGTAACAATAACCCTTTTACTATTGTCTTATTTAATGACGGATACTTGGATAGGGATTGTTTATGTAATAGGATTTTTTGTTTTAGTGTTTATTTTCTTTCATAGTGATACAGTTATAATGAACAAAGGTGTGCTTAAAGGGATTCGAATAATTGGATTTCCTATCATGATTCTTATGATTGTCTTTTCAAGTCGATTTATAGTTGCTGATATTTTCATTCTTGTTATTATGGGTCTCTCAATAAATCATTTAACAATTTTCGGAGCAAAATCAATTAGCAAAAGAGCAGCAAAATCATTAACTTCCGGTTATATAGGTGGACTTATTCTAGCTACTTTCGTTTTCTTATACCTGCTGTTTGGTACAGAAGGTAGTTTTATGACTAAACAAGAAATTGTTGCAAGAGAATATATTCAGAATGAGTTGAATATAGATGTCATCAAAGTCGATAGTGTACGTGGAATCAGAGGACAGGAGACAGAAGTTGTAGCATATTATAACGGTATGAGCAGTCAAATCGTTATGGTGTATAAGAATGGTAGAATTATTGAAGGAACGTTACCAGAAGAATAGATTTGAGTACTTTAATCTTCATCGATTCCTTAGCGATGTGGGTGGAAGCAATCTTGAGGGTGCTAGAACAGATAAAGCTTAATTAGCATTGAAACTAAATAGAGCATTCGAATCGTTTTAAACTTCTATCTGTTGATAGGAGTTTTTTCTCTTTATCACAAATTTGAAAGGTGATACGTGAAATAGACGCATATAAGTCAACTCATTTAACTTAGTAATGAGTTGACTTATATGCGGAGAAGTGTATAATTATGAATAGCTATCAACTGTTAGGTTAAGAGGTATGTCATGAATTATGGATGGATATTAGGACATACAATTGAGTTTTATTGATGAATCAACTTTGTGAATTTACTAATAGATGGAGGGTATTATGTATAATGTATATGTAGACGGTCAACACGGAACAACAGGTCTTCTAGTTAATGAAAGATTGGAAAAGCACCCAGATGTTCATATATTAACCATTCCTTTTGAAGAAAGACATAATAAGGAGCTTAGAATCCAATTGTTAAATGAAGCAGATGTTGTGTTCTTATGTTTGCCAGATGATGCAGCTAAAGAAGCTGCAGCTCTAGTTACCAATGAGAACACTAAAATCATTGATGCATCAACAGCGCATCGTACAAATGATCAATGGGCTTATGGCTTTTCAGAACTCAGTCAAAATCATTTAGAATCAATAAAAGAGACAACCAGATTATCAAATCCAGGATGTCATGCTACAGCTGCAATTTCAGTTCTCTACCCGTTAATTGTAAATGAGATAATCAATGAAGAACTTCAATTATCAATATTCTCAATAACTGGTTATACAGGTGGCGGGAAACAAATGATACGCACATATGAGCATACAAATAGTATTGAATACAAAGCACCAAGACAATATTCTCTTTCGTTAGAACATAAACATGTTCCTGAGATAATGAAAAGAGCAGGCCTTAAGAAAAAACCAATGCTCATTCCAGTGGTATCTGACTTTGCAAGAGGTCTAGCTGTAACGATTCCTATTTCATTGGATCAAATGGACAAACCCAAAAGTAAAAAAGAACTCGTGGAATTATATAAAGAGCATTATAAAAACTCGAAATTCATTCAAGTTCACGAGGCTGATGACATGGATGCTTTAGTTGATAACTGCGTTCATATTCAAGCCAATAATGATACAAATTATTTAGACATTTATGTTTACGGAAATGAGGAACAAGTACAAATCATCTCAGTACTAGACAACTTAGGTAAAGGTGCTTCTGGCGCAGCAATTCAGAATATGAATATAATGCTTGGATTAGATGAAACAATCGGTCTATAAATGAGTTCTTTAAATACATGTGGTACTTCGAATTACTACGAAGTACTTATTCTTTAAGTTGATTTGAGATACTGCTATATAGTTCTTCAATAGTTAAGTCGTGCTCATATATATAGCTTGCAATGTCAAGCCCAACATATCTTAGGTGCCAGGGTTCATAGTTATATCCTGTAATGTCAACTTTGTCTTCAGGATATCTAATTATTAAACCGTAATCATGTGCATGTGTAGCAACCCAAATTCCTTCTGGTGATGTTCCGAATTCATATTCTAATCCGAAACCAATCGATTCACAAGTAATATCCATTGCCAAGCCGGTCTGATGTTCACTATGACCTGGTCTGGCACTTACTTTATCCGCTTCTTCAACACCTCTAGTTTCAACTTTATAGTTATAGATGCTTTTTTGACGACTATATGAACGATAACCCGAAACAGCAAATAAATGCAAATCTTCAAGTTCTGCACCTTTAAACATTAATTCAAGCGCATTTGCAGATGCGGGGCGTTGATTACGTTTTTCATTAGCTTCAGAAAAAGAAAACTGAATGGCTGGTTCTACTAAGTTTTCAGGAATATAATCAGCTGGTAAATGATTCAACTTATTAGTAACAATGAAAAGTGACTTAGGCAACGTAACTTCACCAATTTGGTGAGTTTGAAAATTGTATTCATATGCACTTAGATGTGCTATCAATGCATTTAATCGCGGATCGGATAAATCAATATTAAGATTTAGTTCATTAACATCTTTAATGGATTCATGATAACCGTTTATATCTGATGCAGTTACAATGAAACTTGTTTTGTTAATAGGTTGAGTCATTGCATTTTGGTCTGAAATATTATTATCATTTTCAGTTGAATTTTCAGTTGCGCTATTCGTTTGATCACTAGATGATAAGTTGGTAGAATTTTCATTCGTTATATTTTTTTCGATTTGGTTTTCTTGCGTAGTGGTATTCGTTTTGCTAATTCGGCATCCGCTTAGTAATATAAGACTTATGATGAGAATGAGCAAAGAGTAAAGTTTTATTTTCATAATGCCTCCAAACATATTCATGTTGTCAATGGTATAATCTACACGTATTGTAAACTATTAACATAGTTTTAGCAACTTTTTAATGAAGCTCTAATCTTTTTACTACGAGGGTTTAACTTTGTTTGCATATAATGAACATATCAACCAATCAAATAGAATAATAAAGAGGTGAATAAGATGAATAAAAAGTTGTATCGTTCTAAGAAGGATCAAATGATTGCAGGTGTATGTGCAGGTATTGGAGAGTACTTTGAATTGGATCCGACGCTTGTAAGGTTAGCTTTCATATTATTAAGTTTTGCAGGAGGCGGAGGAGTAATTGCTTATATCATTTGTGCAATAGTAATTCCTGAAAAGCCAGCAGACTATGATTATGAAAAAGAAGAAGCTGAAGTTTTTGATAAAGAAGGGAACCCTGTTGAAAAGGACCCAGATTCAACGCAAAAAAAAACTAAAAAAATAATTGGCATTGGTTTACTGATTCTCGGAAGCATGATGTTGTTTGACAAGTTTTTTTGGTGGTTTGACAATGGTATTATCTGGGGAGTTGCAATTGTTGCAATCGGAGGATTATTATTATTTAAACCTGCTAAAGATGAAAAAATGTAGAGTAAGATATATCACAATAGGAACAGTACTTTTGAATAAGGCATTACAATCATACGATATTGCGTTTGATTGATGCAATCAAAAAGTCCTGTTCCTATTTGTATTGGTTTTATTGTATTGTTCCATAACAATCTTCTGGTGTGAAGCATGTGATTGTAAGTATACAGTTATTAGTTAATTATCCTATAACGTTACTCATATCATAAAGGCCTGATTTTTGTTCTGCTAAAAATTTTGCTGCATTAATTGAACCTACGGCAAAAACATCTTTAGAATGAGCCATATGATTAATCTCAATGATTTCATCTTGTCCTGCAAAAATAACTTGGTGCTCGCCAACGATATTGCCACCACGCACTGCATGAATTCCAATCTCTTTTTGAGGGCGCTTTACACGTTCTTGACTTCGATCGTATTTGTATTCAAATTCATTATCTAGAGTTTCATTAATTGAATCTGCTATATAAAGAGCTGTTCCACTTGGAGCATCTACTTTTTGGTTGTGATGTTTTTCGATTATTTCAATATCAAAATTTGCAGGTGATAGAATCGCAGCAGCTTTTTGAACAAGACTTACTAAAAGATTTACACCTAATGACATATTAGCTGAAAACAATATTGGAATTGTTTTAGAAGCATCTCTAACAAAATCAATTTGTTCTTCACTTAATCCAGTAGTACATACAACTATTGGAATGTTTTTGGATTTTGCACTTATTATAAGTGGTTTAACTGCATGGGCAATTGAAAAGTCGATGATAACATCTGCTTCAACATTACAATCGTCTAATGAGTTAAATACTGGATAATCAAATGCGGCAGTCGCAACAACATCAATACCGGCAACCATAGTGCAATTGGGATCTAGAGCAACTAATTTTGAGATGGTGTGTCCCATTTTACCATTACATCCATGCATGATTATTCTAGTCATCATTTATTCACCTCAACGCCTGCATTTATCATAGCAGCTCTAAGCAATGTGATATTCGTCGGATCCATATCACACAAAGGTAAACGACAATGTCCAACGTTTAATCCCATAAGATTCATAGCTTCTTTAATAGGAATTGGATTTGTTTCACCAAATAGATTTTGAATTAAATCATGCAATCTAAGCTGAAGAGCTAAACTTTCTTTCGTTTTTCCTTGTAGATATAAGTCAACTATATCATGAGTTTCTTTCGGTAACATATTTGCAATAACTGACACAACCCCTTTACCACCTAAACTTAAGAGTGGAACGATCTGATCGTCATTACCTGAATATAAATCGATGTCACCTTGAGTACGAGCCATTACTTCAACGATATGAGCAAGATCACCGCTGGCTTCTTTAAGAGCTACAATATTTTCAAATTTTGCAAGTTCGACAATTGTTTTTGGATCTATCTGCATTCCGGTTCTTGATGGAACATTGTATAACATAATTGGTATGTCAACACTATTTGCAATTGCACCAAAATGTGCTATTAAACCACGCTGTGTTGTTTTGTTGTAATAAGGAGTAACTTGCAATAAACCATCAACACCAAGTTTTTCTGCTCTTGTAGATAATGAAATCCCATGCTGTGTATCATTACTTCCGGTTCCTGCTATGACGGGTACGCGTTTGTTTGTTACTTCAACCGCAGTGCGAACACATTCAAGATGTTCATCATCATTAAGTGTTGAAGCTTCACCCGTTGTACCACAGATAACAATTGAATCTGTACCTTCTTCGATTTGCCAATGAATAAGTTCTCTAAGTTTTTCATAATTAACTGTATTGTCTTGATTAAACGGTGTGATTATTGCTACACCTGATCCAGTGAAAATAGCCATAGTAATCCTCCTAAAATGAATTTGGTTCCAAATGGTTGAGTATATGCACTTCGAATAATGTATCATGGATTCCCTAAAATACAAAAAAGCAGCCCGCAAGCGCTGACTGTTTATCTATCATTAACAATCGTAGCACTCCATTTTCATTAAGAAAATGACAGTCAAATAGTTATTAACTATAAAACCAGGAATTATAATATCAGAATTATGTTCCTTCGGCATTTTCCCCTTTGGTCTAATTTCAAAGGTATCTGAAAACCTCAACTAAACTACTTATCAAAAATGTGCCTCTACTAATCTCGGATTAAATTTTTAAAATTCTATACGCCTAGTAGGATAACATTATAGTGAAAAAAAGTCAAGGAAAAAAGAGACGAAAAAACCACTTTATCCACATTGCTAATTAAAAACTGCTGTAAATAAGCAAAAAGGCCTATGTATAAAAGTTGAACAAAGCCTTATTCTATATGGGTTCTTGATACAATAAATATTACAGTACAAATAATTCGAAAAAGAGAGAGTTATCCACATAATCCACAGGGGGCTTAAATACACATCGTTGTTTTGTTGTTTTGTTATGATATAATGTGATGAACTTTTTTGTATTCATACATCCTTTTGTCAGCTGAGTCAAGTGGTCCTTTGAAGGTATGTTGATCGTCAGGACAGGTAATGATTCCGTAAGAAAAGACTCATGGCTATCATTATTGGAAGATAGGATTCTTGTGGTAATGTAAAAGAATCTCGATGTTTAAAATGATTAGATATATTTTATCATGATGCTTTGTCAATTGAATAGAATTAGTGTAAAATGTTATTATACAAAATTTAATACAATCATAGTATATGAGAGTTTATGCTCATATACTAGTTTGGAGAATAATATGAAAAGCACACATAAAATTATATTATCAACAATTGTTCTTGTTGTCATCCAATTTGTCGTTTCATATATAGGTTATATAGTTATTGATGATCATTCTGTTCTATTAAAAGTTTCAGTTATTATGATGTTAAATTGGTTAATTGTAATAGTAATGATCGGTATCTTCATTGTGTTTAATGATTATTCTAAATCATTTGTTTCTATGAAAAATCTTTATGCTAAGTATCAAATGACGATTATTCTGTATGATTTACTTAAAAAGCTAGCAGTTGTTGAGGATGCTAAAGATATATATAACATGATTCTAAAAGCGGCAGCAAAAGCCATTCCTAGAGCTAAATATGGGTCTGTTATTATGAATAAAAATGGTAAAATGGTATTTGAAGCTTCATTTGGGCTTGTACACGAATATCTTGAGCTTATCGAAATGGATCTTGCTGAAACTGCTTTATATATGTTTACTGAAGGTGAAATGAACCGACCGGTTATCATCCCAGATGTTTTGTCGATTAATGAAGGGTCGCTTGATGAATCTCAAATCGATATGTTTGTAAGGGCTGGGGTAAAGAAAATCAAAGCTACTATTGCAGCACCAATTGTTGTTGGAAAGACAATAGTAGGAAGCATTAATCTTGATTCTCCTGTTGCAAACTGCTTCAAAAAAAGTGATATTGAAATGCTTGATATTTTTGCACTAGAAGTTAGTAAATTCGTTCAATTACATGAAATACTAGAATTGAATAAGAACATGTCAAGATTTGATGAGCTTACGAAAATTTATAATAGAGGGTACTGTAGTCGGGTAATAAAAGAGTTTATGGAGGAAGGAAAGCCATATATTCTGGTTTTAGCTGATATCAATAATCTTAAAGAAGTAAATGATCTATATGGTCATGAATTAGGAGACGCATTAATCGTTAGTTTCGTTAATAATATAAAACTGTTTCTACCTGATGATGTCATATTTGCTCGTTATGGTGGCGATGAGTTTGTGTTTGTGTTCCCTGAGCATGATGAAGTGGAAGCGCTTGTAGTTATGGATGATGCAAGCAAGTTTTTTGCGAATCAAACAATTCAAGAAACTGGCCCACAGGTCAGTGTATCTTTTTGTTATGGAATTGTTACTTATCCTAAGGAGTCAAGGGATTATGACGAAATATTAAAAATAGCAGATAGTCGTATGTATCACCAAAAACGTAAATATAAGAAAACCAAAGGGAACGATTAAAGATAAACCAAAGATATCAGTGTAGAAAACAGTGAAAAGGATTGTAAAATTGACTGTTTGCATGTATTATATATATATGCGTTATTACTCATAAGGAGGCAGATTATGTACGGAGACATTATATATGTTGAAAGAAGACCGCTATTATGGCGTTCGACAGAACATAGGAGAAATCCTAGATCTAAAAAACTAGATATTGCAATATATAGGATGACTAAGTATAGCCATTATGGGGTTGATTTAGGGGATGGTATGGTTGCACATTTTCAAGCAGATAGTTTTTGGATTCGTCAGGACAGTATAATCACTGAAACCACTATTGAGGAATTTGTTAAAGACGGTCTTTTACGGATGGTTGAAGATATCCCGATTAAGTACACAAGGGATGAAATTGTTGAAAGAGCGAGAGAAGTAATGAATACCAATTTTGGTGGTTATAGTGTTATCAGTAATAATTGTGAACACTTTGCCATGTGGTGTGCTACGGACATGAAAGACTCGAGACAATCTTTATTACTCAAATATGGCTATGAAGCAGTATCCTATCCAAAGAAAAGATTACAACCTATATCTCAGAAAGTTTTGAGTTTTGCAGGCTTTGGTGAAGAAGTGAGAAAGAAACTGTAGACGTTATAATATATAATTAAGGGCTGTTTTATTGACAAACTAATTGTTGATTGATTGCTCTTTTTTTGTTGTTGTAAATTGTTATGTTTTTGTGAGCAATATCTCTTGAAGAAGTTTAATGTTTCGGCTTAAGTCGCCATAAGGATAGATTCTCAGGTACTACAACGTAGATGTCTTCAGCTTATATCGCCATAAGGATAGCTTCTCAGGTACTACAACGTAGGCCGCTCATCCCAGACCAATTTTCTAGTGAGCCACGAAACGCAGCAAACGCGTCTCGGCCTCGTAAGAAAATTTGGCCAGTGATTCAAAGTCCTACGTGGCAGTACCTGAGAACTATCCCATACATCGCCATTATCCTCAGCTAAGGGATTAAAAGAACAAAGCAAAGGACAGAACGATGGTGACTCAAACAACCAGTTCAATCTTCAAAGATCCAAGTGACGGTGTGCTAATATATATTGCTACCAAAATGGCCAAGTTTAGCTATATTTGTCACTCGTTATACCTAAAAGAGCAAATAGCCTTAATTAAACAAGGTTATTTGCTCTGAATTACGTAATGATAGTCAATATAAAGATCGATTAGTTGTTGGCATTCAATCTCAGGGTATATGAGAATTCTCTCTTGAAGAATTCACACTTGAAAAGTCTGCAGTATTTCGGCTTATGGCGACTCAAACTACAAGTCTTTTTCTCTAACCCAGAGTTTATGCCGCTTATCCAGGATGGGATACAAGACCTACCTCATGAGACTTTGAATCACTGGTTAGATTTCCTTACGGGGTCTGAGTGCGTTTGCTGCGCTCAGTAGCCCACTAGGAAAT